>Ga0123353_10000033_pt1 | contig 150421 bp, 150 predicted proteins | sample TergutLab28metaG_3_FD_92763 | JGI IMG/M metagenome (GOLD analysis project Ga0123353, IMG submission 92763) | Labiotermes labralis P3 segment gut microbial communities from Petit-Saut dam, French Guiana - Lab288 P3 | ecosystem: Host-associated > Arthropoda: Insects > Digestive system > Gut ... | reverse complement strand
CGGTTTTTTGCGTTTTTTTGTGCCGTTTCCTCTTGACAGCAGGGCAAAATGCGGTTATACTATATGTAATTCCGCAGCGCTTCATTGTGGTGCGAAACTATGTCGTTTTAGACAAAATCAAATTCAGGGGGGAAAATTATCATGTCAAGCGATAAGTACACATCAATCGTAACTCTCGATTTCCAGTACGCGCACAGGTTTATGAACTGGCCAAGAGAAGCAAAACACCTTCACGGACACTCAGGCCTTTTAACCATCGAACTTGAAGATACCGTTGATCCGATAACTGGTTTTGCACACCCCTGTAAAGAAGGTATGAAAATAGCGTGGGAGGTTTGTGACCATTTCCACCACGCGACATTGTTTCAGGAAGGCGACCCGCTTCTTGACGCGGTTCTTGACGTATACAAAGAGCACGGCATTAACAACGATCCGGAAAATTGTGTTCCGCTGAAAAAGATCGACCACGAATTGGCTTGGTCATACCCGGAATACAGAATCGTCGTCACCAAAAAGGTCTCTACCTGCGAAAACCTTTGCGAGCTTTTCCACGCGCTTCTTAAAGATAAGATGCCGATCAAAAAAATCACTTTCCGCTCATCTTCTATAAATGCGGCATCGAAAGAGTTTAAGTAAAAAGTTAAACAGGGGGAATTTCCATGAAAAAAACATCGGTTATTCGTGTACTTGTGTGTGTATTGCTCACAGCTGTTACGGTTTTTTCTTTTACTGCGTGCAGTGAAAAACAACCTGATGAAAAGCCCGTAGAAGATCGTGTTTATGGAAGCATCAACACAGGCGTTATGTTAAACGCTGACTTGACCTTTGTCGCCAACCTTTATCACGGTGTTGTCAAAACCGGCACGTATTCGGAAAGCACAGGCTCGGATGGCGTTACCACCGTAACGTATACCGTTGACGGTTACGAAGTATTTGGAACGATAAAAAATGATGTTCTGACAATACCCCCGGAATGGAGCGACAGTCACGGACACGGCAGTACTTTTGCATTGCAATAAAAGGTGCTGTCATTAAAATGAAATGAGAACCGCCCATCAAAATATGGGCGGTTTTTTATTCTTATCGGCATCCTTTTTCCTCTCATACGTTTTTTATACGTCATCGCCATTTTGCAAAGACCGCAGGAACTCCTGCAACAGGTTCAAAGAGGTGGATGAAAGGTTGCCAATGGCCGCAAAAAGTTCTGTCTTATCTTTATACGGATTGAACGACAATTCGTCTTGCAACAAATAATCCGGAGAAACTTTCAGCGCCTCGCAAATGCGCACAAGCATTTCCACGTTGGGCGATTTCCGAGCTTTCTCGTAATTTCGCAGTACGGTTTCGGAGGTACTACATGCCGCCGCAAGTTGCTCCAACGTCAACCCGCGATCTTTTCTGGCCGTTCTGAGCCGATTGCCGAAGTGTTCCATAAGCCACCCCTCTTGTTTGATACGATAAATGTAACGAATGTTATGTTAAAATAAGTATACCTTTTTCATGGCCTGTCTGTAAGACGTTATTCGTTACGGCGATTACTCTCTTGCGTTACGGTTTAGAACATGTTATAACCGTAACGAAAGTGGGTGGAATCTTTCATGGATGGCCTTGACTCAATTGACCTCGCCTATGCGCTCTGTTTTTCGGGCCACCGCCCGGAGCGTCTGCCGAGCAGCGGCGACCCAAACGCGCCGGAAATGCAGCCGCTGATCGCCGCCCTGCGGCAGGAACTGACCGCCGCCGCGGAACGGGGCAAAACGACAATGCTGCACGGCTGCATGGCGGGTTGGGACATCATCTGCGCGGAGCAGGTGATTTTGCTGAAAAGGCAGTATCCCCACGTCCGGCTTGTCAGCGTCGCGCCCTACAAAGCGGCGTTTTTTACCCGTGAAAAATGCTGGACGCCCGACTGGGTCAGCCGGGCGCGTGAGGTGTTCAGCCAGCACGACATGGGCATAAAAATAGCCGGGCAGTATCGTCCCGGCATTTATTATGAGCGCAACCGCGCCTTGGTTGACCATTCCTCCGAGCTGCTTTGCTATTGGGACGGCGGCGGGGGAGGCACGAAATACACCGTTGACAGGGCGTACAGCAGGGGACTGACCGTCCGCAATCTATATGCGATGTGACACCGATTTTTGTTGTAATATTTTTTGAGATATGATATAATGAGAATCATTGGAATGGATAGCAGGGTGGTAATGGATCGTCTGTAAGATTTAGGGGGAAGCTTTTTATGTTCAAAGCAAACACATGGGGAAAGAAATTCCTTGCCCTGTTGCTCATGGCGGCAATGGTGTGGATGCTTTTGCCGGCGTTTGCGCTGCCGGTATTTGCGGCAAGCGGTTGGGTGGACGGCAGCGGCGAACCCCTTGAGCTTTACTTTAACATCATGTCCGAAACGACGGCGCAGGTCACTTTCAGGCTGGGTGCCGCTCCGTATATGGGAGAAAGGAACTATTATTATACCGGCGACATTGTCATTCCGGGAACGGTATACAATGGCGGAAAGGCGTACCAGGTGACCTCTATCGGTGATAACGCGTTTGCCTACGCGGTGGAGCTGAACTCCGTCGTTATCCCGGAGGGCGTTGAGTATATTGACGCGTTCGCGTTCCGTTCATCCGCTGTGACCTCCGTTACCATTCCGTCAACGGTAAAGGTTTTGGGCGGCTCCGCGTTTCAGCAATGCGGCGATTTGACCGCGATATCCATCCCCGAAGCCCTTGAATCCATCGGAAACTCATGCTTCTATAGCTGCGCGAAATTAGAATTGTCCGGGCCTGTGCTGCCTGCCACGCTCCACACCCTTGGAAATCAGGCTTTTTACGGATGCGCGGCGCTGAAACAAATGACTATTCCCGAGGGGATAACGGCGATAGGGGATTATACCTTCAGCGGCTGCTCCGGCTTGGAATCTATCACCGTTAGCAACCATCGGCACGGGGGCTTTCGGCGGCTGCGGTTTGACCTCTATTGACATACCTGAACAGGTTTCTTCTATCGGGATGGGCGCGTTTAGCTCGTGCAAGCTGCTGACTTCCGTCAAAATTCCCGAGGGAATAACGGCGATTCAGAGTAACATGTTCAACGGCTGCTCTAATTTGACATCGGTCTCTTTACCCTCCGCGCTTGAAGCCATTGGGACAGACGCTTTTCGGTTAACTCCTGCGTTAAACTCAATCACAATTCCTTGCGGGGTTCAAAGCATAGGAGCAAGAGCTTTTCTTTCTTCCGGACTTACGTCGGTCGACATTCTTTCTTCGGTTCTTTCCATCGGAGAACTCACGTTTGGGCTTTGTCCCAATCTGGAGCAATTCTCGCTGGCGGTTCAAAATCCGGCTGACATAACCCTCGGAAGCAATGCTTTTTATAACACGCCCGTTGACGCCGCGACGCTGTATGTTCCGCATGGGACAAGCGGCCTCTACCGCTCCTCCGCGGCAGAGTGGGCTTTTTTCGGCGACATACAGGATAAACCGAACAAGATCACCATCGGGCCGGACTTCATCATCAACAGGGACAAGACGCTCAGCCTTGCCGAAAAAATCCCGGCCGACGCCAGTGTTGTCCGCTGGGAATCAAGCAATACGCGGGTTGCGGCCGTTGACAGCAGGGGAGTAGTGACGGCAAATAAACTCGGCACAACTACCGTTTCGGCGTTTGCTGTCGGCGGCGAAAAGTTTTCGTGGACGGTCAAGGTTGATTTAAGATGGTGGCAGGTTGTGCTGCTGATGTTGGGAATCGGAGTATTTCTGTTGCCGTTGTGGACAGCGTAATTCCATTATGATATCAAATTTTATATGCTGAAAAGGTGACGCTGTCTGAAGTATTTTTTATTTCGCCTTTTGAACATGCTCTTGGGGCTTGTTTTATACGCGCTTGGAATTGTTGTGACGATGAAAGCAAACATAGGCTATGCCCCGTGGGAGGTTTTCCACGCCGGGCTTGCCAAGGTAACAGGGCTTACGTTCGGCGTTGTAGCCATGATCGTGGGGGTTGTCATCGGGATTTTGGTTACGGCTTTGGGAGAAAAGCTTGGACTCGGGACGTTGGCGAGCATGATTCTGACCGGCGTGTTTGTGGACGTTATTTTTTGGATCGACATCATACCACCGTCGAAGAACTTGCCCGTCGGCATTGCCATGCTTGTCGCGGGACTGTTCATTATTTCCGCAGGATCATATTTTTACATGAAATCAGGCTTCGGAACGGGTCCCAGGGATAACCTGATGGTCGTGCTGACGCGTAAGACAAAAATCCCGGTAGGCATATGCCGCGGCGCGGTCGAACTGCTGGCGACGCTCCTGGGGTGGCTTTTGGGCGGTATGGTCGGAATCGGGACGGCAATTTCGGTTTTGGCGGTAGGCTTTTGTATACAGCTCACGTTCCGGCTGTTCAGATTTGACGTCACGTCGGTCAGTCATGAGACGCTGCGGGAGACATTCACGGTCCTGGTCCGTAAAAGAGACAAAGACTTGGAAAGTTGTAAAGGTTGTAATCGGGATGATTCAAAAGGTTAATTTGGCGGAAAAAGTCAACAGCGTCGGCCCGTTGTTTCAGTATCTGGAGATCGGGCGGTTGAACGGCCATGTGCTGAATGTTTTGCGGGCCGAAAACCGGACGCTGGATTTTCACTGCCACGAGCATTCTGACGAGCTGTTCTATGTGATAGAGGGTTCCTTTGAGTTGGAACTTGAGGCCAGTCTGACGCGGCTTGACCAAGGCGATTTGATGATCGTGCCGAAAGGGACGCGCCATCGGCCTGTCTGCAAATCGCTTGTGAAATGTCTGCTGATTGAGCTTGGCGGAACGCTTAACAGGGAAAACACCGGCGGAACGTATGAGCGTAATGGAAGTAAATAAGGGCGGATGGTCCTATCCGCTTAATAAATAAGGAGAGAACTTACTTATGAAAAAAACGCTGAAATCCGCAATCTGCATCGCTTTGGCCGCCGCGCTTCTGTTGGCCGCCGCCCTTTTCGTTTTCGCGGGAACGGGCACGTCTGAAAACGAGCTGAAGCTGCTCGTCGCCTCGGACATCCACTATCGCCCGTTTTCGGTGCTGCCGCCGCTTTCGGAGACGAACGGCCTGCCGGGCGACCCGCTTTTCTACCACGTGAACACGAAAGGTATGCTGACCTATGAGGCCGACGCCGTCATCGACGCGTTCTTCAGGCAGGCCGAGCGGTCCGGCGCGAAGTTTCTGCTCATCCCCGGCGACCTGAGCGAGGAGGGGCATTGGGCGGAGCATCTTGGGATCGCGGCAAAGCTCACGGAGTTCAAGGCGAACACCGGCATACAGGTATTCGTGACGCCGGGCAACCACGACATCAGAACCTCCGCCTCCCAAAACCGCCTGAACCTTGAGGATTTTGTGGAGATATATGATGATTTTGGCTTTAACGAAGCCCTTACGCGGCACGACGGCAGCGCGTCCTACACCGCGGAGCTTGACGCGGGCTATCGTCTGCTCGCCATCGACACCTGCGTTTACAGAGACGATAAGAGCTTTTTGAGCGACGAGCTGTTCGATTGGGTAAAGGAGCAGGCCTTGACGGCCCGGCGTGACGGCAAAAAGCTGATCGCCATGACGCATTACAACGTGCTGGAGCATTTCGGCATCGAGGGCCTGGCCGCCGACATGCTGTGCGCACACCGTTACCGCGAGTTGTCCACGGCTTTGGCCGACCTCGGCGTCAAATACGTTTTCACCGGGCACGGGCACGCGAACGACATTTCCCACGCCGTCACAAAGCAGGGAAACAAGATTTTCGATATTGAGACGGGCAGCCTCATCACCTACCCCAACGCGTGGCGCGAGGTCGTTTTCAGCGATGCCTCCGTCAAGATCGAAACGAAATACGTGGAGGAAATCGACACGGGGCTTCTGCCACCCGGTTTTTCGGACGCGCAGATCGCCCTGATGAACAGCGATTTTCAAAAGTACAGCTTTGATTATCACAGGGCGGGCTTTCGGAGCTACGCCTATATGATCCCGGACCTGACAAAAACGCTTGCCGACGCGCTGAACGTAACCGCTGACAGCGCGGGCTACGCGGCGATCGAAGCGGCGGTCGGCGCTTTGGCGGACGCGGTCAAGCTGCCGCTTTACGGCGAAACGAACAGCGTCGGGGCTGTGGCGAAAAAGGCGGGAGTCACGCTTTCTCCCAGCGAATACGTGAATCTGCTTGACCTGGCGGGCACGATATACGCGGGACATTATGCCGGAAACGAAAACTACCCCATGGATTCCCTTGAGGTGCGGCTGCTTGGCCAGGCGATCAACGCCATCCTTGTAACCGCCCTGACCGATACGCCGGTGAAAGCGGCAAACGCGCTGTTTGCCGCGATGGGGATGGAGTATCTGGCGTTCCCGGAGCCTGAGATACTGCTCACCCTCGCGGCCAAGCGGATCTACGCGCGGACAGCGGCGAAAGTGATCACGAACGAGCTTGTCAATACGCTCGCCCAAGGCATATTCACCGACTGGTCAGCGCCGGACGACTTAAATGCCGTGCTTGAGCCATACGGCGAAAGCTGGGCGCTTGACGGCGCGGCGACGAAGATTACGGACTTTACGTTCATACTTGATCTCGTGACGCGGGTTTTCAGGATGGTACTTGACATCGTTTGGAAGATAGGCACATTCAGCTTCTTAAAGTAAGAAACGGAAGATAGACCTCGGAGGTCTGATAAATGAATCGTGAAAAAGGACTTGCCTATTGTGGACTGGCGTGCTGCGTCTGCGGAGAAAACGAAACTTGCGCGAGGTGTCGAAGCGCGGGCTGTAAAAACAAAAACTGGTGCGTTCATTTTAAATGTTGCAGGGAGAAGGGCTTGAACGGTTGTTGGGAGTGCGATGATTTCCCCTGCGGCGGAATGCACGATAAGCTTCGGGTTTTTGCGTTTGCCGAATATATCAGGCGCAACGGCGAGGACAAGATGATGGACCGCCTTGCCCAAAACGAGCGGGCAGGCGTTGTGTATCACTACTTTGGTCAGCTTGTCGGCGATTATGATAAATGCGGCACCGTGGATGAAGTGATAAAAATTTTAGAGGGCGGCAGCGTGAAAGATTGAGTGATCGCTGACCAAGAATGTCTATAAAAGAGCCACATAAAAAAAGAGCCATTGGCGTTGCGTCCAACGGCTCTTTTTATGTATAGTTCTTATTCTTCCTCGTCCGGCTTTTTCTTCTTCGCCAGCGCGAGCCAAAGTCCCGCCGCGCCGAACAAAACGGCAACGACGATGATCGGACTTTCGCTGCCCGACTTCGGAATATTTCCGGCCGCGCCCGCTTTTGTCGTCGCGGGTCTGGTAGTCGTCGTGCGGTCACGGATGCTGCTTAACAGATTGTTTCTGGTGGTCGAGGTATTCGAGCCCGCCGAAGCGGCGGTTGCAGTGGTTTTTGTCACGGCGTTCCCAAATACAACGCCGTCGTCTACGGAATCGGCCACCGTCGTACTCGTAGTGGAGGATTCAGCCGATCCGTCTGAAGAAGCATTTGCCGTCCCGTTCTCCGGCGCCGCGCTTTCTGACGTCGATACGTCCGTATTGTCCTCGGCTGAATTGGCTGAGGGATTGTTGCCCAGTTCAACGTCGTCCACAAACTCGGCGGCCTGCGCAAGCGCGTCCGATCCGTCCTCCAGGATGATGCAGGGCTTCTGCGCGCCCGCCGCCGTCTTTTCGATGGCAAAGCTGTCGACGCGGGTCACCTTGCTGCCGTCGTTTGAAACGGTGTAGGCGTCAAAGTACAGCCTGCCGCCGTCGATCTTAAACGCGGAGAACATGGAAAGCTCGGTGTCAACGAGACCCTCGGCGCGGGGGAACGATTTGTCGGTCAGCGTCGTGCTCTTTGTCTTGTATGTTTTGACGCCTGCCGTGCCGCTGATGACGTAGATCGTGCCGTATGGATCGACTTTCGCCGTGTAGTCGTTGCCCCCATAGCTCACTGTTTTTGTCGTCGCTTTGACGAGCTTGTTGTTGTACAGTGCGCCGGTGCGCAGATAGACATGGTCGTGTCCCTGAAGAACGATGTCGATCCCCAGATCCGGCATCAGCTTTTGAAGCTGGCCGCGAATGGCCTCCACGTCGCTGTCCTTATAGTGCGAGCCGTTGGAGTAGGGCGCCTTGTGCAGGGCAACGATCTTCCACTGCGCGCCGCTTTCGCCCGCGCACTTTTTCAGCCAGGCGATCTGCGCGTCGGACAGCTTATTGTCCACCAGGTCATTGGTATTCAGCACCATGAAGCGGGCGTTGTTGTAGTCGAAAGAGTAATACACGCCGCTTTCGGTATCCTGCGCCGGGACATTCGGCAGGATGAAATTGGTGTCCAGGACTTTGCCCTTATCTTCATGGTTTCCGGCTGTGGGCATGAAAGCCGTTTTCATGAGCTTGTCTGAGGAGATATCCAGCAGCCACTTCCACTGCTTCACGTTGGTGCCGATATCCACCTGGTCGCCGGTACTCACGACAAAATCTGCGCCGGGAACCGTATTGAAAGCCGCGCCTATTACGTTATTGAAGCGCCCGTACTGCCTGTCATTTTGCGACTGTGGGTCGGTCACGTGGATAAATGACAGCGTATTCGAGCCGTCGGCCGTTTCGATAACGCCCGGCTCGCTCCACCAGCCCTTTTCGGCGTCACCTACCCGGTAGGAATATTTCGTATTGGGCGTGAGGTTTGTCAGCGTCAGCGTGTGTCGCACAAGCTTTTGCGTGACGGTCATGAATCCGATGAAGCCGAGATCCACGGCGGGATATTCGCGCGTTACGTTTTCATATGAAGCCATGATGCCGGAGCCCGTCGTGGCCGTGCCCGTGAATTCGGGATTGTCGCTGTAAGGGATCAGCTCGATATCGGTGCCCTTCGCGCTGTACTTCGTATACCAGCTGATATTACGTGACGTGGCGGCGTTTTGGCCCAGCGTAACGGTGACCATCGACGGTAGGCGATAATTCTCCTGTGTCGCGGCAACTTCGTTTTCGGGGAATGCCGTCAGCAGCACGTCCTTGTCCGGGAACTCATCCGGCCAGACGAAGCTGTCCAACATGCCGGCAATGGTGTAGCCCAGGGAATCGAACTGGCTTTGCGTTAAGTATTCGCCGGCGAAGTAGCCGATCAGGCCGTCCAGATCCTTGAAGTCAAAAAGTCCCAATGAGGAGGCTAAAGACAAAACGGTTTCGATGACGTTGAGGTAGCTCGTGTCTCCGCCCAGCAGAATCCTCATCGTCAGCTGAAGCATCGACGCGGTGAGGGAGCCGAATGTGCCGAATGGGAACAGCTTGTCGATATTCAGCTGAAGCTTGCTGAGAAGCTGATCCTCCACCAGCTGATGCACCAAAACATCGTACAGGACGTCAAACACGTCTTTCCCGCCGTCGCGGTCGCGGAAATAACTGAACGCGTCCTGAATAAACGGATCGTCGCTTATGTCCTGGTCGCCCCCGTAGAAGTAGGCCAAAACACTGTAGGCCAGATCCTGCAAGGTTCCGGGGCGCGACGCGCTGCCGAAGCCGTGACTGCTGATAAACTTTGTGCAGGGCAGGTTGGAGACCTTGATGTTAAGCAGCTGGTCGGCGATATCGCCCACAAGCCCGAGCAGCTCGTCAGGGTCTTTGAGGAGAGTTTTTTCAAGCTGAGAGCCTATGTCGTTCACAAAGCTCATGAGGTTTTTCGTGGTCAAAATGTCGATGGGGCCAAGCTTGATACCGCCGCCTAAAAGCCCGTCGAGAAGCGTCTCGATATCCAGCCCAAAGCTGTCTTTCAAGGCGCCGACCAGCCCGCCGTTTTCTTTCATGCTGTCGAACAGATCATATATGATGCCCGACAGGTTGTTGACAAGCAGCTCGCGGACGGTGTCGCCGAAAGTTCTCTTGAAAGAGTAGGTGAGGCTGTACGGCGGGGTAAAGAATTTGCCGTAGGAAACCACCTGCTTCGTGCGGTCAACGTCATAGGTCTTGATGTCTGCCGTGGGGAAATCGCCCGTGTTGTCAAACAGAACCTCCCTGATCTTGTTCGGGAAGCCGGTAAGCGAGGACGTACAGATATCGTAGATGATATTACCGTTGTCGGACACGTGACTCGCCGTTTCAAGCTCATGGATATGGCCGGAGAAGTGGAAGCGCATCCCGGCGTCGGCCAAGGTTTCGCACTGCCTTTCCCAGTCGTCAAGCACGAAAGACTGGAATATCGTCTCGTGAATGGGGAAATGTCTTATAAATGGATGGTGCGCAAGTCCGATGACTGTCTCCCCAAGCTCGTTGGCCTGTTCGATCTGGTCAAGGATCCACGCCATCAGGTCGTCCGTGATCTGCCCGGCGGACTCGTCGCGGTCATAGCCGTATGAATTCGCATCGCCGGAATATTTGCACGTGTCAAGCGCCAAAAGGCGGTAGCCGCCCTCAAGCTGCACGGCGTAGGAGAGCATACCGGCCTTTTGTCCCGCGGGCGGGGTATATTCGGCACAGGCAAGGTCACGGCCAAGGTCCCTGTAAAGCTCGCGGAAATCCTCCGGTGTCGTCCACTGGGTGCTCTTTTTTGTGCCGGTAGCGAAAGAGATGCACTGGGCGCGGTTGATGTCATGGTTGCCGTTGACCACGATGACCTCAACGCCCGTTTCCTCCTCAAAGGCTTTCAGCCTCGCGGCAATTTCTTTATGCCCCTCGTACTCGCCGTCGAGCGTCATATCGCCGGGGATCAGAAGATATTTAAGTCCCTTTTCCGCCGCGCTGACTTTAAAGCTGTGCAGCGCCGAGTCTACCAAAGCCACGCCTTCGCCGTGCTGGCGGATATCCCTCGAGGCCAAGTCAAGGTACGCGGCGCAGCGGTTTCCCGTCAGCGAGAACGGGTAGTAATGGAGGTCCGACATCACGCCGATTTGCAGCGGCGCGTTGCTGGATTCCGGCTCAACGACCGACACTTCTGTCGTGGACTCCTCCTCGCCGTAGACGGGGAGCGTCACGGCGGCAAAGAGCAGCGCGGCGCAAAGAATGACAGACCAAGTCTTTTTTGTAAGGTTACGGATTCTGTTCATGGTTTTCCCTCCTATATCTTCTTCAAAAATCCCGGGAGATTCACGATCATCCTCGGAATACCGCCTACGATCTTACCCGCGCCCTTGAGGGGATCGTCGTCGTTGAGCACCAGCAGCAGCCCGTCGGCCATTTTTTCGTCGAACAGGCCCGCGCTCATGGAAACGAAGTTCTTCACGGGGGTTTGCAGCGCGATAGCTTTCGCGAATTCCGCGCTTTGGCCGGAGCTGATGTGCCTGATCATAAAGTTTACGCCTCTGTTGATCCTGCCGCCCCACTTGCCGCTCGCGGCGTCTTCAAGATTGTTGGTATAGCCTAAGGTCCCGGAAATGGCGTCGTAGTCGGGCAGCCCGAAACCAAGCACCTGCTCGAACTGCGCTTTATCGACCTCCGTGATGTCGGCGGTATAGTAGTCGGGCGCAGACTCGCGGTAGTCGGGTACAATCGCGTCGGGCGCGGTGGACTCAACCATAACCGTCCCGGACAGGCGGATATCCTCGGAGGACGCGCCGACAAGGATGTCAAACTCGCCCGTTTCCACGTGCCAGTCGGCGATATTAATGTTATAGTAGGCGAAAGCGCGTTTGTCCAGTGTTACGGAGATCGCCTTTTCCTCGCCTGCTTTCAGGAATACCTTTCTGAAGCCTTTCAGCTCCTTAACAGGGCGGAAGATGGTACTTTCCTTGTCGGCGACATAGACCTGCGCGATTTCCGCGCCGTCAACGTCGCCCGTGTTCTTCACCGTAAAGCTGACAGTAAGCTCCTCACTGTCATTCATCGAGCTTTTGTCGAGCTTGAGATCGGAATATTCAAACGCGGTGTACGACAGGCCGAAGCCAAAGGGGAAGCGCACTTTCTTCTGTGCCTTTTCGTAGTAACGGTAGCCGACATAGATGCTTTCACGGTACTCGACCGCGGCGGGGTGGCCGGGGAAAAAGTTTCTGCACGGCGTAGAGCTGTTGCATACGGCATACGTTTCAGCCAGCTTGCCGGACGGATTCACGCGGCCGGACAGGATATCCGCGACCGCCGCCGCGCCGGCCTGACCGCTCAAATAACTGTTGAGCACAGCTTTCGCGCCGTCGAGCCACGGCATACTGACGGGAGCACCGCCTGACAGCACCACGACCGTATTCGGGTTCGCGGCGGCGACGGCCTTGACAAGCTCGTTGTGGTTTTCGGGCATGTTCATGCTGGAGCGGTCGAAGCCCTCGGCCTCAAAGTCCTCCGTAAGTCCCACGAACAAAATGGCGACGTCCACGGAAGCGGCGGCTGAAACGGCCTCGTACATCAGCTTCTGGTCAACCTTGTCGGTCTTTTTATCGTAACCCTTCGCGTAGATCACGTCGTAGCCCTCGTCGAGCAGGCAGTCAAGCGCGCAGTCCATCTTCGTGGGGTTGATCTTCGAGCTTCCCGCGCCCTGATAGCGGGGACTTACCGCCATTTCGCCGATGACGGCGATACGCTTGCCTTTCGCGATGGGCAGGATCTTCTCATCATTTTTAAGCAGGACCATGGACTGACCCGCGACCTTGCGCGCCAGCTGATGCTGCGCCTCTTCATCTATATGATAATAGCCCTGGAGATTTTCCTTGCCCTTGAGGATCAGGTCGATCAGCTTGTCAACGCGCTCGTCGAGCACATCCTCCGACAGCTCGCCGCTGCGGACAGCGTCAACGATCTTCACGGAGTTCATGCCGAAAGAGGAGGGCATCTCAAGGTCGTTCCCGGCCTTGACGCCATCGACGCGGTTATTCGCCGCGCCCCAGTCGCTGACGACCACGCCGTCAAAGCCCCATTCCTTGCGCAGGATGTCCGTCTGGAGATATTCGTTTTCGGAGCAGTATGTACCGTTTAAGCGGTTATACGCGTTCATGATCGTCCACGGCTTCGCTTTCTTGACGGCCGTTTCAAAGGCGGTGAGGTAGATTTCACGCAAAGCGCGCTCGTCAACCACGGAGCTGACGGTCATACGGCGCGTCTCCTGATTATTCGCGGCGAAATGCTTCATAGACGTACCGACGCCCTTTGACTGTATGCCGTTTATGAGCGCCGCGCCGATCTCGCCCGCCAAAAGCGGATCCTCCGAAAAATACTCAAAGTTCCGCCCGCACAAGGGTGAACGCTTGATGTTGACGCCGGGTCCCAGAATGACGGACACCTTTTCCGCCAGGCACTTGTCCCCCAGCGCCTGACCCATTTCATACAGCAGGCCGGGATCCCACGAGCAGGCCGTGACGCAGGCAAGCGGGAAGCATACCGCAGGCACCGACTTCATAAAACCGGCGTCCTTGCTCTTGTTCGGATTCTGCTTGCGAAGTCCGTGAGGCCCGTCGCAGATCATGATGGACGGCAGCGCGTGACGCTCCACGGCTTTCAGGTGCCAGTAATCAAGACCGTCGCACAGCCCGGCCTTTTCCTCAAGGGTGAGTTGCTCGATGATTTCCTTGTTGCGTAACATTTCCTTACCAACCTCCATATCTTATGTAGATAATTAAACCAATTATAGCACACAATAAAATCCATGTCAATTCTAGATTTTAGATTTTAGACGGTAGAAATCTAGATTGTAGATTTTAGATGGTAGATGGTAGATGCGGTAAACAGAATGCTGTACGCAAAAATACCCGCCGCGTTTTGTGCGGTGGGTATTAAAATTCAGATTATCATTCTGCCGATTCAGAATATTCAACAATGTCAGAAACCTGACACTTCAACACAAAACATATCCGCGCCAAAATATCGGTGTCGATTTTCTCCACATTATTATCATACCATTTGTCTATGACCTCAAAGCGGGCATGAATGGCTCGCGCCAAATAATTTCTGGTAATATTTCGATCAGCCATTATGTCTTTCAATTTTAAGTTGATCTTTCCGTAATTCTTAATCAATAAGATAGAATCCTCTTTTTGCACGATTATCACCTCACACAAAATACTATAGATAAAGTAACCTGTTGACGACACGCATATTTGTAGTTACTATATATGTAGTATTATATGGAGGGTTGCAACTTATGAAAGAAAAAACCTGCTGTTTCACCGGCCACAGGCAAATCCCCGAAAACGAACGCGAAGGCATAAAAAACGCCTTGAATCAGAGATCATAAATCTCATCCATCAAGGCGTTCGGTGTTTCCTCGCGGGCGGCGCATTTTTTTTATTTTATTTCCTGCTCCAGCGCGTCAAATTCAGGTGTGCTGAAAAATTCACCGAGGGTAATTTCCAACCCGTCACACAACTTCTTGATGGTCGTAATATAAACATCTCCGCGGGTAGAGTCCAGCATACTGTAAACGGTTGACGGCGTTACACCTGATCGGGTCGCCAGTTCGTTCGGCTTTATTTTTGCCTCTTCACACAGCGTTAAAAACCTTTCTGCGACAGCTTGTTTGATTTGCATATTCATCACCCCAAATGAAATATACAAAATATTACGCGGATTCGTATACGCACTTGCGTAATTTTACTTCATTTGTTATAATGTACGCACACGCGTAAATTATGATTGGAGCGATTATATGAAAAATCAAACCTGCTGCTTTACCGGCCACAGAAATATTCCCGCCAATAAATACGCGACAATCCAAAAACGCCTTGAATCCGAGATCGTAAACCTCATTCATCAAGATGTGCGAAATTTTTGCACGGGCGGCGCGTTGGGCTTTGATACCATGGCGGCCCTCGCCGTACTAAAACTGAAAGAAGAATTCCCGCATATCCGCCTCATCTTGATTTTGCCCTGTAAGAACCAAACTGTGGGATGGAATGAAGCGGACAAAAAAATATACGGCCAAATCCTGCGTCAAGCGGATAAGGCCGTATATACGTCAGAAAATTATTTCAATGGCTGTATGCAAAAACGAAACCGGGATTTAGTGGTCAACAGCGGCGTCTGCATTTGCTACCTGACAAGCGAAAAAGGCGGCACCTTTTACACTGTCAATTATGCAAAACAACAAGGCCTGCGGGTTGTCAATCTTGCCTGAAGCCTACTGCTGGACTTCGTACAATCCTTTAAGCCGCAGCAAATGCTCATACTTGTCCGCCGCTTCCTTCTCCGCTGCCGTAAACAGCTCTTCCGCCCTTTCGGGGAACATGCGCGTCAGCGACGAATACCGCGCCTCGTTCAGCAAAAAGTCGCGGTAGCTGCCCGTCGGAGCCTTACTGTCAATGACAAAGGGGTTCTTGCCCTCGGCCTTTAAGAGTGGGTTGAAGCGGAACATGTTCCAGTAGCCGCAGTCCACGGCTTTCTTCATCTCGTTTTGGCAGTTGGCCATGCCGCCCTTGATGCTGTGCATCTCGCAGGGGGAGTAGGCGATGACGATGGACGGGCCCGGATACGCCTCCGCTTCGGCCAAGGCCTTGACGGTCTGATTGAGGTCGGCGCCCATGGCGATCTGCGCCACGTAAACATAGCCGTAGCTCATGGCGATTTCCGACAGGCTCTTCTTCGCGATGGCCTTGCCCGCCGCCGCGAATTGCGCGACCTGGCCGATCTGCGACGCTTTCGACGCTTGGCCGCCCGTGTTGGAGTAGACCTCCGTGTCGAACACCAGAATGTTCACATCGTCGCCGGCCGCCAGAACGTGGTCTACGCCGCCGAAGCCGATGTCGTATGCCCAGCCGTCGCCGCCGAAGATCCATACGGATTTCTTCGACAGATACTCTTTATGCGCGAGGATGTCGCGCTCTCTTTCGCAGCACTCGCATTTTTCACATTCGCAATTCTCTATGGTGTTGCCGCATCCGCACCCGCAGATACTGTTTTTGAGCATTTCGACGAGCGCTTTCGACGCCGCAAGGTTCGCTTCGCCGTCGTTCACCGTTTCAAGGTACTTGTCAAGCACGGCCTGCATGTCGGGCGACGAGGAATAGTCAAGTTCCTTGATGACGCCGATCAGCCGGTTGCGCACGGCGTTTTGGCCCAAGTACATGCCGTAGCCGTGCTCGGCGTTGTCCTCAAACAGGGAGTTGGCCCACGCGGGGCCGTGGCCGGCCTTGTTCACGGTATAGGGCGAGGTGGCCGCCTGACCGCCCCAGATGGAGGAGCAGCCCGTCGCGTTTGAGATATACATTCTGTCGCCGAACAGCTGCGTGACGAGCCTCGCGTAGGCCGTCTCCGCGCAGCCCGCGCAGGAACCGGAGAACTCTAAAAGAGGCTGCTTGAACTGGCTTGCCTTGACAGACTTGCCCGTCAGCTCCGCCTTTTCCGTGACCTCTTTTGCAAGGTAGTCAAACACCGGCTGCCCCGCCAGCTGGCTTTCGCGCGGAACCATTTTCAGGGAGTTGGTCGGGCAGATCCCCGCGCAGACGTTACAGCCCATGCAGTCCATGGGGGAGATGCCCAGACAGTATTTATAGTCGGTTTTCTTGATGTCGATCAGCCTTGTGCCCTCGGGCGCGTTTTGGGCTTCCTCGGCTGTCAGCGCGAAAGGACGCACCGTCGCGTGGGGACAGACGTAGGAGCAGCGGTTGCACTGAATGCACGTCTCGGGTATCCACTCGGGCACGTTGACCGCCACGCCGCGCTTTTCAAACGCCGAAGCGCCCTGCTCGAACGTACCGTCGGCATGATCCGTGAAAGCCGATACCGGCAGCGAATCGCCGTCCATGAGCGCCACGGGCTTCATGATATTGTCCACCATCTTTACGAGCTTGGAGGCTTCGCCCGCGTCTTTGGCTTTCGCGTCGTCCGCCGCGTCGGCCCAGTCGGCCGGTACGTCGATCTTCACAAAAGCCGACACGCCCGCGTCGATGGCCTTATGGTTCATGTCAACGATGTCCTGCCCCTTCTTGAGGTAGGATTTCGTCGCCGCGTTTTTCATGTACGTGACCGCTTCGTCAATGGGGATCACGCTTGCCAAAGCGAAGAACGCCGACTGAAGGATCGTGTTCGTACGCTTGCCCATGCCGATCTGCTCCGCGATGCCGATAGCGTTGACGGTGTAGAGTTGGATGTTGTTTTTCGCGATGTAGCGCTTTGCCTCCGCCGGCAGGTGCTTGCCCAGCTCCTCGGGCGTCCACTGGCAGTTGATGAGGTAGGTTCCGCCGGGCTTCACGTCGTTGACGATTTTGTAGCCCTTGAAGATGTACAGCGGGTTGTGGCAGGCGACAAAGTCGGCCTTGTTGATATAGTATGGGCTTTTGATAGGACTGTCGCCGAAGCGCAGGTGGGAGATGGTGATACCGCTCGTCTTTTTCGAGTCGTACTGGAAATACGCCTGCACGTACTTGTCCGTATGGTCGCCGAGGATCTTGATGGAGTTCTTGTTCGCGCCCACCGTGCCGTCGCCGCCGATGCCCCAGAATTTGCACTCGATCGTGCCGGGGGCCGCCGTGTCGGGCGCTTCTGTTTCGGGCAGGGAGAGATTCGTCACGTCGTCGTTGATCCCTAAAGTGAACATGTTCTTAGGCTCACTCTTTTTCAGTTCGTCGAATACCGCGAACACGCTGGAGGGCGGGGTATCCTTTGAACCCAGGCCATAGCGCCCGCCGACGACCTTGACCATGCGGCCCTTTGTGGCAAGGGACGTCACGACGTCGAGATACAGCGGCTCACCTAAAGCGCCGGGCTCCTTTGTCCTGTCAAGCACGGCGATCTTCTTCGCCGTCGCGGGTATGGCCGCGATCAGGTGATCGGCGGAGAACGGGCGGTACAGGCGTACTTTCACAAGCCCGACCTTTTCGCCCCTGGCCGTCAGATAGTCGATGACCTCCTCGGCCACGTCGCAGAACGAACCCATGGCGATGATGACGCGTTCGGCGTCGGGCGCACCGTAGTAGTTGAACAGCTTGTAGTCCGTACCGATCCTCGCGTTGACCTTGTCCATGTACTCCTCGACGATTCCCGGAACAGCGTCGTAATACTGATTGCAGGCCTCTCTGTGTTGGAAGAAGATATCGCCGTTTTCATGCGAGCCGCGCATGACGGGACGTTCGGGATTCAAGGCGCGTTTGCGAAACGCGTCTACCGCGTCCATGTCGCACATATCTTTCAACTCGTCGTAGTCCCACACGTCGATCTTCTGCAGCTCATGTGACGTGCGGAAACCGTCGAAGAAGTTGATGAAAGGGACGCGGCTTTTGATCGTCGCCAGATGAGCCACTGCGCCCAGGTCCATGACCTCCTGGGTGTTCGTCCCGGCGAGCATGGCGAAGCCTGTCTGACGGCAGGCGTAAACGTCCGAGTGGTCGCCGAAGATGTTCAGCGCGTGGGACGCCACGGTACGCGCCGACACGTGGAACACACTGGGCAGCAGTTCGCCCGCGATTTTATACATATTCGGGATCATCAGGAGAAGCCCCTGCGACGCAGTGTACGTCGTCGTCAGCGCGCCGGCCGCCAAAGCGCCGTGGACCGTTCCGGCCGCGCCGGCCTCCGACTGCATCTCGGACACCTTAACCGTCGTGCCGAAAATGTTTTTGAGACCTGCCGCCGACCACTGGTCCACATAGTCCGCCATGGGGCTTGACGGCGTGATCGGGTAGATTCCCGCCACCTCCGTAAACGCGTAGGACACGTATGCCGCCGCGTTGTTTCCGTCCATTGTCTTTTTCTTTCTTGCCATTTGAGTTCCCATCCTTTCGTATAACTATACGTAGATTATTAGTATCAAATATACCACGCTACATCATAACACTTTTATCGCGTGTTGTAAACAGTCAAAAAAGAAAATTCACACGAAAAATCGTTTTATTTTTAGGCAACATAGATAATTTTAAGTAAAACAGCATAGAATTAGTAACTGTTAGAACCTCCATATGAACACAGGTTCTTAATCTATAGAGGTGTCGTTGATGTTTGTGATTTTACAGATCGGGGAAAGAAAAAAGGATGTCCTATCACGCCTGAAAGAACGTTTCTCGCCCGAGGAGCCTGGCCTGTCCAAGATCGCGGTACGAAACGGCGCCCCGTTTTTTATTCTGCGGGTCCGCCGCCGCAAAGACGGCGTGCCGTGGGCGGAGGTGAAATCCGCAGCGGGCAAGGGCGCTGCCCGGATGCTTTACACGTCGGATGACCGACCGCCCGAAAGCATGAAGCTCCGCGCGTTCGAGCCTGACCGGCTGCCGTTTTGGGGCATATGGAACAGCGCGGCCGGCCTCCTGAAAAACAGCGGGGTAAATCCGCCGGAGTTGCGTCTGGGGATAGTTGACTGCGAGGGTGAGCTTTGCGGTGAGCTGTCCCGCGCCGTTATGCTTGCGTCCGTGGTGAGGGTCGTGACGCGAAAAACGAGACTCTACGAGGCCGCCGCCGAAAAAATGATGGAGCGCTATGGCGCGTCGGTGCTGGTCGGCAGCGACGAGGCTTTTGTGGAAAATTGCAACTTCGTCGTCCGCAAAGAGGGATTGGCGATCGGAGGTCACGGATCAAGCTGCGCCGTGACAGGAAGCGGATTTGAACTGCCCGCCGAGTATGCCGGGCTGCGTCCCGAAAATGTGGACGAAACGCTGTTTGCCTGTGCGCTGTATGAATGCTGCGGTGTGCGGGCACTGGGAAAACAACCCTTTGAAAACCTTTTTTGGAACGGAACAAAGGAGTCTCAGCCTGAAATCCGAAGTAAAATTATCAATATTTTGCAAAAAGGAAATATAACGCCTTGACAACAGGCAGGAATTCTTATATAATAATATGACGCACATAAACGCTTAAATGGGCGCGAACATAGAAAGGACTGACTGATAAAGATGGCAAACGAAATGACCCGCGAGGGTTACACCCGGCTCCTGGAGGAGCTTGAGCAGCTGAGGACGGCGGGACGGGATGAGATCGCGGCAAGGATCAAAGAGGCCCGTTCTTTCGGCGACCTCTCTGAAAACGCGGAGTATGACGAGGCCATGAACGCGCAGGCGATCATGGAGGCGCGCATCGCGAAGCTGGAGGATGAGCTTGGCGGCGCGAGGATCATCGACGAGGACGAGATCAGCACAGAGGAGATCAAAACCGGGGTAAAGGTCAAGCTGCACGACGTCGAGATGGATGAGGACGTTGTCTATCAGATCCTCGGCAAATCACAGGCCGATCCCGAAAAGGGGATCATTTCCGATCAGTCCCCCGTCGGCAAGGCGCTGATAGGGCGCAAGATCGGCGAGACCGTCACGGCGGAGCTGCCGAACGGCGCGGCGATCCAGTTCGAGATTTTGTCAATTATGAAATAGCGCACAGGCACTAAAAAATAGGAGATTTTGAATATGCAGGAAGATTTGAACGTAACTCTCGAAACAGGGGAGGAAGAGCTTGACCAAAACGAGCAGCGGCGTATCAGAGCCGAAAAGCTGCTGGCTTTACAGGACGAGGGCAGGGATCCCTTTGTCATCACCACGGCGGAGCAGACGGCAATGTGCGCAGAAATCACGGAGCGTTTTGAGGAGCTTGAGGGAAAAGACGTCGCGATCTGCGGGCGCATGATGTCCCGGCGCGACATGGGCAAGGCCAACTTTATTGATATACGCGACCTGACGGGGCGTATGCAGGTCTACGTAAAAATTGACGACGTGGGCGAGGATGTGTTCGCCGACTTCAAAAAGTGGGACATCGGCGATATCGTGGAGGTCAAAGGCTTCGTGTTCCGCACGCGCAGGGGCGAGATATCCGTCCACGCCAAAGGACTCCGCCTGCTGACGAAATCCCTGCTGCCGCTGCCCGAAAAGTATCACGGCCTGCGGGACACGGACACGCGTTACCGCCGCCGCTATGTTGATCTCATCGTGAATCCCGAGGTCAAGGATACGTTCGTCAAGCGCTCGGCCGTCATCCGCGAGATACGCAATCATCTGGACGCGCAGGGCTTCATGGAGGTCGAAACGCCGATGCTGGTGCCAAACGCCGGCGGCGCGGCGGCGCGCCCGTTCACCACGTACCACAACGCCCTTGACGAAAAGCTGTATCTGCGCATTTCCATCGAGCTTTATCTCAAGCGGCTGATCGTCGGCGGCCTTGAACGGGTCTATGAGATCGGGCGCGTGTTCCGCAACGAGGGCATAGACGTGCGCCACAATCCTGAATTTACGCTGCTTGAGCTGTATCAGGCGTACACGGATTTCCACGGCATGATGGAGCTTTGCGAGAACCTGATCCGTACCGTCGCCGAAAAGATATGCGGCACGGCCGTGGTCACTTTTGACGGCGCGGAGATTGACCTAGGCAAGCCCTTTAAGCGCATGACCATGACCGAGGCGGTTAAAGAGTACGCCGGCGTGGACTTTGACACGATAGACTTTGAGCAGGCCAAGGCACTGTGCAAAGAGCGCGGCATTGAATTCGAGAAGCGTCACAAAAAGGGCGATTTGCTGAACCTGTTCTTCGAGGAGTACGCGGAGGACCAACTCGTGCAGCCCACGTTTATCACGGAGCACCCGGTTGACATCTCGCCGTTGGCCAAGCGCAAGCCCTCCGACCCCGCGCTGACCGAACGCTTCGAGCTGTTTATCACGGGGCGCGAGTTCGCGAACGCTTTTTCCGAGCTGAACGATCCCATTGACCAGCGCGGCCGTTTCCTGGCGCAGGAAGCCCTGAAAGCCGCCGGGGACGAGGAGGCGAACAGCACGGACGAGGATTTCCTCATGGCGCTTGAGTACGGTATGCCTCCCACGGGCGGAATCGGCGTCGGCATCGACAGGCTTGTCATGCTGCTGACGGACAGCCATTCCATCCGGGACGTGCTGCTGTTCCCGACGATGAAGTCGATTGATACATGAAAAAATCGGTGTGCATGGCCGCCTATAACGGCGAAAAATATATCGGGGAGCAAATTGAATCCATCCTGCCGCAGCTTGAGCCAGACGACGAGCTGATCATCTCAGACGACGCACCCGGCGGCGAAACCCAAAGGATCGCCGAATTTTACGCGGCCTATGACAGCCGTGTGAAATACGTAAAGGGCGAGGGCAGGGGAGTAGTCAAAAACTTCGAAAACGCCTTGAAGCTTGCGCGGGGGCAGGTCATTTTCCTGTGCGACCAGGACGACGTGTGGCTGAACGGCAAGGTCGCCCGCGTTATGGCGGAGTTCGAGTCAGGCGCGAGTCTCGTGTTGCACGACGCGAAAATTACGGACGAAAAGCTGAATGTGACCGCTGAATCTTTCTTCGGTCTGCGCGGGAGCAAAGGCGGCTTTCTGCGCAATCTGGTGCGCAACTCCTACATGGGCTGCTGCATGGCGTTCACAAAAGGGATACTCGAAAAGGCGCTGCCGTTTCCTGAGGACATCCCCATGCACGACCAGTGGATCGGCCTTGTGGCGGAGCTGAACGGCGGCGCGCGCATGATCAGCGAGCCGCTGCTTTTGTACCGCAGGCACGGCGGAAACGTGACGGGCAAAAGGGTTACCGCCGCGCAAAAGCTCACGTGGCGGCTTAATCTGATCAGAATTTTGTTGAGATATTAACATCCTTACGAAATGTTGAGATAATTTTAAGAAGCAAGAATAAGAACCCGTTATTGAATACAGGTTCTTAGATGAGTCTTGCTCCTGAAAGGGGTTGGGCGATGAATACGTCTGTAACAGGATGTATTGTTACGCATAACAACGAAACGAAAATACGGGAGACTTTGGACAGCGTGCTGTCACGCACGAAAGGAGTCGCGCTGAAGCTGTATGCCGTCGATAATCTTTCGACGGACGGGACAGTGGACATTCTACGCGGGAAAGAAAAGGAATACGATAACCTTGAGGTCATAGAGAACCGGTGCAACCGGGGCTTCGGCGCGGGGCACAACACGGTGCTGAAGCGGCTGGATTCTACATACCACTTGATCATCAATCCCGACGTAATTCTCAGGCAGGACGCCATAGCGGATATGGCGGCCTATCTTGACAAAAACCCGGACATAGGGCTTTTGTCCCCGAATGTCTGTTTTCCTGACGGTTCGATTCAGATATTAGGCAAGCGCGACCCGAAGATAAAGTATCTCGCGGCCAGCCGTATGCGCGGGGAACGCCCTCCCGGCAGGCTTTTGCGCGAGTACGCGATGCTTGACCGCGACATGAGCCAGCCTTTCGACATTGAGAACGCCACCGGCTGTTTTATGATGCTGCGGACGGAGCTGTTTAAACGAATCGGCGGCTTTGACGAGCGTTATTTCATGTATTTCGAGGACTGCGATCTCACCCGCACCGTGCGCAAAACCAGCCGCGCGGTTTATTATCCCGGCGCGGTGGTCTATCACGTCTGGGGACGGGAGAGCAAGAAAAACTTTAAGCTTATGCTTATACAGATAAAATCTATGTTTGCCTATTTCCGTAAATGGAGGATCTGATGTTCAAAAACCTGTATAAATACCGATGGTTAACGGGAGAAATCGTCAGAAAAAATATTAAACTCCAGTACCGTAATTCAGTGCTCGGGGTTTTTTGGACATTTTTGCAGCCGCTTTTGACGACGCTTGTGCTCGTCATGGTGTTCTCGCGGCTTTTGGGGCGCGACTCAAAGGCCGTGCTGAACTATCCCGTGTTCATCCTGTGCGGCCGCCTGCTGTACGAGTTCTACACGCAGTCCACGAAGCGGGCCATGCGCTCGATCACGCTGAGCGCGTCCGTCATCAAAAAAGTATATATACCGAAGTATATATACCCGCTGTCCAATGTGATATCGACGTTCATCACCTTTTGTATCTCCATGCTTGTGCTCGTGGCGTTTATCGTTTACTTCCAGCTTTTCTCCGACACGCCCGTGAACCTTACGCCGTACGCGCTATTGGCCTGGGCGCCGCTGCTTATACTGTTCATCCTCTGCACCGGCGTAGGGCTTATCCTGTCGGTGCTGGAGGTTTTTTTCAGGGACATCGAATATCTTTACGACGTGTTTTGTATGCTGATTTTCTATTTAAGCCCCATCATATACCAGGTCAACCAGCTAAAGACCGCGAACCAATGGGTGCTGCGCGCACTGATGGCCAACCCGCTGTACGCCATCATATCCATGTTCCGCAGCTGCGTGCTGTTCGGCGAAATGTGGAACTGGAACTGGTTTTATTATTCATTGGGATTTTCCGTTCTGATGGTTTTGATCGGCGCGGCGCTGTTTTATAAAAAGCAGGATCAGTTCATATTGCATATATAATACTAATTTTATTTTTGGGGGTTGCGCAATGGACATTACTCCCGCCGTATCCGTTAACGGCGTCAGCATCATGTTCAACCTCAACAACGAAAAAATCGATAACGTCAAGGAATATTTCATCAAGCTGGTTACACGGCGGCTTCATTACGCTGAGTTTTGGGCGCTGAAAAACATTTCCTTTGAACTGATGCCGGGCGAGCGCCTTGGCGTGCTGGGGCTGAACGGCGCGGGAAAAAGTACGCTGCTCAAGGTCATAGCCGGCGTGATGAAGCCGACGAAAGGCACGGTCAGCGTGCGGGGCGTCGTCGCGCCGCTGCTTGAGCTTGGCGCGGGCTTCGACATGAATTATTCCGGCAAAGAAAACATATTCCTCTACGGCGCGACAATGGGCTATTCGCGGAAATTTATCGCGTCGAAGTACGACGAGATCGTCGCGTTCAGTGAGCTGAAGGAGTTCATCGACGTGCCCGTCAAAAACTACTCTTCGGGCATGAGGGCGAGGCTCGGCTTCTCCATCGCCACCGCCGTCGAGCCGGAGGTGCTGATACTCGACGAAGTGCTGTCTGTGGGCGACGCGAAGTTCCGCCGCAAAAGCGAAGCGCGCGTGCAGTCCATGATTGACCGTGGCGTGACGGTGCTGTTCGTTTCGCACAACACGCCGCAGGTACGGACGCTATGCGACAAGGCGATGATCCTGAAAAAGGGCGAGATGATTATGTTTGGAGACGTTGGTGAGGTCTGCGACGTGTATGACGAAATGACGAACGGCAAAAAATAGATATCACATAGCAGGGTCGGGGTTCCATCCCCGGCCGTAAACCATAATTCGCGAGGTAAGACATCATGATTTTCGCCGCTATTTTCGCGGGAGGCGTCGGCAACCGCATGGGCGCTCAAACGCCCAAGCAGTATATGGACCTGCACGGTCGGCCGGTCATTGTCCATACGGTTGAAAAATTTGTCTGCGCGGACAGGCTTGAGAGGATTCTCGTGCTGTGTCCCGGCGGATGGATTGACTATACGGCGGAGCTGCTGGAGAAACATCTTGGCCGCAGTGATAAAATAACCGTCGTCGAGGGCGGCGAGACCCGCAACGACACGCTGCTTCGCGCCCTTGCCTGGATCGGGGAAAATTACGGCATTGACGGCGAAAGCGTCATCGTTACCCACGATGCGGTGCGTCCCCTTGTCACGCGGCGCATCATTGACGACAATATACGCTGCGCGCTTGAGTACGGCGCGTGCGATACGGCTGTCGGCGCGACAGATACGATCGTGCAGAGCGACGACGGCAGAACGATCACGGCGATCCCGGACAGGGCGGCGATGTTCCAGGGACAGACGCCCCAAAGCTTCAACATCAAAAAGCTCAAGGAGACTGTTGAATCCCTCACGCCCGAGGAAGCCGCCACGCTGACCGACGCGTGCAAGATCTACGCGATCAAGGGCCTGCCCGTGCATATCGTGCGGGGTGAGGCGTATAACATAAAAATCACGTATCCCACGGACATAAAAATCGCCGAAGCGCTGCTTGAGAGTTAGTGTGAAAATGGAATTATGTAAAGTTTCCGTGGTCGTGCCCGCCTATAACGTCGGGCCTTACATCGCCGAAACGCTGGACAGCCTCATGCGCCAGACGCTTTCCGGCGTTGAGGTCATCGTCGTCAACGACGGCTCGACCGACGGGACTCAGGCCATCATTGACAAATATTGCGCAGAAAACAAGAACATACGCTGTTTTTTTCAGAGCAACGCCGGAGTATCCGCCGCGCGGAATTTCGGGCTGACTCAGGCGGGCGGCAGGTACGTCCTTTTTCTCGACAGTGACGACCTGCTGACGGATACCTCGCTCGAAGCTTTTTACGCGGCTTTAGAGAAGACCGGCGCGGATGCGGCGATTGGACGGCTGCAAAGCTTCGGCTCAGGGGCTGTGAAAAATAACGGCTACGCCGAGTCCCTCGCTCAAAAAAAGGAGATCGGCCTGTTTGACCGTGACCTGCTGTGGAATTTCCTGGTGGGAAACAAGTGCTATCGGACGGAGGCGCTGCTGCGGTCGGGGGTCACGTTCCCCGGCCTGAAATATTCCGAGGAGGGCGTGTTCTTTTTTGAGTTCATCATGCGCTCCGAAGCGAAAATGACGGGCGTTCCCGGCGCGTGCATGCTTTACCGCCGCCGCGATGCCAGGGGCGACGCTTCCGTCACTCAGACGGTCAGCAAGGCTCTGACGCTCGACTTTATCGAGTCCATGTCGCGGATATACGCCGCGGCCGATGAAGCTTTGGAGCGTGAAGCGGTACCTGCCGCCGAACGCGCCGCCTATCTCGATGAGGTCATATTTAAGGCCGATAACACCGTCGTCACGCAGTTTTACCGTCTGCTTTGGCAGGCTGACGAAGAGACGCTTCACCTTATCCGGCGCGCGCACGAAAGACTGAACACGCGGTTGACTGAACCTGAGCAAAAACGCCTCGGCGCAATGCACACGGACATTCATGAGATGTATTTTGACAAGCGGGAGATCGCGGAGAAACCGAAGATTTCAGTTGTTATACAGGGGCTTACAGGAGACGCGCTTGCCCGGACGCTCAATGCGGTTTACCTGCAAACCATGCCGTATTTTGAGGTGCTTATCGGGAGTCAGGGATCAGGGGTCAGGGATCAGGATATTCCGGACAGATGGCGCGGATGTGAAAATCTGAGGTTGCTTCCCGAAAGGGGCTTCAAAAAAGCGGCCAAGGCGAAGAAAGTTCTGATCATAAAAAAGGAACGCGCCCTTGACGAAAGGCTGTTCAGGTATCTGCTGAGAATGCCCGTGCCCGAGCCGCTGAAGACTATTTTTTTCCGTCCGCTGGCTGCGTTAACCCAAGCCGCGATATCTTTTTTGAACAAATAGGGATATGAATAGGATCATAAGTATGGACATGAAAAATATATTTTATCGGATATTCGCCGCGCGGTTCAACCTCCGCGCGAAAAGACCGCCCGTGAACAACAGGGTGGCCCTCCTGTCGCCGCACATGGCGGGCTTCACGGACTCTTTGGGCGAGATCGGGCTGGAGCTTGAGCGGCGCGGCGGCTATGAAATCGTGAAAATTTCCGGCGAGGACATCAAGCCCAAAAAACCGAAAAATGTCGGAGAAGTGTTCGAAACGGCGCGGCGGATATTCAATTTTTTCACAAAGAACGCAAAACTGCTCGCGTCGTCGAAGTACGTTTTCCTCAACGACAATTTCATGCCGCTGGCCGATATGTGCTTTCATAACAGCGCGGTGCTGACACAGCTGTGGCACGCAGAGGGCGCGTTTAAGAAGTTCGGGCTGGACCAGAAGCTGCCCCCTGACATCCGCGCGCGCGTGCTGAAAGGCAACGCGCGGCTGGACTACGTCGTTTGCTCGTCGGACGGCGTGGCCGACATCTACGCGGGAGCTTTCGGCGCCCCACGCGAAAAGGTTCTGCCCTACGGTTCGCCCCGCGCGGACAGGTACCTGCGTTCGTACCGCGGCGGCGCGTTTGACGTACAGGCATTCAAAAGGGATACGCTGAAAAGCGGCGGCAAGCTCGTCGTGCTGTACGCGCCGACTTTCCGCGATAACGACGCGGACAACAAAAAAATCCTCGACCACTTCGACCTTGAAGCGTTTGAGGAGCGTTTCGGGCACACGCACAAGCTGGTCCTGCGCCTGCACCCGCAGATGCACAGCGGCGTCCGCGTGCCGCCCGGCGTGACCGACATGACCGCTCATAAAAACGTGAACGACCTCATTCAGGCGGCGGACATTCTGGTCACGGACTATTCGTCGATCTGCGCGGACTTTGCGCTTCTTAACAAGCCCTGTGTGTTTTACGCTTACGATCTGGCGGCGTACAGCAGGGAGCGGGAATTCTATTTTGACTACAGGCAGTACGTCCCCGGCGCGGCGGCCGAGACTTTCCCGGAGTTTCTGGACGCGATCGGGCGTGCTCAAAGCGACACGGAGACAGTACAAAAATTCGTGGAGCGGAACTTCGGCGTTCTGGATGGCAAAAGTGCCGAACGGATCGTTGACAAGGTCATCGGAAACACGTCTACGAGTTAAGATATTCATCCACCAACGTCGCCACCCGCTTGGATGAACTTCCGTCACAGGCCTCAGTCTGCCAGCGGCGGAATTTTTTTATGCGCTCAACGGGCGGATTAGCCGCTGTTTCGCGGATCACGCCCAGCAGCTCGCCGCCCCGGTAAACGACCTCGCCCGGCAACTCGTCAGGGTATGAGATATAGAAGCCGCGTTCATAGCTGTCAAAATCCGGGCAGTAGAAAACGGTCGGCGTTAAAAGCATCGACGCTTCGACCATCACGGAGGAATAGTCGGTGACGAGCACGTCCATCGCGGCAAGCAGCTCGGAAGTCGGGCAGGAACCCAAGTCAAACAGGCGAACATATTTCCCCGTGAGAAAAACCTCGCTCATAACGGGGTGGCGGTGTATCACGAATGCCTCATCATCGGTCAGCGCCGCGTCCAGCGCGTTCCAGTCGATTTTCGGGTCGAAAGGGACGCGCTCGCCTTTTTCCTCCCGAAATGTGGGCAGGTAGGCGTAAATTTTCTTGCCCCTGAGCTGCGGGCGCGACTCGAAAAACCGCTCGCACAGCCGTTCGCGCGACTCCCCGTTCACCAGCAAATCGGTTCGCGGCACCCCAAGCGCGAGCACGCGGCCTACGTCGACGCCGAACGCGTCCGCGTAGATTCGGCGGTTCCCCTCGGCGGCGACGATGAACGCGTCGTACTGCGCGTGCGTGTCAATTTCCTCCTGCCGGGTCAGCTTCGACGGCACATCCAGCGCGGATTTCTTGAACACGCCGACGCCGTGCCACACCTGCACGAGCTTCTGCGCGGGCCGCAGCCGCACCGACCGCAGATAGCGCAGGTAGTCGTCCGTCACGACGACCTTGCTCGTGAGCAGCAGCGCGTACTGCCGCAGCTTGTCCGGCCCGGAATGGGGCAGCATTTTGGCAAATATGACCTTGTCGGCGTGAACTTCGTCGTACACGCATTGCAGGTTTTCGCGGAGGCGGCCGTCGGCGCGGACGGTGTAGAACAGGACCCTTTTTTTGAGCGGCAGGAGCCTAAAAAGGCCGCGTATGACGTTGCTGACGAGTTTCAATGTGATTCCCTCCCCCGTCTATTGTACGTCAAAGCGGCTTTATTTGCAAGAAAAATTCATTTTACTTTCGATTTAACCTCCTGAACTCATTCGTCATGTTTGAAATCATCAAAACCTGTTCATTCGTCAGTCCCGCTATATCCAAGCTGCTGATCCTCTCCATTCCAAGCAGCCAGTCAATCGACACGGAAAATTCAAGCGCAATTTTCACGAGCAAATCCAGTGAGGGCATTCGCATTTGAGTTTCATACGCGGAAATAATGGAATTAGTTACACCCAGCCTTTCGGCCAGCTGTGTTTGATTTAAACCTTTATCTATTCTTAAACTGCGTAATTTGTTGCCAAAGTCCACATTCCACAAGAAACATACCCTCCTACTTTTTACTTAATTATACTTAAATATTTTTACAGACGGTGGAATATTTATTGACATAAGTGGAATCACGTGATATAATAAAGAAAATTTTAGAACGGGGGGATAAAAAATGAAAAAATTCATAGCGATTCTTTTGGCGGTTCTTTTATGCGGAGGGGCGATTTCGCTTGCCGTATCGGCTGCCACGACAGGCGGGTCATGCGGGCCGAATGCCAGCTATACCTTTAACACGGCGACGGGGGCGCTGAACATTAGCGGGACTGGGGCGATTGAGTGGAACGTCTGGGAAGCTTCACCCTGGGAGAACGACAAATGGCTGGTCAAGACCTTGACAATCGGCAGCGGTATCACAAGTATTGGTGAGAGGGCGTTTCAGAATTGCTATAACCTTGATACAGTAAGTCTGCCGAACAGTTTGCTTGTAATTGGTGATAACGCGTTTGCTTTGTGTATGAATCTGAAATCAATTACAATTCCGCCGAATGTGACAACAATAGGTGGATGGGTTTTTCAAGGTTGTCATGAACTGACGAGTATTACGATTCCGCAAAAAGTTAACTCTATCGGAAGAGCGGTTTTCTCCTATTGCTATTCGCTGTCACAAATTAACGTGAGCGGAAACCAATTTTATAAAATTGTTGACGGCGCGTTGCTTACAGCGGATGGAACTGTACTGTTGGCCTATCCTGCCGCAAGAGAAAACGCCTCTTATTCCATACCCAACACGGTTAAAATTATTGGGAGCTGTGCTTTCACTTATGCAACATTTTCATCAATTACTATTCCAAATTCTGTTGAAACGATTGAACGTGACGCGTTTTGGGGCTGTTCCCGATTGGAATCCGTTAATATCCCTAAAAGCGTAACGCTGATTGAAGAAGGAGCATTCAATTGCGTAGGGCCTATGACCGTTGACCCGGAAAACCCGAATTATTCCTCGCAGGACGGAATCCTTTATAACAATAACAAAACAATTTTAAAGCAGTATCCAAGTCGAATAAGAAACTACGAGGATAATTACATTATGCCCAACAGCGTAATTGAGGTTGAGCGTTCTGCGTTTACGAACATACGCACGCCTGTAGCTGTCACAATTTCGAGCGGATTAAGTGATTTTTCTTTTGATACGCATGGTGTTTCAAATCTCTACGTGGACAGCGCAAACCCGTTTTTCGCAAGCGAGGACGGCGTTTTATTTAGTAATAATTTGAAAAAATTAGTTAAATATCCGAATGCGCGGCCTGACGAGGCATATAGTATACCTTCGGGTACAATGACAATAGGAGAAAGAGCTTTTTGGGGCGCGCATTGGTTGGCAAAAATTGAAATTCCCACAACAGTAAAAATACTTGAAGATCAAGCAATATCCGGTGTGAGCGACAGGTTTCCAAGCATCCTTGTTCCCGCTGAGGTCGAGGAGATTGGGCAGTGGAATTTTGACGGAATGCGCTATATTTATCTCCGTGATGATGGTTGGTGGTTCCCGGAACAAGTTATGCCAATAATCTACTGCCACAAAAATTCCGTCGCCCACACCGATGCAATCAACAACGGCAACCCCTTTATTCTTGTGAACGATTCGGTGAAGCTTGGAAATGACGGCGACGATGTTATTGTGCAATATAACAACGGCAGCTACAGCGGCAATGTCATACTTAATGTAAAGGACACCGTTCCGCAAAGCGCTTATACGTTGGTTGACAACAAGCTGAATCCTGATCAGGTGAAAATTTTCGACATCAAAACTCTGTTAAACAATCAGCCTGTACAGCCCCTTGGAAAAATCATTGTAAAAATAAAAATCCCCGATGGCTTCGATCCCATTTATGCGCAGGTGTTCTACCTTGATCCCGACAACTGGACGGCGACGAACATGCTGGCTCGCATTGAGGACGGTTACGCCGTGTTTGAAGCCGATTATTTCAGCCTTTACGCCATTGTGGAGGTCAGGCAGGGCGGCGGCCCCATTACCCCCGATCCCGACCCTGATCCCACACCGCAAAAATGGTGGGAAACCATCCCCGCATGGCTCCAATTCATTTTCAGATACATCTTCTTCGGTTGGATTTGGATGAGATAAATCCCATAATAAACCAAGGGCGGCATCAACAACGATGCCGCCCATTTCCCTGCCTATTCCTCCTGCGTCAGCTGCTTAAACACCTGGTGCCCGTAAACCGTCACGCCCGTCACAAGCACACCCTGTATCGCCGCGTCTACCGACGGCCCCAAAAGCAGCAGCGTCCCGCTCACGCCGAACACCAGCAAAATCAGCGGAATGAACTTGTTCGGTATCTTTTCGATGCTTTTGATGATCTTGCCCAAAACGAACAGCGCGGGAATCAATACCAGCGCTTTTTCCACGATATATTCCACAGTTAAACCTCCTCTCTATATTTATGTATACGTTGAATTTCTGTAATAATGCTTGAGTTTTGCCGCTGTTTCTAAAAGCTCCCTGCGTTGGGCGTACAGAACGTAAATGAGCCGGGTCAGGCGAACCTCCTCATTTTTATCGCCGCGCCGCCGCGCCGCCGCAAGCTTTGCGCGGTTTTTCATGATAAGCTCCTCCTGAATCGCCGCGCTGTCATAGTAGTCCCCGGATAGCTCCGCGAGCGTTTTATACATCATATGAACCTCCCCTTTCTCCTGTTAGCAGGTAGTCCGTCGTCCGCCCGAAAAACGCGGCCAGCGCGACGGTCTCCGGCGCGGTCGGGCTTTCTTGCCCGGACTCCAGCGCTTCTAGCCTTGATTCCGGGAGCGCGAGAGCGTCCGCCAGCGTTTCCATACCGATATTTTCGCTCAGACGCAGCTTGCGAAGCCGTTCCCCGAAGGTTTCCGGCGAGTACAGCCGCCACGCCGCTACGGCCAAGGCCTCGCGCACTGCCACAGGCAGAAACGATACCGTTTTAAGATTGTATTGGTATGAAATGGCATATTTAAGATGATGCTGTATTTTTTCCTCCGCGCGCTGAAGCGTTCGCTTGACGGTCGATTTATCCCGGTCCATGTCCTTGGCCGCGTCAGACAGCTTTTTCCGCCTGTAGTAGACAAGCTCGATCACGTTGCGCTCGTTGTCGGTCAGCTCGCTTTTTACGACCTCCGCCGTGAGAAACGACAGGTCCACCGCGCGCCGCCTGTAGACATATTCTGAAAGCCCCTCCGCCCGGGAACGCTCCCAGTTCAGATAGGAAAGCCGCGCGATCGCCGCTTCATCGCAGGTCGGGCGAGGTTCCTCCGGCGAAATCATGAGTTCAGCCTCCTTGTTAATAGTAACACTATTATATTAGCAGGAAAGTCGCGAAAAGTCAATAGTATAATTTATATTTATTCGATTTTTCTTGACGAATTTAATAGTATGGCTGATAATACTACTACAGGGGATAAAACTTTAATAAGAGGGGATTATCAATATGGACATGATCCGTATACTTCGCCGACAAAAAAAGCTTTCGCAGATAGAGCTTGCCGGTATCTGCGGGGTGCATCAGACAGCCGTCAGCCAGTGGGAGCAGGGCAGAACAAAACCAGACTTGGACAGTCTGGTGAAGATGGCCGCCTGCTTCAATGTTTCGGTCGATATGATTTTGGGAACCGACGCGGGACTCAGTGAGAAGATTCCCGTCATCGACCACATCCGCGGCGGCATGAAACCTCCCCGGGACGGCGAGATCGTTCAGTTTGAACCGATCACGGCGGATATGGCTGACAGCGGGGAGCACTTCGCGATAAAGGCGGCGGGAGAAGCGATGCGGCCGGTTTTTTCCGCCGGGGACATCCTGATCGTCCGGCGGCAGGACAGCGTGAACAGCGGGGAGCTTGCGCTCGTACTGATCGGGCGGGAGGATGCCGTGGCAAGGCGCGTAATAAAAAAAGGCACAAGCATCATGCTTGCGCCTTTTAATGCGGAGTTTGAGCCGATTCTGTTCACGGAGGACGAGATCAGGGAGACGCCCGTCGCGATTATAGGGAAGATTGTGGAGCTTAGAAGAAAATATCTGTAGGGCGTGTTTGAAAAATCCGCACACGGGGATTTTTTCAAACACGCCCTAGGGATGAATTGCGTTATGCCGCCGTATGTTTTATGCCGTTGCGTTCCGCATACGTTTCCGCATACGATCCCGCTGCGCAGGTGATCGTCAGCGCCGAGCATCCCGCGAACGTTCCTGTTCCGATATCGTTTACCGACGCGGGCAGCATGGCATGTTCAAGCCCCGTGCATCCGGCAAAGGCCTGCGCGCCTAAAGTCGTCGCCCCGGCAGGGAGGTCGATGCGTTTGATAGACGTACAGCCGGAGAACGCGGAACTGCCGATGCGCCTGAGATTGGGTCCGAAGCTGACGCCGGCGAGGGACGAGCAGTCGAAAAACGCGCTGTCGCCGATGGTATGCAGGCCGAACGGGAACGATACCGTTTGCAGTCCCCGGCAGCCGTAGAAGCAGTTGGGCGGGATGGCCGTGACGCTGTGCGGAACGGCGAAAGAGCGCAGACTTACGCAGCCGAAGAACATCCACTCGCCCAAAGCCGTCGTCTGCGGCGCGACGGACAGCGAGCAGCTGGTCAGCGCGGTGCACTCGTAAAACAGTGATTTGCCTACGTACATAACCGCGCCGGGAATGGTGATGGAGGTCAGCGACGTACAGTTCGCGAAAGCCCAGTCCCCCAGATGCGTCACGCTTGACGGTACGGCGATATCGCGCAGTGAAAAGCACTTGTAAAAAGCCTGCGCGCCGATGAACGTCACGGTGTTGGGAATTGACACGGTGGTCAGGCTGGAGCAACCCCTGAAAGCGTTTTCAGGAATTTTCGTGACGCCGGGCGGGATGATGATACTGCTCAGGCTCGTGCAGTTATAAAACGCGCTGGCGCCGATGGAGTTCACGGTGGGGGGGATTTTGACGCTCTGCACCGTGGAATTGTAAAAAGCGTTGACCCCGATGGCCGTCACCGTAAGGCCGTTTATCGTCTGCGGTATTTCCACGCTGGCGCGCGAATCGCTGTATCGCGTGATCGTTACGCTGTTGCCTGAGACGGAGTATTCAAGCCCCTGCAAAATGTCCCGTGTCGTCGTTTCGGTCGGTATCTCCGCCGTGCTTGACAGGGAGGCCGATCCCGTGGCAGTAGATACGGGGGACTGCTCCGTAGGCTGCGTCTTTGAATATTCCGTCGAGAAAACAAGGCCCGACGTCGGGAACTCGATTTCGGAATACGGAAGCGTCGTGCGGCTTTGGCTTCTGTTTATCTCCGCGCGCTGCATATTGTAGTCACGTATGCGTTTCAACCCGAATGCCGCGCCGAACAGCACCGCGACGATCATGACAATGAAAAAGACTTTCAAAAACCGCTGAAGCGAATATCCGTCGGATTTATTCGGCACGCCCATATCCTGTAGCGGAATGTCCACACCCAAATCAAGATAAGGCTCGGACGGGCCGGCGGCGATTTCAGGCTCAAGCGCGCCCGCGGCCACAAGCCCGGACACCATTTGCCCGAAACAGTCCTCAATGACATCGCCGCGCATAGCGTGTTTTTTCGTATTTTGCAGCGCCCATAAGATGACCGACTCGGCGGACGCGCCCCTAAGCGCAGGTATGGTCTTTTGTATCTGCCCGATCTGCGGGATGACCGTCTGACCCACGCCGAAAAGCGTGCCGCGTATGCACGCCTCGCTTGCGCCCAGCAGTGACGCGATAGCGGCCGGCTCTATCTCCGCGAAGTAAAACAGGTAAGCCGAGAGCCGCGAAGATAGCTCAAGCATCTCGAAAATGTCAAGCACATTGTCAGCCGCGCCGGAGAGGTCAAGCCCCGGGAGCGTTTCAAACTCGGTGATCGCGCCTGGATCGGGATTCCACAGCTCGCGCTGCTTTTCCGCCGATGCGTCGAATTTGTAACGCGGCGCGGAGGGAAGCGCTTTCTCGGCTTGGCGGACAGCCTGCCCGCAAAGCGTGTCCAAAAAGCCGGAGCTTTCGCCGAGGCTGTCAAGATTTTGGAATATCTCTGTGTAGCTGTCGATCAAAATGCCGCGCGCCGTTTCTTTATCTTTCGTGATGGTGAGCGCCAAGAGATAAGCGGCGCGGCAGGTTGACTCAAACAGCGCTTTGATAGCCTTGCGGTCGCCCTCCCGGGCCATCAGGATGAGCTTCCATGTTCCCAGACGGTTCAATCGACATTCCCCCCAATATAAAGATACCCTCTAACATCTAATTATACTATAAAAACACAAAATGTGCAAGTGAAATTTTTAAAAGCTCTAAATATAGTCTATCAAGTAATAGGAGGACATATGCTTAACCCACAACTCGAAGCCTGCCTGCAATCCGTCCAAAAGCCCGGCCGCTATACCGGCGGCGAGCTGAACAGCGTTGTAAAAGACAAAGACAGCATAAGGCTCCGCTACGCGTTCTGCTTCCCCGACTCCTACGAGATCGGCATGTCTCATCTTGGCATGAAGATACTTTACGCCCTTGCCAACGCCCGTGAGGACACCTGGTGCGAGCGTGTTTTCGCGCCCTGGGGCGACATGGAGGAGCAGATGAGAAAGCGCGGCGTTTTGCTCTACGGCCTTGAAAGCGGTGACCCCATACGCGATTTTGACCTCATCGGCTTCACGCTGCAATACGAGCTGTGCTACACGAACATGCTTAACATGCTCGACTTAGCCGGTTTGCCCCTTGAAAGCGCGGAGCGGACCGCCCTGACGCCGATCGTCATAGCGGGCGGGCCGTGCGTCTGTAACGCCGAGCCTGTCCACGCTTTCGCCGATATATTTTTGCCCGGCGACGGCGAGGAGATAACCAATACGCTGATTGACCTTTTGATTGCACACAAGGAAAAAGGCTCGTCAAAGAAAGAGTTCCTGCTGGCCGCGTCAAAGCTTCCGGGCGTTTACGTGCCGTCGCTTTACGATGTCAGCTATAACGGGGATGGAACCGTGAGGGCCGTCACGCCGCAGGGTGACGCGCCCGCGAAAATAAAGAAGAGCGTCGTTCGCGATTTGGACGCCATGTTCTTCCCCGAAAGCTTCGTCGTGCCGTCCGTCGAGGTCGTCCATGACCGCGCCGTGACGGAGATTTTCCGCGGCTGCATCCGTGGCTGCCGCTTTTGTCAGGCCGGGTTCATCTACCGTCCCATACGCGAGAAAAGCCCGGAAACGGTTGACCGCCAATGCCGGGACATATGCCTGTCCACAGGCAGCGACGAGATTTCCCTTTGCTCCTTAAGCGCCAGCGACTACACCAAAATGGAGGAGCTGCTCACAAGACTCGTCGCGTGGACGGACGATGAAAAAATCAACATCGCCCTGCCGAGCCTGCGGGCGGACAACTTCCCCAAAGAGCTGATGGAAAAGCTGTCCGGTGTGCGCAGAAGCTCTTTGACCTTCGCGCCCGAGGCGGGCACCCAGCGGCTCCGCGACGCCATCAATAAAAACGTCACCGAGCAGGAGATGCTTTCGACAGCGCGGCAGGCTTTCGAAGGCGGCTGGACGTCTGTCAAGCTCTACTTCATGCTGGGCCTGCCCACGGAAACGCCGGAGGACGTCGCGGGCATAGCGGAGCTTGCGCAAAAGGTCGTGGACGAATACTACGCGAATCCGAACAAGCCCAAGGGCAAGGGCGTGACGGTGTCGGTCAGCGTGTCGTCTTTCGTGCCGAAACCGTTCACTCCCTTCCAGTGGGAGCCGCAGGACACGCGCGAACAGCTGGAGGAAAAGCAGCGCGGCCTGTTTTCTCACATCAGGACAAAAAAAATCAGCCTGAGTTGTCACAAAACCCAGACGAGCCTTTTAGAGGCGGCGCTCGCCCGGGGCGACAGGCGACTGGCCGCTGTGATCAAAACCGCGTGGGAAAAGGGCTGCCGCTTTGACGGCTGGGACGAGCTTTTTAACTTCGGGTTTTGGGAGGAAGCGTTCATGGAGCATGGGCTGTCCGTGGCGTTTTACGCGAACCGCCGCCGTGACTGCGGCGAGGTTCTGCCGTGGGATCACATGGACTACGGCGTAAGTAAGGAATTTCTGATAAAGGAAAGCAAAAAGGCCGGGGAAAACGAGACGACGCCTCACTGCCGCGTAAAATGCGCGGTTTGCGGCGCGGACAAACTGAACGGAGGTGAGTGCGATGCGCGCTGTAAGGGTCTGGTTTAAAAAAGAGGGCAGGGCGAAGTACCTCTCACACCTTGACATGAACCGCTGCTTTACCCGGGCCGTGCGCCGCGCGCGGCTGCCGCTGTGGTATACCGAGGGCTTCAATCCGCACCCGTACCTGAATTTTCTCGCGCCGCTGCCCCTTGGGCAGGAGAGCGCCGCCGAGCCGCTTGACATGAAAATCGAGGGCGAAATCACGGGCGCGGAGATAGAAAAACGCCTGTCCGCCGTTTTGCCCGAGGGCATTGAGGTGACGGCGGCCGCCGATCCCGCTGATGAAGCGTTGTCGATCGCCATGGCGGAGTACGGGGTCTCGCTGCTTTTCGGCGAAGGGCGGACCGCCGCCGCGTTCGCCGAAAAATCCGGCGAGCTGATAAAAAGCGGCCTCCTTACCGCCGAAAAGACAGGCAAGAAAGGCCGCCATAAAGTACAAAAGCAAATCAACATCTGCGAACATATTTTCAGGTACGAGATTTCCGCTTCGGGCACGGTTTGCTCGCTAAAGGCGACGCTGCCCTGCGGAAGCCAAAGCAACCTGAATCCCTCGCTGATGATATCGGCCTTGAAACGCGAAACGGGACTTGCGGAGGAGCTGATCACGATCAGGCGAATAAGGCTGCTCAAGGAAGATTTTTCGGAGTTCAGGTAACATTATTTTTCAGAGTAATTCCCCAAAAAAACAAACCGTTCCGTATCCGCCGACAGCTCGCCCATCAGTTTTAGCACGGCCTCCTCGCGCACGGAGCCGTCCAGGTCGAAATAGAACATGAACTCGAAATCCCTGTCCGCGATGGGGCGGCTCTCAAGCTTCGTAAGGTTAAGTCCCAGCGCGGAGAATTTCGACATCAGCTCGAACAGTGAACCCGGGCGGTGCTCAAGGGACAGCATAAGGCTTATTTTGTCAGCGCCCGGGTAAATCTCAAGCTCCTTTGAAATGCAGATAAAGCGCGTAAAGTTGCTGTGAGAGTCTTGGACGTCCTGCTGAAGGCGCGTCAGGCCGTACAGCCCCGCGCACTCCGGCGACGCGATCGCCGCCGCGTCCGAACGCCCCGACTCGGCCACGGCCTTTGCCGCCATCGCGGTGTTTTCGCAGGCGGTCACTTTTACGCCGTCCAGTTTTTGCAGAAACGCCGCGCACTGCCAGACGGCCTGCTCGTGGGAGAAAATTTCGCGTATATCGCTCAACCTGCTTCCGCTGCGGCCCAGCAGGGAATGATTTATCTTCATTTTGATGCTTCTCGCGATGTGGAAATCGTGCTCGCGCATGAGGTCGTACACCTGCGTTACCGAACCGTGAAAGCTGTTCTCAATCGGCAGGATGCCATAACGGCAAAGTCCTTTTTCCACCGCTTGGAACACGTTTTCAAAGTGGCTGAAATACAGGATATTCGGCGTTTTGAACAGCTTGTCGCACGCGATCTGCGAGTACGCGCCCTCCGCGCCCTGGCAGGCGACGGTGGCCTTATCGGGGAACAGCGCCGCCGTGGACTCGAGCGCGCGGCCGATTTTCGCGGACAGCCCCGCTTGCCCCGCGGGTTGCCCCGCCAGATACGAGCTTTGGTACGCGCGGCTTAAGCTGAACATGGTCGAAAACAGGGCCTTGACGATGTTGTCCATCGAATCGGGCGCGGCCTCGATCACGCGCGTCATAATTTCGCGCTCACGGCTTTTGTCCGCCACGGACTTTCCGGCGCTTTTTTTGAACTCCGCGACCTCGCGCACAACCTCCATGCGCCTGACGAACAGACGCAAAAGCTCGTCGTCGATCCCGTCTATGACGCTTCGCAGTTCTTCAAGGTTCATTTAGAACAACTCCTTAATTTCTATAGCGACTCGAATCACGGGTTAAAAAAACAGAAAGCAGGTAGAAGTCGGGCGTCATTGCGAGCGCAGAGAAACGTTCTTTTTATAACAGGGTTGGCGCGCGAAGCAATCCAGTTATACACTTTTATTTTGCGTTGCCTGACCACTCCTGATTTCTGATCTCTGAACCATTTGCTGACTGGATTGCTTCGCGCACAAACATTGCTGTTACGCAAACTTTCCTCGCGCTCGCAATGGCATGCATTTTTTACCCTATATCTATCATATTTACGCGCACATGGTCGATACATCTCCATTATTCAACACGTGATTCGCATTTGCAACTCGAATGATGCTCCAAAATCAGATCAAGCAATACAATGGCCGCTGCCGCTTCCACGCAGGGTACGGCCCTTGGCACAACGCACGGATCATGACGCCCGCCGATGATAAGCGCGGCGTTTTTCTTTTCCCGAAGATTTACCGTCCGCTGCTCCCGCGCGATGGACGGCGTAGGCTTGAACGCGGCCCTGAAAATGACGGGCATTCCCGTGGTCAGGCCGCCCGCGATGCCGCCGCCGTTGTTCGTCCTGGCGCGGACAGTTCCGCCGTCACAGACGTATCCGTCGTTGTGCTCCGAGCCGCGCATGGCCGCCGCTTTGAAGCCGGCGCCGAACTCGACGCCCTTGACCGCCGGAATCCCGAACAAAGCCGCCGCGAGCCTGTTTTCAACGCCGTCAAATATCGGCTCGCCCACACCAGGGGGAAGCCCCAGAGCGGCGCATTCAATTACGCCGCCCACGGAGTCACCGTCCTCTTTGGCAAGCCTGATTTCCTCAAGCATACGCTCCCCGGCTTTGCCGCTTAAGACGGTGAAAGACTTTTCCGACAGTGCCGACAGCGTTTCCGCGCTGATGCCAACGGGGTCGAACGGCTCGTCCCGTACAGCCCCCACCGACGCGATATGCGCCCCTACGGTAATGCCGCGACGGGCCAGTATCTGCTTGCAAACCGCCCCCGCAAAGCACAGCGGAGCCGTCAGCCGCCCGGAAAAATGCCCGCCGCCGCGAATGTCGTGGGCCGCGCCGTACTTCATCAGCGCGGGATAGTCGGCGTGGGACGGGCGCGGCGTGTCGCTGAACCTCACGTAATCGCTTGGCCGCGCGTCGCCGTTTTCGATCATGGCAGCGATGGGCGTGCCGGTGGTAACGCTGTCCGCGATCCCTGAAAGGATCACCGGCCGGTCAGCCTCGCGGCGCGATGTGGTGTGCGCGCCCTGCCCGGGGGCGCGGCGGGCCATGAACGCGTCGACCGCCTCTATATCAATGTATTCACCGGCCGGGACGCCGCTGATGACCGCGCCTATCGCCGCTGAATGCGACTCGCCGAACAGGGATACCCGTATCATTTTACCGAAGTCAGACGACATCGAATTTTCCTCCCAACAGCTTAAAATCCTCAAAGAAAGCCGGATACGATTTCGTGACGGCCTGCGCGTTCGTGACGGTCAATTCGCTTTCGCAGGCCAGTGACGCGACAGCCAGCGCCATCGCGATACGGTGATCGCCGAAGCTGTCCGTCGTGCCGCCCGTCAGCCGTCCCGTGCCGTCAATTTCCAGCGAATCCGCGCGTTCGCGTATGTTTGCGCCGACCGCGTTAAGCGCGGAAGTCACCGCCGAAAGCCGGTCGCTTTCCTTGAGACGCAGGCGTCCCGCGTTTTTGATAAGCGACCTGCCCCGCGCCGCCGTCATCAGCACGGCCGCAGCGGGAACAAGGTCGGGACACTGCGACGCATCCATATCAAACGGCTGAAGCTTGCCGCAAGTCACCGTCAGGCCGTCCGATGTTTCCAGGGCGGACGCGCCCGTACGCTTCAGGATATTCACGATTTCCCTGTCAGGCTGGCTTGAGCGCATGTTAAGTCCGGCACAGGAAATCTTCCCGCCGATTGCCGCGGCGCAAAGCCAGAATGCCGTGTTCGACCAGTCGCCCTCAACCTCGTAAGCACCGGGCGATCGGTAGGTCTGATTGCCCTTTACATAAAAGCCGCCAGCGGTTTTTGTGACCTCGACTCCGAAGCGCGCAAGCGTATTGACAGTCATGTCCGCGTAGGCCGACGACTCAAGGGCTGACAGCAGGCGTATTTCGCTGTCTGTGTCCAAAAGCGGCAACGCGAACAAAAGCCCCGACACATACTGCGAACTGACGTTACCCTCCAGCGGGAAGCTTCCTCCCGTCAGCTTGCCGTCACAGCGCAGGGGCAGAGCGTTTCCTGTGACGGTGCAGCCGTGACTGTTCAGCAGCGCTGCCAGCGTGTCAACGGGCCGCTGGGGGAGCCGTCCGCGCCCCGTCACGGTAAAGCTTCCGCCCAAAACCGCCGCCACAGGCAGCATAAATCTTAGGGTGGAGCCGCTTTCGGCGCAATCAAGCGCGGCGGAATGGTTCGTCCTGCCGCCGACAGGATGTACGGTAACGCCGCCGCTGTCCTCGATGATTTCCGCGCCGAGGGAGCGAAGGCAATTGATCGTGGCGCTTATGTCCTCCGAAAGCTCGCCGCTCATGACGATCTGGGTCGGTTCATGACACAGTGACGCGCAAATGAGCGCGCGGTGCGCGTCGGATTTTGAGGGGATTGCGCGAATCACCCCGTATAGGGGAGAGGATGTGATTTTTATGTTCATGAGACTATTCTAACCCCAGCTCAAATATATTTTTCAATTCGCTTACAGGTATCCTCCGCAAAACGCATTCCCCGACACGCTTCGGCACAACCAGCGTGATCTCGTCCCCGCCGCGCTTTTTGTCCCGCAAAGCGTGCTCGGCCAATGCTGCGGCGTCATATCCGCACGTGACCGGCAAGCCGTACCCCTCAAGCGCTTCCAAAAGCGGCGCGGAACATCCCATTGCTTCGCCCAGACGCTCGAACGCCCGGCTGATAACGGCCATGCCGATCGCCACCGCGTGCCCGTGGGATATCCCATACCCGCTCGCGCGCTCTATCGCGTGTCCGGCGGTGTGCCCGAAATTGAGCAGCTGCCGCTGGCCCCTGTCAAGCTCGTCCGCGCCGACGATTTCGTTTTTGATCGACACGCACGCCGCGATACCATCCTCAAGATTTGATAAAAACGTGCCGTCCCGAAGCTTTGAAAACAGTTCCGCATCGCGTATCATCCCATACTTGACCGACTCCGCGATGCCGTCAGCCAGCACGTCAGGGGGCAGGGTAGACAACGTGTCCGTGTCGCACACCACGAGGGAGGGCTGCCAGAACGCCCCGGCCAGATTCTTGCCGGCGCTGAGGTTCACGCCCGTTTTGCCACCGACGGACGAGTCAACGCAGGCCAAAAGCGTCGTCGGAAAATTGGCGAAGCGGACGCCGCGCAGATACGCGGACGCCGCGAATCCTGCCAGATCCCCCGTGACGCCGCCGCCTAAAGCGGCGATCATGTCCGTCCGCGTGAGCTGCTCCTGAGCCATGCGCTCCAAAAGCGCGGCGCAGACGGTCAGATTCTTCGACCGTTCGCCGTGCTCAAAAACGAACTCGCTTACCGAAAAGCCGGAGCGGCGAAACGACTCCGCCGCAGGTTCGCCGTACAGGCCGTGAACAACGTCGTCAGACACAAGCATCACGCGGCACTTTGGCGACACCTGTGACAGAAGCTTGCCCGCGTCACCCAGCAGCCCACTGCCGATAAGCACATCGTAGCAGCGCTGTTTTGTTTTTACGCTTATGGTTTTCACTGCTGTCATCCATCCTTATTAAGCTTTGCAAAGCTTGTTCCCCTGATATGCGTCGGGGTGGAGAGGCCGATGTGGGAATTGTGTTACGATGTACAAATGGAGAAAATGCTTATCCTATTTGTTCGCTGTATACTTTCGTTGTGAAATCAAGGCGTAAAAAACCGTTCACGCTGTCGCGTTCAAATATTGCGTTCAATTCTGCGGTATACTTTTCATATCCTGCATCAGATTCCATAGGAACACCAGACATTGATGTATGATATAACAGCCAATTATCCCGTGTAAAGTAAACAGGGTTCGAAAAAACCCGTACTTCCGGATTTCTATAAAAAGAACCTGTCGATTTATTGTAACGAGAAGCACTTTCATTTTTACCGGGGGTTTGATTATATAGCGAAACAACGATGGGGTTAGACTTACCGATTCTTTGGCATTCCATCCGGAACATATCTAAATCAAATTTGTTCAACGCCTGTGCGCAGGTAATAACATCAACGCTATTGTCGGGAAGCTTTGTAGCTTCGGCTGTGCCGTCAAATATTTTTGTGTTTGGAAAGTGTGAAAGCGCTATTACAAGCTGTCCGCGCATATCCGCGTTCGGTTCAACTGCGAATATTTCATTTCCGTACAGGGCGAGAAGCTCCGTAAACTTTCCCGTTCCCGCGCCAATGTCGGCGAACACAGCGCCCATTGGCGCAAGCTTATAGATGTATTCCATAGCTTCATCGGGATAACCCGGACGCGCTTTGACATAAGCATACGCTCTGCCTGTAAATGCTTCTGTATTCATTATCTCACTCCTGTTCAACAACGCGGGCATCGGCCCCTATAAAAGCGGCCATATTCAGCCCAAGCTTATCTTTATGTCGCTTCCCTCGCGGAGAAGGGCGGATAACCGCTTCCCGTCACCCTCCGCCAGCGCGTCCCTGTACTCTAAAAGCCGCGCGGTGATGCCGTCGATTTCCAAAAGCAGGTTGTCGCGGTTGTCCATGAACAGCTCCGTCCACATGACCTCGTTGAGCTTCGCGACCCTTGTCATATCCTTAAAGCTCCCGGCCGAAAAGCCCTTGTACCGGGACGCCGCCGGACTCTTGACATACGCGCTGGACACCACGTGCGCAAGCTGCGACGTGCACGCGATCACCTCGTCGTGCTCTTTGGGCGTGGACATCTGGATGCGCGAAAACCCGATCCGCGTGAACAGCGTTTTCAGCATGTGCATCTGCCCGATTTCGGCGTCAGGGCCGGGCGTCAGGATCATCGACGCGTCCTCGAACAGGGAATTGCGCGAGTGATCGAAGCCTGAAAACGCGATGCCCGCCATGGGATGCGCCCCGATGAAGGTGAAGCCGTTTTCCCTCGCGATGCCGAACAAAGGGGCGCACACGCGTTCCTTCACGCCGCAGCAGTCTATCACGATACAACCCTTTTTGAAGTCCCCGCGATGCTCCGTGACGAAGTCCACCGTCGCCGACGGATACAGCGCGACGATGACCAGGTCGCATTGCTTTAATGTATCGTCCGTCAGTTCCCCGTCGATGGCGTTTACCACCTGCGCCTTTAAAACGACGGAATCCTTGATATCGCGGCCCCAGACCGTGTTGTCCGTGTTCTGCCGGATAGACTTCGCCAACGAGCCGCCGATAAGCCCAAGCCCGATTATTCCGATGTTCATGTTGAGACCGTCCTTTCCTGATCTATCTGTTTTCTGACCTCGGCGATTGCCATTACTCTCTTAAACAACGCGTCAAACTTCGCGGGCGTCAATGACTGCACGCCGTCACACAGCGCCCTCGGCGGATCGTTGTGCACCTCAATGATAAGCCCGTCCGCGCCCGCCGCCGCCGCCGCCAGGGCCATCGGCTCGACCATCCGCGCGATCCCCGTGGCGTGGCTTGGATCGACGATAATCGGCAGGTGCGACAGCTCTTTGATCAGCGGGATAGCCGACAGGTCAAGGGTGTTGCGCGTCGCCGTCTCGAAGGTGCGTATGCCGCGCTCGCACAAAATGACCTTTTCGTTCCCGCCCGACATGATGTATTCCGCGCTCATCAAAAGCTCCTCTAGTGTGCTCGACAGGCCGCGCTTGAGGAGGATGGGCTTGTCTGTCTGACCCAGGCGCCTGAGCAGTTCAAAGTTCTGCATGTTACGCGCGCCGACCTGGATGACGTCTACGTCGGCGAACAGCTCAAGCTGCGACAGATCCATGATCTCCGTCACGATGGGCAGGCCGGTGAGTTTTTTGGCCTCCAGCAAAAGCTCGATCCCGTCGGCCCGCATTCCCTGGAACGCATAGGGCGAGGTGCGCGGCTTGAACGCGCCGCCCCGCAGCAGCGTCGCGCCCGAAGCTTTCACGCTTTCGGCGATCATGCAAAGCTGCCCGCGCGATTCAACCGAACACGGCCCCGCGATGATTTGCAGTTCCCCTCCGCCGATTTTCACGCCGTTTACGTCAACGACCGTGTCGTCCGGGTGGAACTTGCGGTTCGCTTTTTTGTAAGGCTCCTGCACGCGCTTGACGTCCTCGACGATCTCAAGCGCGCGGATGAGATCGGCGTCCACCTGAGACGTGTCGCCGATCAGCCCCAGCACGGTCTGGTTCATGCCCTGGCTCGTGTGGATGTCGATGTCCATGCTTTTCATCCATCTTCTCAGGGAATCAAGCTGTTCCTCGTTATGGTTTTGTTTTAAGATTACGATCATGGTAAAATCCCCCGATAAACATATTCAACAGTACGGAAAAATAAATACGAAAAGACCCCGACAGCGGTATTCACTGCGGGGCCTGATTCTATCCCTATAGAATTAAGCGCGTCTCCCGTTTACAGCGAACACCAAACCGGCCTTGCCAAAATAATAGCCGGCAAAGCCAAAATAGGTAAAGTATTCAACTGCGGAAAGGTTGCGGTTCATGATGTTTTCTCCGATTTCCATACTGTTATCCTAAAGTATGGCACATGAGAAAGGAAATGTCAATAGCTTTTTACAAAAAAATTTTATAAAAAACCGCCTTAACCGATTGACCTTAACAAATTTTTGATGTATACTATTAACTAGCCATAAGGAAAGGACTTGAGGGTTGCTATGAAAAAAATGTGGAAAAAAGCTCTCGCGCTCATCATTGCCGTCGTAATGATTATGTCTGTGGGGGTTGTTATGTCAAACGCGAAAACGCAAAAGCCCGATCCCGTCATCATCGTCCCGGGCATCGGAATGTCCAGAACGACGCTGTATGACGAAAACAATGTGCCGATTCCCGGTTTCGACGTCTGGACGGTGTTCAATCTCTACTCGGACGAGCTGATGGACAACATATGGAGTGTCATTCCGCCCGCCCTGCTCTCTTTAGTACTTCAAAGGGATGTCGGACTGACAAGCGCGCTCCAAAAGTACGGGCCGTCGCTGTTCAAGTACGCGCAGCACGACGAAACGGGTCACTCGGTCGAAAACATCCAGGCGCTTCAGTTCAACTATCCGATCTCCGAATACGCGAAAGATGACAAGGACTACTTCTACCGTATGCTTCCCATCAGGGATTATATTCAGGACTACGGTGAGGAAAATATTTATCAGTTTAATTTCCCCGCTTTTTCAAATACTTATGAACAGGCGGAAAACCTCCACAATTACATCCAGCTTGTCAAACAGCAGACCGGCGCGAAGCAGGTCACGCTGCTGCCCGTGAGCCTTGGCGGAACAGTGACCAACGCCTACTTTGACCTGTACAGGGACAAGAGGGACGTGTCCAAGGTCATAAACGTCGTCGCGGCTTATGACGGAAGCGACATGGTGGCCGATATGATGACCAAGAACTACGCCGACGACGCGGACAGGCTGCTCTACAATGAGATTATCCCCCAGCTCATAGACGAGAACTATTCCTATCTCATTAACGTGGCCCTGCGGCTTTTCCCGAGGCAGTTTTTGCGCAACCTGATCGACAACATACTGGACACCGTGATAGCGGAGTTCATTGTCAACACGCCGTCGCTGTGGGCACTTGTGCCCCATGAGCGCTATCCCGAGCTTGCGGATAAGCTTTTAAGCGACCCGAGCAAAGCCGAGATACGCAAGCTGACCGATAGATACTATAACGTCCAGAAAAATCTTCCCGATATCGTGGAGGAGCTGACGGGCAAATACGGCATCGAAATTTTCAACATTGCCGGATGCGGGCTCAAGTTCGGCACGGGCTGGGACGGTGACTATCAGTACTTCCAGTTCTTCAAAAGCGGGGCGACGAGCAACTCCGACGGTATCATTCAGATATCCTCGACCGCGATGGGGACTGACAGTGTGCCCGTCGGCGAAAAATATCCCGCTGACGGCGCGGCGGGCAAAAAGGTGTACTGTACCAATCCTGCCCATAACCATATCTATGACTCCCTCAACGCCTCCACCTGCTATCTGCCCGAGCGTACCTGGTACTTCATCGGCCAGCACCATGAGATCGCGTACAATGACGTGGCCGTGCGCCTTGCCTGCAAGATCATGCTCGGCGAGATCGACAACGTGCATTCCGATCCCGCGTTCCCGCAGTTCAACGGAAGCAGATACATCAAGAATATCTACCGCGATTATCTGCCCAGGGTCGCGAATATCGACCGTGACGCCCTGACGGAGGATCAGCTTAAGGTTTTGGACGCCGCCGTCGCGGAGGCTGAACTGCTGCTCGAAAGCACCGTGGCTGACGATGCGGAGTGTAAGCGCGTCACAGAGCTTCTTTATAACGCTTTAGTGTACTGCGGCGTGTACGAAAAACCGGCTGACCCCGCCGCGTTTGATCAGTTTATCGACAAGCTTCTCAAGGGCCTGAGCGACGTGACGGACAAGGTCGTCGGGCGCAGGGGATTCACAGACGTGATTTTATTCCGCAAATATTAAATTGTTGAGTGACAACATGAACCGAACCGAAATATCCGAAATATATAAAAACCCGGCCGCGCTGTCAGGTGAAAGCCTGACGGTATGCGGCTGGGTGCGCTCTGTGCGCGACTCGAAAAACGTCGGCTTCATGGAGATAAACGACGGCAGCTCTTTCAGGGGCGTGCAGATCGTGTTCGAGCAGGGCGCGGTCGCGAATTACAGGGATATCGCGAAGCTCAACGTAGGCGCGTCGGTCACGGTGACTGGCACGCTTATTTTGACGCCGGACGCGGGGCAGCCCTTTGAAATAAGCGCCAAAGAGATTACGGCCGAGGGGCAGTCCGCGCCCGATTACCCATTGCAAAAAAAGCGCCACTCGATGGAGTATCTGCGGACGATCGGGCATCTGCGCCCCCGGGCGAACACCTTGAGCGCGGTGTTCCGGGTGCGTTCGGCGGCGGCGTTCGCCATACACCGCTTTTTCAGCGAGCGCGGTTTTATCTATGTTCATACGCCGATCATTTCGTGCAGTGACTGTGAGGGCGCGGGCGAGATGTTCCGCGTGACCGCGCTTGACATGAGCGACCCTCCGCGCATGGACGGCGGCAAAATCGACTACGCGCGGGACTTCTTCGGCAAGCAGGCGTTTCTGACCGTGTCGGGCCAGCTGCACGGCGAGGCGATGGCGATGGCTTTCGGCAAAATTTACACCTTCGGCCCCACTTTCCGCGCGGAAAAGTCCTACACCCAAAGGCACGCGGCGGAGTTCTGGATGATCGAGCCGGAGATCGCTTTCGCCGATTTAAGCGACGATATGTCTTTGGCGGAGGACATGGTCAAGTACGTGCTGTCCTACGTCATGGAGCATTGCGAAAGCGAGCTGGCTTTCTTCAACCAGTTCATCGACAAGGGCCTGCTTGAGCGGCTGAACGCGGTGGTCGGCTCCGATTTTGTGCGGTGCACGTACACAAAAGCGATTGAGCTGCTTCAGCAGTACAACGGCGAATTCGAGTACAGGGCCGAGTGGGGTTGCGATCTGCAAACGGAGCATGAGCGCTGTTTGACCGAGCGCATATTCGGCGCGCCCGTTTTCGTGACCGACTATCCAAAAGACATCAAGGCTTTCTATATGCGCCGAAACGACGATGGCAAAACCGTGGCGGCGATGGACCTTTTAGTGCCGGGCGTCGGCGAAATCATCGGCGGCAGCCAGCGCGAGGAGCGTCTTGGCGAACTGGAAAACCGAATAGACGAAATGGGTCTTGACAGGAACGCTTACGGCTGGTATCTCGACTTGCGGCGATACGGCGGCACGAAGCACGCGGGCTTCGGCTTGGGGTTTGAGCGGCTGATTATGTACCTGACGGGCGTGAGCAATATCCGCGATGTTGTGCCGTTTCCGAGGACAACGGGATCGGCGGAGTTTTGATGACAATATAAGAGGGGATTGTGTTGAAAAAATTTCTTTCCTGTATCATGGCGTTGTGTCTGGCGGCGTCACTGTCGGGTTTCCCGGTATCCGCGTTACAGGAGTCCTGCTGTGCGCCTATCGTGTTCGTGCATGGCTTGGGCGGTTGGGGAGAAGGCGCGAAGCTCAATGAGATATTCCCGCATTGGGGCATGATGGCGGGCGATGTCAGGGGATATCTTATTGATCAGGGCTATGAAGCCTACGCCGCTTCGGTATCCCCGGTAGCGAGCGTATGGGATCGCGCCTGTGAGCTTTATGCGCACCTTACCGGCACCCGCACGGATTACGGCGAAGCCCACGCGAAAGCCCACGGCCATGAGCGTTTCGGACAGGAGTATGCGCCTTTAGGGCCTGACTGGCCGAATGAAAGAATACATTTGATAGGACATAGCTTTGGTGGGGCGACCATCCGCCTGTTTGCGCAACTGTGCGCCGCCGGCAGCGCCGCCGAGCGCGGGATTACTTCGGAAAGCGAGCTTTCGCCCCTGTTCAGCGGGACGCTTGGGGGACGCATTGTGTCTGTCACGACTCTTGCGGCGCCCCATAACGGAACCACGGCGTTGCTTGAGCCGGTTAAGGGCGTCATAGTAAGCTTTATTGAAATTATGCTTTACGCCGTAGTTGGGATGAATGAGCTTATACCCGGATTTGACAAATTTTATCCGGCGGATCTTCAGCAGTTTGGCCGCGCCTCCAACATAGCGGAGATTGTGCGAAAGACCGTGACTTTCAGCCAAAGCTTTGACAGCGCTACGTATGACCTGAGTGTGGACGGCGCCATGAAAGTTAACGAGGGAATCAGTTGCCAGCCGGACATCTATTATTTCAGCTACGCGGCGGACATGACGCGGAAAACCTCGGGCGGCTGTTATATACCGAAAGCGAACATCAGTCCGATGGTGATTGAATCCTCATTTCGCATCGGGCAAAAGCGCGGGCAGTTTGTCACACCGGGAGGGGTTTTAATAGATGGCAGTTGGCAGCCGAATGACGGCTTGGTGAATACGGTTTCCGCACTGTACCCGTTCGGGGAGAGTTACGCGAGCTATGACGCGGAAAACATACAGCCCGGCGTGTGGCAGGTGATGCCAGTGGTAAAAGATTGGGATCACATTGATTTTGGCGGCGGGATACGGTTAGGCGGCGCGGGCGGCGTAATGGAGTTCTATCTTGAGCTGACGCGGATGCTGGAAAAACTGCCGGTTCAATAATAGCTGACACAATTGATAATCACACAAAAATGTCCGGGAGAAAGCGTCCCGGACATTTATTTAGGAAATCCCTTGATTTATTGGCGCGAAAATTATACAATAGACCTGTCCTGAAACTGGGCGCGAGCGGAAAAACGAGGATTTTTTTGTCTCCGCAAGGAAAAAAGCGCAGGAATAATCACTTTATTACGAGCATTTTTGACACAGCGGAGGCGAAAAAAGACCGTTTTGCCGCCGCGATACGGTTTCAGGACAGGTCTAATATATTAACTACTACGCTTTTTGGGGGACTGCGCTGTGAGAACCTGCGACATCATCAAAACAAAACGTGATGGGGGCGTCCTGACCCGCGACGAGATACGCTTTTTCGTGAACGGCTGTGCCACGGGCGAGATACCCGACTATCAGGCATCGGCGCTTCTGATGGCGGTCTACCTAAAGGGCATGACGAGCCGCGAAACCGCCGACCTGACCATGGCTATGGCCGACTCCGGCGACAAGCTCGATCTGTCGGAGATTCGCGGCGCGAGGGTGGACAAGCACTCCACCGGCGGCGTCGGGGACAAGACCACGCTCATCGTCGCGCCGATCGTCGCGGCCTGCGGCGTAAAGGTGGCCAAGATGTCCGGGCGCGGTTTAGGCCACACGGGCGGCACGACGGACAAGTTGCTGTCCATTCCGAACCTGCGCGTGGATTTTGACAAACGCGAGTTCGAGGAAATCGTGAACCGTTACGGGCTGTGCATCTGCGGAAGCTCCGCCGACCTGGCTCCCGCCGACAAGCTGCTGTACTCCCTGCGCGACGTTACCGCCACGGTTGACAGCGTTCCGCTTATCGCGGCCAGCATCATGAGCAAGAAGATAGCCGCCGGCTCAAAAAACCTGCTGCTCGACGTAAAGGTCGGCAGCGGCGCGTTCATGAAAACGCAGGCGCAGGCCAGAGAGCTTGCCCGCGAAATGGTCGAGATCGGCGCTTTGGAGGGACTTAACGTGACGGCTCTGCTGACCGATATGGAGTCGCCGCTCGGAAACGCCGTTGGCAACTCTCTCGAGGTCATCGAGGCGGTCAACACGCTAAAGGGAATCGGGCCTGACGACCTGACGGAGCTGTGCGTCATTCTTTCGGCGCACATGCTTCACCTGGCCGGAAAGGGCGATTTGATGGAGTGCGGCGAGATGGCAAGAAACGCCATATTCAACGGCCTGGCCTTTGAGCGCTTCGTCTGGATGGCGAACGCCCAGAGCGGTGACAGCGGCGTGCTGATGGACACGGCGCGCTTTAGAAAGGCGAAGTTTTACCGCACGTTCAAGGCGCGGACGGATGGTTACGTCCAAAGCATTGACGCCGAGCGCTGCGGCACGGCGGCGGCGCTTCTGGGTGCGGGCAGGCTCAGAAAAGAGGACGATATCGACATGGCGGCGGGTCTGGTGCTGGAGGTCAAGCCCGGCGCGCGGGTCAAAGCGGGCGACGTTGTGGCGACGATGTACGCCGAAAGCGAGAGCCGTTTCGACGCGGCGGAGTTCGAGCTTGCCAGCGCGTTCGCCATAGAATCAAAGCCGCCGGAGAAGCGGCGGCTGATCCTTGATGAGATAACCAATGTTCAATAAGCGAGGGATTTTATGTTATATCTGAAAAAGTTATCAAAAAACGACGGACAGGATATATACGATATGCTGCAAGGTATAGAGAGCAATGACCACGGATTTCACAACAATGTAAAGGACATGCCGCATGAGCAGTTCACGGATTGGCTCCGCAAAAACGCGGACTATTCAAACGGTATGGGAATTGAGGATTGGATGGTCCCGGGCACCACATATTGGCTCTTCGATGATGAAATTCCTGTCGGCTGCGGACGGCTTAGGCATTGTCTCAATGAAAATCTGCGAAAAAACGGCGGGCATATCGGCTATGCGGTTTCGTGTCCGCATAGGGGCAAAGGATACGGAAACGCGCTCCTGAGGCTGCTGCTCACAGAAGCGCGTGAAATGGGAATATCAGAAGTCCTCATCACTACAAGTAAGGACAATGAACGGTCGAATAAAGTAATTTTAACAAACGGCGGTAAACTGACATCAGGTGAAATAGACGAAAAAAACTATTATGTTGTAAACATCAAGGAATAATTCCATATATCGACAAATCAACTGAATTTGACCCCATACTGATCAATCAGCGCGTTATGCTCCTCAAACGTAGCCGCGTAATGATTTTCGTTGTCGTTGCCGAAAAAGAAGTACAGATAATCGCTTTGCGCAGGGTTCATGGCCGCCTTGATCGCGTTCGCGCCGGGGTTGCATATAGGCCCGGCGGGCAGCCTGCCTTTCGACTGCGGCCGCATCGTGCCGTACAAAATAGCGATCGACTCCGCTTTCGGCGAGCCGACGGCGTGACCCGAATCGGCGATAAGCGCGTTCGCGTATGAACGGGCCGGTTCGACCTGCATAGGCATTGTGCCGTCTTTCACGCGGTTATACAGCACCGACGCCACAAGCCGCATGTTTTCGTAGCTGCGCGCCTCTTTCTCGGCGATTGACGCGACGATCAGCTGTTCGGCGGTCGGCATCCCCGACTTTTGGCGGTAGTTGTTCAGCATCTTGACAAGAACATCTTTTGGGTTGTCGTTTTTATAAAACTCGTAGGTGTCGGGAAAGAGATAGCCCTCCATCTTAAACACGCGGTCGGCGCTGTCCGGCACGTTGAAAGAGTTCACCTGATACGTCCGCGCTGTTTCGGTGAAAGCAGCGGCGGAGCAGACCCCCGCGCTTTCCAGCATTGATCTCACGTCGAAAAAGTTCTGCCCCGGCCTGATTGTTACCCGGACTGTTTCACGTGCCGTGCTTGCTGATGAAGCGGCTGTTATTGACGCGGATGTCGTAGTCACCGCATATGTCGGCGAAGCGGAGTAGCCCGGATTTATGCTCGACGGCGGAACAGAATAGCTTGGGTTTGCGCTTGACTGCGGAGAAGAATAGCCCGGATTCGTGTTTGATTGCGCAGACGACGGCGGAAAGCGGGACGTTTCGCCGTTCTGCGAGTTAGCTTCCGTCGTGTCGCCATAATCCACCAGCCAGGTGGGGTATCTATCCGTGCTGTCGGTCGTACCGTTTACGGGAATGTCAGGCTTGCGCGTACAGGCAAAGGCACAGAAAATCAGTGTTAAAATCGTCAGCAAACAGACTATTCGCTTAAACTTCATATGTATGACCATTCCTTTTATTATGTTGGATAAATTACATTATAGCACAAATTCCGACAAATTTTTTAATCAAAAGGAAATATACACAAGGAAAAAACCGCATGACTATGAACGAATTTTTCAAGATTTACCCGAAAGCCGCGCTGGGATTTTCCGGCGGGGTGGATTCGTCATACCTGCTCTATGAGGCAAGGCGGCTCGGCGCGGATGTGAAGCCGTACTTCGTCAAAAGCGAGTTCCAGCCGGACTTTGAGCTTGCAGACGCATACAAAGCGGCGGCGTTTGCCAAGGCCGAGCTGACCGTACTGCCGCTTGACGTGCTGGCGCTTCGCGATGTGGCGGACAACACGCGGATGCGCTGCTATCACTGCAAAAAGGTTATCGTCGGGGCGATCAAGCGCGCCGCGCTCATAGACGGCTACACCGTCCTGCTGGACGGCTGCAATGCGAGTGACGACGCGGACGACCGCCCTGGAATGCTGGCCGCGCGTGAGCTTGGAGTCATGTCGCCGCTGCGTGAAGCGGGCCTGACAAAGGCGGATATCCGCCGGCTGTCGAGGGAAGCGGGCCTGTTCACCCACGACAAGCCCGCCTACGCCTGCCTGGCCACGAGGATCCCCCACGGCACCGTCATACGCGCCGAAACGCTGCGGGAAATCGAGCGGGCGGAGTCCGCGCTGTCCGAAATGGGCTTCACGGATCTCAGGGTGCGGACGCGTGACGGCGGCGCGAAATTGCAGGTTCGCGGGGAGCAAATGCCCCTTGTGCTCGAAAAAAGGCGGGAGATTTTGTCCGCGCTTGGCGGATTCGGGGATATATTACTCGACCTGAGAGAAAGGACATAGGTTTGAAAAAATACGCCCGGCATTTATGCCGTTGGCTATCTTTTCAAACCGTAAGTTTTTTCTTCGCAAAAACTTTAAAAGGATGGATTATAACCATGGAACAGGACGAATTGCTGCGGCTGCTTGAGTCTGTGAGAAGCGGCGAAACGGAGCCGTCGGACGCGCTGCTGAAGCTGAAAAAAGCTCCCTTTGAGGAGCTTGGATACGCCAAAATTGACAGCCACAGAGGGCTGCGGCAGGGAATCGGGGAGGTGATTTTCGGCTTGGGAAAAACGCCGGAGCAGATCATCGGCATCGTCCGCGCGATGCTGGAAAACGGCCGCGAAAACATCCTCATCACGAGGGTAGGGGAGGCGGCCGCCGAAAAGCTTGCCGTCCTGCCCGGCCTTGAATATCACGCGGCGGCGCGGCTCGCGGTGGTGAACCGCGCGGCGGGCCGGGAACCGCTGGGTTCGGTGGTCGTCGCGTCGGGCGGCACGAGCGACTTTCCTGTGTGCGAGGAAGCGGCCTTGACCGCCGAGGCGCTCGGCTCAAAGGTCACGCGCCTTTACGACGTAGGCGTGGCGGGACTGCACCGCCTGCTCGCCCACAGCGACGCGCTCATGACGGCGCGGGCGATTGTTGCCGTGGCGGGGATGGAGGGCGCGCTGGCCAGCGTCATCGGCGGTTTGGTGGACTGCCCTGTTATAGCCGTACCCACAAGCATCGGCTACGGCGCGAGCTTCGGCGGGGTGGCGGCGCTGCTTTCGATGCTGAACTCGTGTGCCAGCGGCGTGTCTGTCGTCAATATCGACAACGGGTTCGGCGCGGGGTATTTGGCGCATATGATAAACAAAATGGGTATTGACTTTCAATGCGCAAATCATGTATAATTTTGGCGTGATGGCGTTGCCAGGATAGCCTTTGGGTTTTCTGTGACGGATAGGCGGTGCACTCTTTGCCTCCGAAAGGAGGTGTGGCCATGGAATACATAATCTTACTGATAATTTTATTGGTGCTGATTGATCGTATCCTGAACCATAAAAAAAGATAAACCGCCGGCTCTCTAAACGGGCGGTTTACCTTTTATAACTGTCTGGAGGCGTACCGTCTATCGGTAACGCTATCACATTTATATTATATATCTATTTGATAAAATTGTCAATACTTTTTATGCAAGAGATGGGAGTAAACATGAGGAGACTGTACCTTGAATGCGAAATGGGCGCGGCGGGCGACATGCTGATGGCGGCGCTTTTGGAGCTTCTGCCCGATCCCGAACGCTTCCTTGAGAAGCTGAACGGCATGGGTCTCGGCGGCGTCCGCGTCACGCGGGAAAAATCGGTGAAGTGCGGCATCGCCGGCACGCATGTTTCGGTGAACATAGGCGGCGCGGAGGAGGACGGCCACGAGCATCACCATCACCATCATCACGACCATGACCACGATCACATTCCTCACGAGCATAACGACCTTGACGACATCCTCCACACGATCAGCCATCTGTCCGTGCCCAAAAGCGTTAGGAAAAACGCCGCCGCCGTGTACAAAACACTGGCCGAAGCCGAATCCCTCGCCCATGGCCGCCCGGTGGCACAGGTTCATTTTCACGAGGTCGGGATGCTTGACGCCGTGGCTGACATTGTCGGGGTATGCCTGGCTGTTGACGAGCTTCAGGCGGACAAGATCATCGCGTCGCCGGTGAAGCTCGGGCGCGGGACGGTACGCTGTGCCCACGGCGTCGTGCCGGTGCCCGCTCCCGCGACGGCGTATCTCCTGCGCGGCGTACCTGTATCGGCTGGGGACATTGAGGGCGAGCTGTGTACCCCGACGGGCGCCGCGCTGTTGAAGCATTTTTGCGCGGAATTCGGCCCGATGCCGACAATGTCCGTCGAAAAGATCGGCTACGGCATGGGAAAAAAGGACTTTCCGGCGGTGAACTGCGTCCGCGCGTTTTTGGGCGAGCAGGCTGACGGAATCGCCGGCGAGGTCGCCGAACTCTCCTGCAATCTCGACGACATGACGGGCGAGGCCATCGGCTTTGCGTGCGAAACGCTGCTGCGTCACGGCGCGCTGGACGTGTTCGTCACGCCCATACAGATGAAAAAAAGCCGCCCGGGCGTCCTGCTGTCGTGCATCTGCCAAAAGGACCGCGCTGACGAGTTTGCGGCCCTGATGCTGAAATACACCACGACCTTCGGTGTGCGGCGGCATGACTGCGCGAGATACACCTTAGCGCGCGAAACGGTGAAACGCGAGACGGGCTACGGCGTGATCCGCGTCAAAAAGGGATGCGGATACGGGGTTCAAAAAGAAAAAGCCGAGTACGACGACGCTGTGAAAGCGGCGGTCGAACACGGCGTGACATTAGATCAAATAAAATAGAGATTTGGCGGGATTACGTAAGCACAATATCTCCGCCGACAGTCATATAATAATCGCCGCTTTTCAGCAGCGCGGCCAGCTCGAAAGAGTCTTTCGGCAACGTACGCGCCATAATGGCGGCAAGCCCCTCGTGCCCGTGATGGTGGAAGTCAGTTCCGGCTATCGCGGGCAGATTGTTTTCTCTGGCGTATTTCGCCGCCAGCCCGACGCGCGCGTTGTGGTGCGGGTGCACGTTGTACGTCTCGACGCCGTCAAGCAAAGCCGGGTCGGCCCGCGTGATGCCGTTGCGGAACGGGTGAGCCTGGATAAATATGTTGCGGTCGTTTTTGAACCTGCGGCAGAATGCGGCCACGTCTTTGCCCAAAAGCTGGCACGCGGGCAGGAGATCGTCCCGGCCGATGCCGTAGGCGAGGTAGTCGTTGTCAGATTCGGCCGTGCGGAACTCCGCGCCGAACAGCACGGTGATGCCGATGCGCCGTCCCTCCGCCTCCGCGCGGTTATAATCGTCGAGCCAGCGGTCGATGTCGTCCTCAGTCGAGGTCACGCCGAAACGGTCGCAGGGGAAATGGTTCGTCACCGCGACGGCGTCATAGCCCAAATTCTTGTATATTCGGACAAGCTCCTCCGGCGCGATTTCGCTGCATGAGCTTGCGGGCGACGTGTGGGTGTGCAGCTCGATTTTATATTTGTAGTCGCTTAACAGGTCGCGGATCTTGCTTTTGACGTCGGCAATCATACCTATCATTCATCCTTTCTAAAACGAAACGGCTCATATTATAGCATAATTTAAGATCAAAATCAAATTTTTTTGAAAAACTGTTGACATTCACCCGGATATGTACTACACTGTCATTAGTTAGTTAATTAACTAGTTAACCAGAGAACGAAAGGAGGAAGCATATTGCGGATCAACAACGAATCCGCCGAGCCGATTTTCCAGCAGATCGCGAACGGCGTCGAGGACGCGATTTTGTCGGGCGCGTTCCCCGAGGAGGAGCAGATACCGTCCACGACAGAAATATCCGTCACGTACAAAATCAACCCGGCCACCGCGCTCAAGGGGATCACGCTTTTGGCGGACGGGGGAATACTTTACAAAAAACGGGGGATAGGCATGTTCGTGGCTGAGGGAGCGAGACGGAAGATCGAGTTAAAAAGGCGGGAAGCTTTTTTTCAAAACTACATTTTAGCCTTGGTCGGCGAGGCGAAGAATCTCCGCCTGTCTGAGGAGGACATCAAAAAAATGATAGAAAGCGGGTTTAGGGATGAGCATTGAACTGAAAGGCGTGAACAAAAGCTACGGTGAAACGCGTGCGCTGCGCGATGTGACGCTTACTTTCGGGGACAACAAGATCATCGGGCTTTTGGGCCGCAACGGCGCGGGAAAAACCACGATGCTGAAGGTCATTTCAGGGCTGATTTTTACCGACGGCGGCGAGGTGACCGTGGACGGCGAACGCGCTGTGGAAAATGATAAGGCATTAGGAAAAATGTACCTGATGAGCGAGGAGACATATTATCCCGGCGGGATGAAAATCAGGGACGTTTTTAAGTGGTCAAAGCGCTTTTACCCGGACTTTGACGAGGGGTACGCCGCGAGGTTGGCCGCCGAATTTGGTCTGAATCAGAAAAAGAACGTGCGGTCGCTGTCAACGGGCTACCTGTCCATATTCAAGCTGATCGTCGCGCTGTCGGTCAACACGCCGTACCTGTTTTTGGATGAGCCGGTATTGGGGCTGGACGCCAACCACCGCGAGCTGTTTTACCGCCTGCTGCTTGAAAAGTACGCGGAAAAGCCGTCCACGATCGTGATCTCAACGCATCTCATAGAGGAGATCGCCGCGCTGATAGAGCATGTCGTTATTATTAAAAACGGCGAGATACTCCGCGACGAGCCGCGCGAGGATCTGCTGCGCGAGGGCTATACTGTGGCGGGAGCCGCCGCTTTGGTGGACGCGTATTCGGAGAACCGCCGCAAGATCGGCGAGGACAGTTTGGGCGGGCTGAAAACGGTATACCTGCTGGGACCGCCGGACGATGTTCCCGCAGGGCTTGAGGTGTCCGGGCTTGATCTTCAAAAGCTGTTCATCCGGCTGACGAATTCTTAATGGAGAGGAAAATAAAATGAAATTAAAACAATCATATCTATATCAGTTGCGCGAACATCAGAAGCCGATCATCATATTTTATATCGTGGTGATGATCGTTTTACCGCTGCTGCTTGTCACATCGGTCACGAGCTACGACGGCGTTGTGCCCATGATAATCGCTGAAGAGGTTCAAGGTGAGGATGGGGCAACGATCGTTTATGAGAGCCGCGAGCTTACCCCGGAGGAGCTGGAAGAGTGGCAGTCCGTTCAGTCGCAGTTCAGCGGTATGGACGCGGCGACGGTAATATTCCTGTTCGTGTGCGGATTGGCCGTGTTCAGGGAGCAGTTCGGGATGCTGAGTCAAAACGGTGTGTCGCGCAAAACAGTGTTCCGCGGGCGAATCGCCGCCGTGCTGACTATCGCCTTCGGTATGGCCGTTATTGACAAAATCAACCTGATTGCTTTTAAATGGGCGTGCTCGCTTATAGGAGAAGACGTCATATGTACGTCGCTGTTTGAGCAATTGTACAACTCGGAAACCAAAGTGCGCGGCACGCTGACGACGCATGTGTACAGCTTCATCTTTTGCCTTGTGTCGTATCTTGCGGCGGCGATGTTCGGCTATCTCATATCTCTGACGTTTTACAGGCTCGGCAAGGCGGGCAAGATATCCGTGGCGGCAGGCGTCCCCGCGTTGCTTTTCATCGCCTTGCCAATCGTTAACTTCTATGTCGCGGACGGAAAAATCACTAAGTGGGCGGAGCGGGCGTTTGACTACATGTTCGGCTTCACGCAGTCGCTGCCGTTCCACGCGTTCGTGACGCTTGCGGCGATGTTCGCGGTGTTCAGCGGGTTGTGCTGGCTGCTGATGCGCAGAGCGGTGGTTAAGGATTAGAGTTAATTTGCCACTTGCCACTTGCGGCCGGGTATGCTATAATACCTTTCGAGGTGACTGACAAATGGCGGAAAAGCTTGGGTTAATCGACGTGGGCGGCGGGATGCGCGGCATCTACGGCGCGGGCGTGCTCGACTGTTTCTTGGAGCGCGGCCTGCGGTTTGACTACTGTATCGGCGTGTCGGCCGGGGCGGCGAACATCCTGTCCTTTCTGGCCGGGCAGCGCGGGCGCAACTACCGCTTCTACACCGATTACGCTTTCGACAAGCGGTATATGGGCGTTGGCAATCTGCTTCGGACAGGCTCCTTTTTCGGGCTTGACTTCATTTACGACACACTGACGAACATCGTCGATCCGATAGACTACGACGCGCTTTTGCGCACAAAAAGCGAGTTTCGCGTTGTGGCCACCGACGCCGCGACAGGCCGGGCGGCGTATTTCGGCAACCGGGACGTCGTTAAGGGCGATATGCGTATCCTGATGGCGTCCTGTGCGCTTCCGGCTATATGCAGGCCGGTGGAGATCGGCGGCCGCGCGTATTTCGACGGCGGGGCGGCTGACCCGGTTCCCGTGGACACCGCCTTGGGCGAGGGCTGCGACAGGCTCGTCGTGATACTGACAAAGCCCGTGGATTTTATCAAGCGGCGCGAGCGTTTCCGCCTTGTGTACAGCACCTGCCTGACGAAATATCCCGGGGTGATCGACGCCCTTGACCAAAGGCATACGGCGTACATGCGGTCAATCGGGGAGCTTTTGAGGCTTCAGGAGGAGGGCCGCGCGGTCATCATCGCGCCGTCGGAGGATTTTCGGATGGGCACGGCGTCGAAGAAGCTCAAGCTGCTGAACAGGATGTACGAACTTGGGCAAAAGGACGCGGCGCACAGCCTGAATCGACTGCGCGCCGTGTTGTAGAACTCGTCATTCCGGGCTTGACCCGGAATCTCAAAGTATCTTGTGGTTGAGATTGCGGCTCGGAGGCCGCAATGACGGCGTTGGTTTTTAGAGGGATTCAGTTGAGTTGACGTCCAGCTCCGTAAAATCCGCGATGTTCAGGACGTCCCCCTTGCCATGAATATCATACGTTTGATCGTCGGCGCGAATAGTTGCGCCGACGATATTTTTTGCCGTAAGCGCAGGGGAGAGGGGACTTCGGTTCAGCCCGTGGTTGTACTTGAACCCGCGCACGCGCAGATTTTTCGCGCCGCTTTCCAATATAATAAGCGGGTTCAGATCGCGATCACCTGTGACTCGGTCACCCGTGAAGTGGACGGCCATGCCGTCGATGCTGACGTTTTCGATACAGCCGACTCCCTGCGGAAAATCCTCCTCTTTGAACAGCGGCGTAGCGCAGTAGCGGGCGGCGTCACAGTTCAGGGCGTAACAGCGCACTCCCGCCTGTACGTTTTTGAACGTGATGTTCCGAACCGGCGCGGTCACGCTCAATATGCGGATCAGCGTGTGGCAGTCCTGCGCCGTGATGTTCTCAAAGGAGATATTTTCGATGGAGCCGCGCCGGAGGTCAAAGTTTTCCGCGCGTTCAACACAGTCGTCGGCGTTGAGGGCGATCATGTCGTCGTTCGTCTGGCCCTTCGACAGCGCGGTCACATTTTTGACCGTGCCGTTTTTGACATAGCCGCCGAAATGCAGGCCGTCCTGATTTTTGCTTACCCGGTCGCTGAGAAACGCGACGTTTTCGATAGCAAAATTTTCCAGACAAGCCATTCTGATGTAATAAGCCGCCGGATTCGCGACAATAATATCCTTGAGGGCAAGCCCCTTTACGTTGTAGAAATTCAGCGCCGCGCCGGAGTAGCTGTCTTTTTCAAAGCGTGGCCCCATGACGTTGTGGGCGCCCTCGTCGTTGCCGTCCCACACGCCGCCGGTCAGGCTGATATTTTCGTCGCCGCCCTTGTGGTCATAGTTGGTCAGCAGAAAATCGCCGCGCCTTTTCGGCGTGTCTCCGCACATAAAGATACGGGCGCAAGGGTGCGCCTCAAGTGCCGTGTTTGAGCGGACGCGCAGCGTTTTTGCAACGCGGTAGAGCCCCGGCGGTATGAAGATATCAGCGGCTCCGCTGTCAAATGCCCGCTGAAACGCGCCAGAATCATCAGTACAGCCGTCTCCGGCCGCGCCGAATTCACGTACGTTCGCGGTTTTGATGAGGCTACTCAAAGTAGTCGAAAACCTCCTCAAGCTCCTTGCGCTTCTTTTCGCGCGCGGCCTCGTCCGCCGAATATCCGATGGCGATCACCAGGCGGATATTCGTTTTTTCGGGCAGGAAAAACTGCCGGATGAGCTTCTTTTCGTCAAACCAGCCCAAAATGCACGTGGAAAGCCCCTGCTCCGCCGCGGCATAGCAGAGATGCGCCACGGCCAGCCCGATGTCGATGGGCGCGAAGTACACATCCTTCACGACGCCGCCGAGCCTTGACGTCAGCGTGGTTTTTTCCTCGCACACGATGAAGAAAGCCGGAGCCTTGTCGGTGAACTTATTCATACCCAGGCTCTGCGTGCATTTGGCGACCATGGCGCTTTTTTCCGGGCCGTTGACGGCGAGAAACCTCCATGGCTGTGAATTGGTGGAGGACGGCGCCAGCCGCGCGGCCTCGGCGCACGCCAGGAGCTGCTCTTTCGTGACGGGCGTGTCGGCGAAATTCCGGCAGCTCTCGCGTTTGTTGATCAGGTCAAAGAAATCTGACATGTATGATCATTCCTTTTCAGATATTGAAAACCTTATTGTAGTGGTCGGCGCGGGCATTGTACTACGATGTACGTGCGCAGAAAATGCTTATTAAGCAAAACAAATATTATCCGTCGATTTTTTTGATCGGCACCCAACGTTCGAACCGTCCTCCGCCTGTGGCATTGGCATTTTCGTTCTCGATTTGCGTGATAGGACTGTCAGGGCCGTCGAATCGCATATATCCGTCCGGCATTGGTACATGTTCACGGTAATCGTGGGTCTGCCCAATCCCGACATAGCTTTGCGTCAGGAAAATCCCGTCATGAAGATTTTCGCATGCTTCATGGGTGACGACAAAATATTCGCACGCGGGGAACTTCACCAGTGAAAATCCTTCGGGTATTTCGTCTGCGCCATCGACCATTTTCCCGACAAAGAAAATCTGCTCGTTGTTTTTATAGTACCATATAATATAGTCGTACTCGCCGCCCAATCCGCTCCCGCCGGCCGTTTTGAAATAGTAGTCCCATACCTTTCCAAAATCCGTGCTGTTTGTAACGGCTTGCTCGACACCCAGGAAAAGAAACTCGTCAAGCCGCGCCCGGAATGTTACGATTTTCGGCTTATCTGTTTCTGACATTGATATTGCCTCCGTTAATGTAAAATTTCCATGTTTTTATCTTGTTACTAAACACGCGCACGGTTATTTGTCGTCAGCGCACACCGTCCACAAGATCAATAAACGCGCCGATAATATCCGACGCGGCGTTCTTGCCCATCGACACAAGCAGCGCCCAGGAATCGCTTTCCAGTACGTCGTTTGCCTCATTGTAGCGGTAGCCGACGATCACATACTCGTTGTCCGGCTCGACATACCCGGCGGCGTCGTTCATAAGGTCGAAGATGATCAGGTTATCGCCGTACAGCTCGCGCAAAGGCGGATACTTGAAAGCGTTCATTGATCCGCCCTCGTCGCCCATCAGCAGCTCGCCGTAGATCTCGCCGGGACTCAAAAACACCTTGAGCGCATCTCCGATCTCCATGTAGCCGACCTCGGTGACGGTGTAATATTTCAGCGTTTTGCTGTCGTAGATCATCGTGATGTTCGCGAGCGCCGCCTTAGCCAGCACTTTCGCCATGTTGTTCTGTACCTCGGTCAAGAACTGCTTGTGCCGTATGTTCAGCACGGCGTCCACCGGGACGTTTTCCACAGGCTCCCAGTCCTTATACCAGACCGTGTAATTCTCCGGGCGGTTTTCGTCATTGACGCCCAGCCGGTCGCCGCACCTGTCATTGATCGCTGCGCATTCCTCCTGAGATTCGCTCATACCCAGCAGGATATAGCCCAGCTCGTAGCCGAAGCGCATGGCCCCCTGATGGGACGTAAGTCCCGGGAGACCGTCGCTGGAAAGCCCGCGCGAGGAGGTTACCGTGCCCACGTTGCCCTGAATGAAGATGAAGTTTCCGCCCGCGGAGCTGATGAGCTTATCCATGTAATAGATGCAGTCGGCCGTGATTTTGGAATTGAAGCCCGGCATTTCATCGCCGAAGCTCGCCGATTCGGGGTGGCACCCGAGCGACGCGATCACAGTCGGCTTTTTGCCCGACTCAAACGGCTCAAACACCAAACGGTACAGGTTGCCGTCGTAGACGAAGGGCGGCGTGCGGTCGTGAACATAGTCCGATATGTCCTTGACCGCGTAGTAAAGCTGGCCCTCGGTTTCAACCATTTCCGCGTAGGCCGCCTGAATGGACGCGGTGGTTCGGCTGATAATCGTGTTGAGGTACGTTTCGTTTACGCCGCTTTTCGGCTTTACAAGGCCGAACGTCAGGCCGGACAGGACGTTGTTGAACAGCGTGGACAGCGGCGCGGTCCATACGCCCTGCGAATCGATACCCGTATGCGTATGCGTCGCGGAGACGTTTATGCTGACAATTTTATTTTGGGCGGCGAAATCGGCTACCGCCGCGCGTATCTTGCGCACGTCGGCGTTGGACAGCCCGATGCAGTCGATCACGGAGAACGACGCCGCGCCGCGCCCGCTTCCGTCGTCAAGGACGATGGTGCGCACGCCGACGAATTCGGGGTTGCCGTCGTCGTCCGTATACACCTCGCTGACGTAGGCCCAGGGCACATAGCTGCCGCGTGCGTATTTCATTTTCGCCGTACCGAAATCATCGGGGAGAACCGACTTTTTATCATAACCCAGCCGCCAGACATTACCCTCCTGCGGCTCGCCGATAAACTCGTCGTGACCCTGATAGAAGCCGCCGTACTTTTCCAGGTCGAAATCCTGGAGCTTCATGGTGTCGGGGGAGCGGGGGATGAACATCGCGATAGCCCTCAGCAGAAAGTCGTTGATAAAGAAGTTACTGATTCTGTTAAGCAGGCTTGCCTGCGTTTTCTTAGAGCCTAAGTCGCCTATGTAGTCGAAGAGAGAGGAACTGCCGGAAGAATCCGGCTCGGCCGCGCGGACAGCGACCGCCGCCGCGCCGAACAGTACGCTTGCCGCTAAAATGACTGCCAAAAGGGATTTCCACGTTTTTTTCATATTAAAAAGTCCTTTCAGTTTCGGATAAATATATTATACCATAAATTGTTTCTGAAAGCAAAAAAAATAATACACAAATCGTTTCTGCAAGTTTTAGTTAAATTGACAGTTGCCTTTCCCGGCGACGCCGTCTCCGTCCTCGATAAACACGCTTTCGCCAACCGCCTCCGCCGGACAAAACCGATCGGTGTAGACCGCCGTAAAGCAATATCCGTCGTTTGAACGCGCGTCAAAGAGCGGCGCCCCGTTTTTGCCGCCAATACGCATCACGCAATCGCCGGGCAGGTTGACAAGCTCCGCCTTGACCAGTGTACCCTTGATCCACGGATAAAGCTTGACGCTTCCGTGAAGATGCGGCGCGCGGCCGGTTCCCGTAAGCACGGCAGTTACTTCCGGCTGCGAGCCGGCAGGAAACGCTGTTATGTCATAACGCATGGACGCCACCGACCTTTCCCTAGTAATAAATAAGACTTTTTGAAACACCCGGACAAGTTGTATATTTCACGAAAAACAGTCAAAAACGTCCGCAATACAGCTTATGCGGCAAAAAAGAAAATGTTACTTCCGACAAGGAAAAATGAGAGACACAAAAAGCACATTTCAAAGATATTAAGGTAAAATATAAGCAAAAAAATCAAAAAAAAGCTTGACATGGACATCTAAAACGACTATAATAAAAAAACATATTGTCATAATGGACGTATGTCGCGCTTTTAGAAATCAGGTACAGCAGAGACATGCGCGGACGCCTGTAAAATCAACGATTTTCCACTTTTTTCGAAAAAAATTTTTTCGGCTTTTGATGCTTTTTTGATGATAAAAAAGAACGGAGTGAAAGCTTATGCAAGTTGTTCCAGTCGTGCGTGACGACGTTGTCCGTATGAATTTCGGAAAAATCGGCGAGGTCATGGACATGCCGAACCTCATCGAGGTGCAGAAGGATTCCTACGGATGGTTTCTCGATACGGGGCTTCGGGAGGTTTTCCGGGACACCGCGGAGATCAGGGACTATACCGGGAACTGGGTGCTGAACTTCGTCGATTACAGGATCGACGACAAGCCGAAGTACACGGTGCGCGAGTGCAAGGAGCGTGACGCGACATATGCTGCTCCGATGCGCGTGACGGCGCGTCTCTTGAACGTCGAGACGGGAGCAATCAAGGAGAGCGAGGTCTACATGGGGGATTTTCCCATCATGACCGATAGCGGAACTTTCGTCATCAACGGCGCCGAGCGCGTTATCGTATCCCAGCTTGTCCGTTCGCCGGGCGTTTATTTTGACATGAGCCACGACAAGACCGGCATCCGGCTGTTCACCAGCACCATAAACCCCAACCGCGGCGCGTGGCTTGAGTATGAAACCGACTCAAACGACGTTTACTACGTCCGTATCGACAAAAACAGAAAGATTTTTATCACGACGTTCATCAGGGCGCTGGGCCTTGACTCAGACGCCGATATACTCGATTTTTTCGGCGACGATGACCGTATCAAGGCCACGCTGGACAAGGACGAAACGAAGAACACCGAAGAGGCCCTGATGGAGGTGTTCAAAAAGCTCCGCCCCGGTGAGCCGGTGACGTTAGAGACCGCCCAGCAGCACATCGAGAACCTCTTTTTTGACCCGTACCGCTACGATATTTCCCGCGTCGGCCGTTACAAGTATAACAAGAAGCTGGCGATATCGGCGCGTATCGCGGGCTATCAGTTGGCTGCCGCTGTGGTTCATCCCTATACGGGCGAGGTCCTGGCTGAAGAAAGCGAGGTCGTCAGCCGTGAAAAGGCGTATGAAATAGAGCAGTCCGGCGTGATTTCCCTGACGGTGATTTCGGAGAACCGCGAGATACGCGTTGCTTCCAACGGCATGGTCGATCCGCTGCCGTTCATGCCCGAGGGTATCACGAAAGAGGATCTGCTTGACAACGCCATAAACGAAAAGGTCCGCGCAAGCGTACTGCACGAGATCATCGACGGCTTTGAGGGCTCGGACAAAGAGCTGCTTGAAATCATGCGCGCGCGCTGTGACGATCTGATCCCGAAGCATATCATCGTGGACGACATTTTGGCGTCCGTCAATTATATCAACTGTTTGGCCAACGGCATCGGCGATCTGGACGACATCGACCATCTGGGTAACCGCCGCATCCGCTCTGTGGGCGAGCTGCTGCAAAACCAGTTCCGCATCGGTATCGCCAGAATGGAGAGGGTCGTCCGTGAGCGCATGACGCTTCAGGCGCAGGAGGGCGACGACAAGATCACGCTTCAGACGCTGATCAACATCCGCCCCGTGCAGATGGCCATCAAGGAATTCTTCGGCTCGTCGCCGCTTTCGCAGTTCATGGATCAGACGAACCCGCTGGCGGAGCTTACGCATAAGCGCCGCCTGTCGGCCCTGGGTCCCGGCGGACTTTCGAGGGACCGCGCGGGCTTCGAGGTTCGCGATGTGCACTACAGCCATTATGGCCGTATGTGCCCCATTGAGACGCCGGAAGGCCCGAACATCGGTTTGATATCGTATCTGGCCACTTTCGCGAAAATCAACGAGTACGGCTTTATAGAAGCGCCGTTCCGCAAGGTCGACAAGGAGAGCGGCCGCGTGATAGGCGAGGTCGAATACATGACCGCCGACGTGGAGGACCACTTCGTCGTCGCGCAGGCGAACGAACCGCTGGACGAGGAGGGCCGCTTCAAAAACAAGCGTATCATCGCCCGTCACCGCGACGAGTTCGTGGAAGTGCCCCGCGAGCAGGCCGACTACATGGACGTTTCGCCGAAGATGGTCGTGTCGGTCGCCACGGCGATGATCCCTTTCCTTGAAAACGACGACGCGAACCGCGCCCTGATGGGCTCGAACATGCAAAGGCAGGCCGTGCCGCTTCTCAGGACGGAAGCTCCGTTAGTCGGCACAGGCATGGAATACAAGGCAGCCGTCGATTCAGGCGTCGCGGTGCTTGCGAAAAACGCGGGTGTCGTGACCCATGTGAGCGCAGACCTCATTGAGATACAGCGCGGGGACGGCGGCACGGATAAATATGAGCTGATCAAGTTCCTGGGTTCAAACCAGGGCACGTGTATCAATCAGAGGCCCGTGGTGGAGATCGGCCGGACGGTAAGGGCAAAACAGGTCATCGCGGACGGACCCGCGACGGATAAGGGAGAAATCAGCTTAGGCCGCAACGCCCTGATCGGCTTCATGACGTGGGAGGGCTATAACTACGAGGACGCCGTCCTCATCAACGAAAAACTGGTGCGCGACGACATATACACCTCGATCCATATCGAGGAGCACGAGGTCGAGGCGAGAGATACGAAGCTGGGGGCCGAGGATATTACGCGCGACATACCCAACGTCGGTGACGACGCTTTGAGCGACCTTGACGAGCGCGGCATTATCCGTATCGGCGCGGAGGTGCATTCGGGCGATATACTTGTCGGCAAGGTCACGCCGAAAGGTGAAACCGAGCTGACGGCTGAGGAAAGGCTCCTGCGCGCGATATTCGGCGAAAAGGCCAAGGAGGTCAGGGATACGTCCCTGCGCGTGCCGCACGGGCAGTACGGCATCGTCGTCAAGGTAGAGGTGTTCACGCGGGAAAACAGCGACGAGCTGTCACCCGGCGTGAACAAGGTCGTGCGCTGTTACATCGCCCAAAAGCGCAAGCTGTCCGTGGGAGACAAGATGGCGGGGCGTCACGGCAACAAGGGCGTTGTGTCGTGCATACTTCCGCAGGAGGATATGCCTTTCCTGCCCGACGGAACGCCGCTTGACATTGTGCTGAACCCGCTGGGCGTTCCCCCCCGGATGAACATCGGGCAGGTGCTTGAGGTTCATTTGGGATTCGCCGCGAGGCATCTGGGACTCAAGGTCATGACGCCTGTGTTCGACGGCGCCCATGAGGAGGATATACGCGAGGCGCTTCGCGAGGCGGGGCTTCGCGAGGACGGCAAGTCGGAGATGATAGACGGGCGCACGGGGCGCAAGTTCGACGCGCCGATAACCGTGGGAGTCATGTACTTCCTCAAGCTGCTCCATTTGGTTGACGATAAGATTCACGCCCGTTCCACAGGACCCTACTCGCTGGTGACGCAGCAGCCCTTGGGCGGTAAAGCGCAGTTCGGAGGGCAGCGCTTCGGGGAGATGGAGGTGTGGGCGCTTGAGGCCTACGGCGCGGCGTACACCCTGCAGGAGATTCTGACCGTGAAGTCCGACGACGTTGTCGGGCGCGTCAAAACCTACGAGGCTATCGTCAAGGGCAAGAACGTGCCAAAGCCCGGCATACCCGAATCTTTCAAGGTCCTTATAAAGGAACTGCAATCGCTCGCGCTTGACGTAAGCGTGCTGGACGGCGACGGCGAAGAGATCGACCTCAAGCAGAATTTCGACGGCGAGGATTACGGCTTCACCGTTTCGGACGACAAGGCGTTCCGCAATGTCAACGACGCCGACAGGGCGGCCGGATTTTCCATGGAGGATGAAAACGGCGACCCGCTCTTCGACGACGAGGACGACGAGGAGTTCGGGGACGATGAGTTCGACGATGAATACGTCGACGACGAGGAGAATCAGGATTATCTTGACGATGAATATACAGAAGATGCTGACGAATAATGAACAATTAACAGACAGAACCGCGCAAAATCCAGTTGAAGAAAAGGAGCCTGCCTAATGGAAAATATATCCTTTGAATCGATCAGGATCGGTCTCGCGTCGCCCGATAAAATCAGGGAATGGTCTTACGGCGAGGTCAAAAAGCCCGAAACGATAAATTACCGCACATTAAAGCCCGAAAAGGACGGCCTTTTCTGCGAACGTATCTTCGGCCCGACAAAGGACTGGGAATGCCACTGCGGAAAATATAAGCGTATGCGCTACAAGGATAAGGTCTGCGAGCGGTGCGGCGTGACCATCACAAAGTCGAAAGTACGGCGTGAGCGCATGGGTCATATCGCGCTGGCCGCGCCTGTGTCCCATATATGGTACTTCAAGGGGATTCCGTCGCGCATGGGAATCATCCTTGACGTTTCCCCGCGCAATCTCGAGAAGGTTCTCTACTTCGCGATGTATATCGTGATCGATCCGGGCGATACGCCGCTGCAAAAATACCAGACGCTTGACGAAAAGGAATGCGCCGAGTTCCGTGAGCGTTATGAGGACGATTTCCGCGTCGGCATGGGCGCCGAGGCGATCAAGGAGCTTTTGGCCGAGATCGACCTTGACAGGTTGTCCGAGGAGCTTCGCGCGGAAATGGAAAACAGCTCCGGCCAGAAAAAGGCCAAGGCTCTTAAAAGGCTTGAGGTGGTGGAGGCTTTCCGTCATTCGGGCAACCGCCCGGAGTGGATGATCCTCGACGCCATCCCCGTCATACCGCCCGACATCCGCCCCATGGTGCAGCTCGACGGCGGACGTTTCGCCACGTCCGACCTCAACGACCTGTACAGGAGGGTCATCAACAGAAACAACCGCCTGCAAAAGCTGCTTGAGCTTGGCGCGCCCGAGATCATCGTCCGCAACGAAAAGCGTATGCTCCAGGAGGCGGTGGACGCCCTCATCGATAACGGCAGGCGCGGCCGCCATGTGACCGGCCCGTCAAACCGCGCCCTGAAATCCCTGTCCGACATGCTCAAGGGCAAGCAGGGGCGTTTCAGGCAGAACCTTTTGGGCAAGCGCGTTGACTATTCGGGGCGTTCGGTCATCGTCGTCGGACCGGAGCTTAAACTGTATCAGTGCGGCCTACCGAAAGAAATGGCGCTGGAGCTGTTCAAGCCTTTTGTCATGAAGCGGCTCGTGGAGACGGAGGTTGCCGGCAACGTCAAGTCCGCCCGCAAGATGGTTGAGCGTTCGCGCCCGCAGGTGTGGGACGCGCTGGAAATCGTCATAAAGGATCACCCCGTCATGCTCAACCGCGCGCCGACGCTCCACAGGCTTGGCATTCAGGCCTTTGAGCCGGTGCTCGTCGAGGGCAGGGCGATAAAGCTTCACCCGCTTGTATGCACCGCTTTCAACGCCGACTTTGACGGCGACCAGATGGCCGTGCACGTGCCCCTTTCCGCAGAGGCTCAGGCGGAGGCGCGTTTCCTCATGCTCGCCGCCAACAACCTGCTCAAGCCCTCCGACGGGCGTCCCGTCACCGTGCCGACGCAGGACATGGTGCTTGGCTCCTATTACCTCACCATGGTCAAGCCCGGCGAAGTGGGTGAGGGCAAGGTGTTCCGTGACGTGAATGAGGCGGTCATGGCATACGACGAGGGCGACTTGGGTCTCCACGCCCTTTGCAAGATTCAGATCAAGAAAGAAATAAACGGCGTCATGCAAAAGCGACTGCTTGAGACGACGTTGGGCCGCGTGATCTTTAACGAGCCGATCCCGCAGGACCTGGGCTTCGTAGACCGTTCAGACCCCGAAAACGCTTTCAAGCCGGAGATCGACTTTTTGGTCAATAAGACTATGCTGGGCAAGATCATTGATAAATGTATACGCGTGCACGGCACCTCAATCGCTGCTGACGTGCTCGATAAAATCAAGAACCAGGGCTATCGCTATTCCACCCGCAGCGGCATAACCGTCGCCGTCAGCGATGCGACGATCCCGCCGCAGAAGCGCGAGATGATTGAGCGGGCGGAGGAAAAAATCGCGAAGATCCGCAAAAACTATGAGCGCGGCCTGATCTCCAACGACGAGCGTTCCGACCGCGTGATTGAGACGTGGGAGGCCTGTACCAAGGAGGTCGCGGCGGCTCTCAAGGAAAACTTCGACGAATTCAACCCCATCAACATGATGCTTAAGTCCGGCGCGCGCGGCAACGACTCGCAGCTGCGGCAGCTTGCCGGAATGCGCGGGCTTATCGCCAATACCGCCGGCCGCACCATTGAGGTGCCGATCCGCTCCAACTACCGCGAGGGGCTGAATATACTCGAATACTTCATCTCGTCCCGCGGCGCCAGAAAGGGACTGGCCGATACGGCCTTGCGTACAGCCGACTCAGGCTACCTGACCCGCCGTTTGGTAGACGTCTCCCAAGACGTCATCATCCGCGAAGAGGACTGCCATTGCAGCGACGGTATCAATGTATACGATATCTTCGACGGCAACCGCAGGATCGTTGGACTGGCCGAGCGGCTTACGGGACGTTTCCTGCTGGACAACTATGTGGACCGCGACACGGGCGATACAGTCATGCGAAACGATCAGATGATGACGGAATCCGACGCGGAAAGAGTGGCGGAGTTCGCTCAGAAATACTACGAGCGCGACAAAGCGGCGGGGCTTTTGGACAAGGATGCCAAAGCCAGCGTGAAGATACGCTCGCTGCTGTCCTGCGAGTCGGAGCACGGCGTGTGCATCCGCTGTTACGGGACGAACCTTGCCACGGGCGAACCCGTGACGGTGGGCGAGGCCGTCGGCATCATTGCGGCGCAGTCCATCGGCGAGCCGGGTACCCAGCTCACCATGAGAACTTTCCACACCGGCGGCGCGAAGGATCAGTCCGACATCACGGCGGGTCTGCCCAGAGTCGAGGAGCTGTTCGAGGCGCGCAAGCCGAAAACCCTGGCGATTATGTCCGAAATTTCCGGCAAGGTGTCTTTCAGGGAGATCAAGAAGTCGAAGCACGTTGTTGTCACAAACACCGAGGACGAGACCGACGAGAGAACCTATATGATTCCCTACGGTTTCCGCACAAGGGTTGAGGAGGGGCAGTCTGTCGCGAAGGGCGAGACCATCACCGAGGGCGCGCTGAATCCCCATGACGTGCTGGCGGTATTGGGCGTCAACGCCGTTCACGACTATCTGATCCGCGAGGTGCAGAGGACCTACCGCCTGCAGGGCGTCGATATAAACGATAAGCATATCGAGGTCATCGTCCGTCAGATGATGCGCAAGATCAAGGTCGTCGATCCGGGCTTCACGGATCTGCTGCCCGGCGCAGTCGTTGAAAAGCGCGAGTTTCACGAGGCCAACGAGGCCGTTATTCGGAAAGCCGAGGAGGACGGCACGGAGCCAGTCGTAGCCACATGGGCGCCGACGCTGATGGGCATCACGAAAGCGTCGCTGGCGACGGAATCTTTCCTGTCGGCCGCGTCTTTCCAGGAGACCACGAGGGTGCTCACCGACGCCGCCATCAAGGGCAAGTCCGACCCGCTTTTGGGACTCAAGGAGAACGTGATCATCGGCAAGCTCCTGCCCTCGGGCACGGGCATGAAGTGCTACGGCAATGTTGAGCTTGAGACGACGGCGGTCGCGGCGCATGATTACCTTGACGAGCTGAACGCGCGTTTTAAGGTCGTAATGACATAATTCACAAAAAAACTTGACAACTGTCAAAATAAGTGCTAAAATACTTTCCGGCTTTTGTTAATCGGCTTTCGGGCAAATCCGAACGCATGATTATAAATCAAATATAGAAGAAAGGAGATGCGTTGCTTGCCAACCTTTAATCAACTTGTCAGACACGGCAGGGAAACTCACGAGAAAAAGGCGAAAGCTCCCGCGCTGCTCAAGGGCTTGAACTCCAAGAAAAACATCGTTACAGACGCGGAGTCCCCGCAAAAGCGCGGTGTGTGCACGGCGGTCAAGACGGCTACCCCGAAGAAGCCCAACTCGGCTCTTCGCAAGATCGCCAGGGTTAGGCTCTCAAACGGGATCGAGGTTTCGGCCTATATCCCCGGCGTCGGCCACAACCTGCAGGAGCACTCGGTCGTCCTCATCCGCGGCGGACGCGTTAAGGATCTGCCCGGCGTGCGTTACCACATCATCCGCGGCACGCTCGATACACAGGGCGTCAGCGGCAGGATGCAGGCCCGTTCCAAGTACGGCGCGAAGAGACCCAAGGCGGCGAAGAAGTAAGCCGCAGGAGCAAACTCAAATCAGACAGAATCTTCTTGCAGGCAAATACGGCCGTTTTAGTGTAACGGCTATGGAACGCGTGTTTTGTGCGCGTTTGCGGCAATACAATACTCCTTAACTCCTTAAAATCATATTTTATAGTCGTTAAGGTGTATGATTTGAAATATGAATATTGCTGAACCGATGTGAGAGTGTCTATATATACTGTTATATAACACGCCTCCGTTGGCGCCACGGGAATTTTGTCACTCGAGTACCTATGAACTCATCTTTATGAAGGAGGGAAGCGAAGTGCCAAGAAGAGGCCAGATAGCAAAACGTGATGTTTTGCCAGATCCGCTTTACAACTCAAAACTCGTAACCCGTTTGGTGAACAGCGTGATGTACGACGGCAAAAAGGGCGTCGCCCAAAGGATCGTCTACGACGCGTTCGACATCATCAGAGAAAAAACCGGCAAGGATCCGCTGGAGACCTTTGAAGCCGCGATGGAAAACGTCATGCCGCTTTTGGAGGTCAAGGCTCGCCGCGTCGGCGGAGCGACCTATCAGGTGCCCATTGACGTGCGCCCTGAAAGACGGCAGACTTTAGGTCTGCGCTGGATCACGCTGTACGCCCGTAACCGTTCGGAAAGAACGATGAAAGAAAGACTCGCCAATGAGATCGTTGACGCCTGCAATTCCACAGGCGCGTCGTTCAAGAAGCGCGAGGACACGCACAAGATGGCGGAAGCCAACAAGGCGTTTGCGCATTTCCGCTGGTAAAGCGGCTGTATCGCAATTTATGAATTGTTAATTTAGAAATACGGAGGACAACATGCCAAGGCAAGTATCGCTTGAGCGCACAAGAAATATAGGGATTATGGCCCACATTGACGCCGGTAAGACGACTACCTCCGAGCGTATCCTTTTCTATACCGGAAAAACGCATAAGCTGGGCGAGGTGCACGACGGCGCCGCCACGATGGACTGGATGGAGCAGGAGCAGGAGAGAGGCATAACCATCACGTCCGCCGCGACCACTTGCTTTTGGAAGGATTACCGCATCAACATCATTGACACGCCGGGCCACGTCGATTTCACGGTGGAGGTTGAGCGCTCGCTTCGGGTGCTTGACGGCTCTGTGACGGTGCTCTGCGCCAAGGGCGGGGTCGAGCCGCAGTCCGAGACGGTCTGGAGGCAGGCCGACAAGTACAGCGTGCCGCGCATGGCCTACGTCAACAAGATGGACATCATGGGCGCTGACTTTTTCAACGTCGTCGCCATGATGAAAGACCGCCTGAAGTGCAACGCCGTGCCGATACAGATACCCATCGGCGTGGAGGCGGACTTCAAGGGGATCGTTGACCTGGTCGAAATGCGCGCCGAGGTATATTATGACGACGTCGGGCTTGACGTCCGCGACGAGGACATCCCGGAGGATCTGATGGAGCTTGCGGTAAAATACCGCGCCGAGCTTATCGAGCACGTTGCGGAGCAGGACGACGAGATCCTCAACAAGTTTCTCGAGGGTGAGGAGCCGACGGTGGACGAAATTAAAACGTGCATCCGCAAGGCGACGCTGGCGAACCTCATGGTGCCCGTCGTATGCGGGACGTCCTACCGCAACAAGGGCGTACAGCTTCTGCTTGACGCCATCGTGGATTACATGCCCGCGCCGACGGACGTTGAAGCGATAAAGGGCGTCAATCCTAAGAACGACAGGGAAGAGATCCGCGAGTCGAGCGACAGTGAGCCGTTCTCGGCCTTGGCGTTCAAGATAGCCACCGACCCGTTCGTCGGAAAGCTCGCGTTCTTCCGCGTATACTCCGGCTCGGCCGAAACGGGCAGTACGGTCTATAACTCCACAAAGGATCAGAACGAGCGGCTGGGACGCATCCTGCAAATGCACTCAAACCACCGGCAGGATATCGACTGCGTTTACGCAGGCGACATCGCGGCTACCATCGGCCTGAAAAACACCACCACGGGCGATACCCTGTGCGACGCGAGACATCCCGTCGTGCTGGAGTCCATGGTCTTCCCTGAGCCGGTCATCCGCGTGGCCATAGAGCCTAAGACAAAGGCCGGGCAGGAAAAGATGGGCATCGCGCTGCAAAAGCTGGCGGAGGAGGATCCGACTTTCAAGGCGTATACCGACGAGGAAACGGGTCAGACCATCATCGCGGGAATGGGCGAGCTGCACCTGGAGATCATCGTTGACCGGATGCTGCGCGAATTCAAGGTTGAAGCCAACGTCGGAAAGCCGCAGGTCGCTTTCCGCGAGACCATTACGCAGATCGCCGAAAGCGATACGAAGTACGCCCGTCAGTCGGGCGGGCACGGGCAGTACGGCCACGTCAAGATCAGGATAGAGCCGAACCCGGGACAGGGCTTCGAATTCGTCAACGCGATCACCGGAGGCGTCATCCCGAAAGAGTATATCAATCCCGTCGAGACAGGAATCAAGGGCGCCATGCTTTCGGGCGTACTGGCCGGGTTCAACGTCGTAGACGTGAAAGTGACGCTGTACGACGGCTCGTACCACGAGGTGGACTCCTCGGAGCTTGCTTTCAAGCTGGCCGGTTCCATGGCGTTTAAGGACGCGATGAAAAAGGCCGCGCCTGTCCTGCTGGAGCCGATTATGAAAGTGTCCGTCACCGTGCCCGACGATTATATGGGCGATGTTATCGGGGACATCAACTCCCGCCGGGGCGCGATCTCCGGCACGGAAAACCGCATGGGCATCGTTCAGATCAACGCCGATATCCCGCTTTCGACGATGTTCGGATACGCCACGGCCCTGCGCTCAAAAACCCAGGGCAGGGGACAGTATTCGATGGAGCCCAGCCATTATACGGTGGTTCCGAAGTCGGTTTCCGAATCAATCGTCAGCGAAAGGCCGTAGTAAAAGTTGCCGGTTGGCTAAGAATATTTCAAAAAAGACTTGAAATTGCGGCCGAAAGTTGATAGAATAATCTAGAGCGTTTTGACGCGCTCCATGTTTAGAGAACAAAAAAACATTTTTCTACCACAAAGGAGGATAAATTTAATGGCAAAAGCAAAATTTGACAGAAACAAACCCCACGTAAACATCGGCACCATCGGTCACGTTGACCATGGCAAGACGACGCTCACGGCCGCGATCACCAAGACCCTCGCGATGAAAGGCGGCGCGGCGTTCGTAGATTACGCGAACATCGACAAGGCCCCCGAAGAGAGGGAGCGCGGCATTACGATCAACACCGCTCACGTGGAGTATCAGACGGACGCCCGTCACTACGCTCACGTTGACTGCCCCGGCCACGCCGACTACATCAAGAACATGATCACCGGCGCGGCGCAGATGGACGGCGCGGTTCTTGTTATCGCGGCGACGGACGGTCCCATGGCCCAGACGAAAGAGCATCTTCTGCTTGCCCGTCAGGTCGGCGTGCCCTATATCGTTGTTTTCATGAACAAGTGCGATCAAGTTGACGATCCCGAGCTGCTTGAGCTTGTCGAGATGGAGATCCGTGAGACTCTTTCCGAGTATGAGTTCCCCGGCGACGATACCCCGATCATCCAGGGCTCCGCTCTGCACGCCCTTGAGTACAACGGCGGCGACGTGGACGCTCCCGAGATCAAGTGCATTTGGGAGCTGATGGACGCTGTTGACAGCTATATCCCGACGCCCGAGCGTAAGGCTGACCTGCCTTTCCTGATGCCGGTCGAGGACGTTTTCACCATCACTGGGCGTGGCACGGTTGCCACGGGCAGAGTTGAGCGCGGCCAGCTTAAAACGGGTGAGGAAGTCGAGATCGTCGGACTTACCGAGGAGAAGAGAAAGTCCGTCTGCACGGGCATCGAAATGTTCCGCAAGATCCTTGACTACGCTGAGGCCGGCGACAATATCGGCTGCCTGCTTCGCGGCGTACAGAGAACTGAGATTGAGCGCGGCCAGGTTCTCGCGAAGCCCAACTCAATCAAGCCTTTGACGAAGTTCCAGGGTCAGGTTTACGTCCTTTCCAAGGATGAAGGCGGACGTCACACGCCGTTCTTCAACAACTATCGTCCCCAGTTCTATTTCAGGACGACGGACGTTACGGGCGTTATCTCCCTTCCGGCGGGCGTTGAAATGTGTATGCCCGGCGACAACATCGAGATGGATGTTGAGCTGATCACCCCCATCGCCATTGAAAAGGGTCTCCGTTTCGCTATCCGCGAGGGCGGCAGGACTGTCGGTTCAGGCGCTGTTATTGCGATTACAGAGTAATTAGGTTTTAGGAATCAGGCGTTGGGGCAGGCTACCTCCAACACGAATAAAAATCCACCTCCCTAAAAAGAGGTGGATTTTATTAATTGTCAGGGATCAGGAGAAAGCACGCCGCCCAACGCCTAATTCCGATCGGCTAGGCCGATTTCAGCCTCAGCCTGAGTTTGTCGCTGATCATCGCGATGAATTCGGAGTTGGTGGGTTTGCCCCGGCTATTCTGGATCGTGTAACCGAAATAAGAGCTTAAAACGTCTACGTCGCCCCTGTCCCACGCAACCTCGATGGCATGGCGGATGGCGCGCTCGACTCTGGATGAGGTGGTCTTGTATGTCTTTGCCACGGTCGGGTATAATACCTTTGTCACGGAACTCATCATCTCATTGTTCTCAATGGATAAAATGATTGCCTCGCGCAGATACTGATATCCCTTTATGTGGGCGGGAACGCCGATCTGGTGCATGATTTCCGACACCAGTATCTCCAGATCGTTCGCGCCTGAACCGCCGTATGACGGGATTTTTTCCGGCGGCTTGTTTGTCCAGCCAGTGAGTTGCGTGACGCGCTCGGCGAGCACCTCCGTCTCGAAAGGCTTGAGTACGTAATAGTCCGCGCCCGCCGCCAGAATCTCCTGCTCAAGCCGCGAGTTGTCCACGCTGGACATGACGATGATCAGCGGTTTCTTGATGTTCATGGAGCGAAGCGCCTTTAAGACCCCAAGGGCGTCAAGTCTTGCCATAAACGTGTCCATAATCAGGACGTCAGGGGCGAGCCTCTCGATGTTGCCGACGATTTCCGTGCCGTCCTTTAACACTAGCGACACCTCATACCCGGCCGCGCGCAGTACGCCCGCGCAGCCCTGCCCGAACTCGTTTCCTTCCTCCGCTAAAAGGACCTTGAATATTTTTCCCATTTTTATTACCTCCGCTTTCATATTGCATTAAGATATTACCATATACGAGAAAAAATGTCAATAAGTTTTTTGGAAATATTTGCAAATTTTTTCTTTTTACTTTCTCCGTTATGTGGAACTGCTATAAGACTCTTTTTTAAAAAGCGGTTGACATCGCGCGTAAACCGTGCTATGATAGTAATATAGAGTTAGCGATTGCTAACCAACGCGCAAAGCAACACTCATAAAAGCAATCGGGGGAGTGGATCAGACATATGAAAACCCTAAGATCAGCTAAAATCGGGGACGCCGTCAAGGTAAAGAAGCTGTACGGCGAGGGCGCTGTGCGCCGCCGGATCATGGATATGGGCGTGACGAAAGGCGTTGAAATATTGATCCGCAGGGTGGCGCCGCTGGGAGATCCCATTGAGGTCAACGTCCGGGGCTATCAGCTGTCTCTGCGAAAGTCCGACGCCGAAATGATCGAAATCGAATGACTGCAATTTATTGCCCGCGAGTTAGCCTAAGCTAACCGACAAATCGCGCAGGAGGTGAAAAAACACATGGCCATCAAGATCGCGCTGGCAGGCAACCCCAACAGCGGAAAAACCACCATGTTCAACGCGCTGACCGGCTCCAATCAATTTGTCGGGAATTGGCCGGGCGTTACTGTTGAGAAAAAAGAGGGGAGGCTCAAGGGCGATCGGAACGTCGTGCTCATCGACCTGCCGGGCGCCTATTCCCTGTCGCCGTACACCATGGAGGAGTCCCTCGCGCGCGACTATCTGATGAACGGGCGCCCCGACGCGATTTTGAACCTCGTTGACGGCACGAACCTGGAGCGCAATCTCTACCTGACGACGCAGCTCAGGGAGTTGGACATCCCTGTCGTCATCGCGCTCAACATGATGGATGTGGTGGAAAAAAAAGGCGACCTGATCGACATTGACAAGCTGTCCATCGAGCTGGGCTGTGAAATAATCCGCGTGTCGGCGCTCAGGGGCACGGGTGTGGACGAAGCGGCGCAGGCGGCTGTCCGGGCGGCGAATGCGCGAAAAACAACGCCTCCGGGACCTGTTTTTTCCGGCAGCGTCGAGCACGCTTTGGCGCACATCGAGGAGGCCGTGCTGCATGACCTGCCCGAAAACCGCCAGCGTTTTTACGCCATAAAGCTGTTCGAGCGTGACAAAAAGATCGTTCAGTCGCTTAAAGTCGATAGAAATATTCTCGGGCACATTGAGCGCGACATTAAAAAGTGCGAGACGCAGATGGACGACGACGCGGAAAGCATCATCGCCAACGAGCGCTACAACTACATAGAGTCTATCGTGAAGCATTGCCTGAAACGCAAGCAGAGAAACCGCTTGGGAGCCTCCGACCGCATAGACAGCATCCTCACAAACCGCTTTTTGGCTCTGCCGATTTTTGCGGTCATTATGTTTTTGGTGTATTTTATCTCGGTAACGGCCGTGGGCGGCTGGGCGTCGGGCTGGATAAACGGTGTGCTGTTGGGGCAAATGATTCCCGATGCCGCCGGGAGCTTCCTGACAAACGTCAACGCGGCCGGATGGCTTCAGAGCCTGATACTGGACGGTATGCTCGCGGGCGTCGGCTCGGTACTGGGCTTCGTTCCGCAGATTTTTGTATTGTTCTTTATCTTGGCGTTTTTGGAGTCCTGCGGCTACATGTCGCGCATAGCCTTTATTCTCGACAAGATTTTCCGGCGATTCGGGCTGTCGGGCAAGTCGTTCATCCCCATGCTTGTGGGAACAGGGTGCAGCGTGCCGGGCATCATGGCGTCGCGGACCATTGAGAACGAGCAGGACCGCCGCATGACCGTGATCACAACCTCGTTCATGCCGTGCTCGGCGAAGCTGCCGCTCATCGCGCTGATAGCCGCTTCGCTGTTCGGCGGCGCGTGGTGGGTTGGGCCGAGCGCGTACTTCATAGGAATCGCTTCCATCGTGATTTCGGGGCTTATCCTGAAAAAAACAAGGCTGCTGCGCGGCAAGCCAGCTCCGTTTGTGATGGAGCTTCCCGCCTACCACATGCCTCCGCTCAAAAACCTTTTGCGCAGCACATGGGAGCGCGGCTGGTCTTTTATCAAAAAGGCCGGAACGCTGATCCTGCTGTCTGCGATGGTGATCTGGTTTACATACAATTTCGGCTTTGTCGGCGGACGATTTACCATGGTCAGTGACCTGAGCCAGGGACTTTTGTCAAAAGCCGGCGGCGCGGTAGCGTGGTTCTTCGCGCCGTTGGGCTTCGGAAACTGGCAGTCTGCTGTGGCGACCTTTACAGGGCTGGCCGCGAAAGAGAATGTCGTCAGCACCCTTGGTGTGTTGCTTGAGGGCGCGGAGACGGAGCAGGCGACCGCGTCGCAGGTGACCGCATCGCAAGCGGCCGCGTCGCTGTTCACGGCGGCCTCGGCGTATTCGTTTTTGGTGTTCAACCTGCTTTGCACGCCCTGCGCCGCGGCTGTCGGAGCGATCCGCCGTGAAATGAACAGCGCGAAATGGACGCTGTTCGCCCTCGCGTACCAGACAGGCTTCGCCTATGCCGTGTCGCTCTGCATTTACCAGTTCGCGAGTCTAGGCAATGGAACATTCGGGCTTGGAAGCGTTGCGGCGTTGTTTGTCACGGCGTTTTTCCTGTACGTAATTTTTAAACCGAACAAAGGGGAAGTATAATGCTTGCTTTTTTATCCGACAACCTAGCGACCGTCCTCATCAGCGCGGGACTGCTGCTGCTAGTGATCCTGATTGTGCGAAAGCTGCACAAAGACAGGAAAGCGGGCAGGGGTGGCTGCGCGGGGTGCGAGGGCTGTTCGTTTTTGGCAGAATGTGACAATAAAAAGAACGGGAGAGACTAAAGCCAGTCCTCCCGTAAAGAATAGTCCAGTCGCGTCATTTTAAATGATTTATCAACTCAATATAGTCTTAGCTTTTTTGCGGCCAACACATCATTGACATAAAGAAACATATGTGACCGATACATACCTACAATTTTTTTGTCCTGCAAATTCGCCGTTAACGAATATTCGACTTCGACGGTTCCTTTAATTTCATCATAAACATATCCGTCAACAATCAACTCTGTCAATCCCCGTGTGCGCTTCATGCTGATTTGCAGACCTTCGTAATTAGCTGAAATTAAAACGCGGCCCTTTTTGTCATCGGCCCGCAACGGGCTTGTTACGTGGTCCGCGAATTCGTTTTGTTGCGCCCCATCGGCTGGCGGCTCAATTAAGAAATCACCGCAGGATCGTGTCGCTGGTGCCGCGTCAGTTTTTTGCAGGGCGAAATTAAAATCATCGGCGTTGACACCGCGCAATTTTGCCCACGCCGCCGTACCTTTGATCAAGTAAAACAAAATCCAGCCGTGAAAAACGATATCCAATAAATAAGAAATTTCAAACCCGGCGGCAAAAGCGATAAAAATAAATATCAAGGTGTCGATACTGAAAAAAATCAACGCGGCTAAAATGAAAGCGCGCAGACGTTTCGCGAAAATCCAACAGATGAAATACAGCGCAATGACAAAAAACGCGATAATCAGGCCGGTTACCAAAAAAGCGCTGCTTTGCGATTCTTCGGCGGCGCCCTGGCCAATCTCAAAAACAAACAGTGGCGCGGTCGCGGAAAAGAGCAGGTAAATATTAGAATTGAAAGCGGCCAAAAGTAAGTTTACCGCCGAAAAAGCAACAACCAACAGCAAATTGCTTCTTGCTTTTTGAAACTTTAACGTCTGTTGTTTGATGGTATCCATTGTGCATTTCTCCCTAAGTATGATTTTATTCGTCAAAACTGCCCCTCGGCGCTTTCATCATCCCCGTCCTCTCCGTCAACCGTCAGCAGCTCCCGCGCCTGCGCAAGCAGCGTGTCCTTGTCCGAGCACGCGCGGAACAGCATGACAAGCTCCCGCTCCTTTCTGGTCAGCGCGCGGAACCTGCGCAGCGTTTCGTCGCCGATATCCGGCAGCGGCTCGTCAAGGCTCACGGTGAGATCCTCCGGCTCACGGTAGCTGTGGGGCACGATCTCGGCCAGCCCGACGCCGTACATGTGCGAAAGCTTGGTTAGCGTGGACACCTTGGGCCTGGTGTTGCCGGTCTCGTAGTATGTGTATGTCGAACGGTCGATGCCAAGAAAATCCGCCACGTTCTGCTGCGTGTAGCCGGATTCCTCGCGGAGCTTTCTCAGTGTTTCGGCAAGCATAATGTCAATCCATCCTTTCCTATATTTATTCATCGGTTACGAACCTATCACTACAATCATTCTACATGCTGAAAAACCGCGTGTCAATGTTTTTCGGCAACTATAAACAAAAAAATTTCTTGAAAACACGCGATGAAAATGATATCATAATTTAAAAAAATGAACACACGGAGAACGATATGGAACAAAACGAAACATTCGCTAAAACCAGGTATTTTATTGTCGATATGGACGGAACTTTCTATCTGGGACGCAGACTCCTGAAAGGCGCGAGGCGATTCGCGGAAAAGGTACACGCGGCGGGGAAAGATTTTTACTTCTTCACGAACAATTCGTCGAACAGCGCGTCGAGCTGCCGGGAAAACCTGGCCTCGATGGGCTTTCATGTCGGGGAGGAGAAGATCATCGTGTCGTCCCACGTGACGGCGCGGTATATCACAAGCGAGCACAGGGGCAAAAGCGTGTATCTTTTAGGCAACAGCCGGCTGTATGAAACTTTTTTGGAGCGGGGAATACTGCTGACGGATAGCGACCCGGACATCGTCGTGCTCGGGTTTGACACGGAGCTTACGTATGAACGTATCCGCAAGGCGGCCAATTTTATCGCAAACGGCGCGCTGTACATCGCCACCCACCCCGACAAAAACTGCCCTATGGAGGACGGTTTTATGCCGGACACAGGCTCGATGATTGAGATGTTCGCGGCCTCGACGGGGCAAAGGCCGCTGGTGATGGGCAAGCCGGAGACGGAGACTGTCAACTATATCACGGACTATCTCTCCTGCACGCGTGACGAGATCGCTTTCGTGGGCGACAGGCTCGAAACGGACATCGCGGTGGCGACGAATCACGGAGTCCCGTCCGCGCTTGTGTTCAGCGGCGCGACTACGCGGGAGATGTATGAAAGGTCGGCGATACGCGCGAGCGCCGCGGTCGCGGATCTTGGGGAGCTTGCGGAACTCATATAAATTCATATAAAATATATGGTTAAAATATAAAAATCCGAAAAATTTTATATTTCAACCAAAAAAGTCTTGACAAACGCGCAAAAATGTTCTAAAATAACTTAGATAATGTTGTGGTTCGTTATAAAACATTATTTCTGATATTCACCGATTTAACTATACCCCTTAACGACTATAAAATCAGCAAAAAATAAGCAAAAGCTTTGATACATGGGTTTTGCGCAATTCTTTGCTATGATTTTAAGGAGTTAAGGTGTATAATAGGCCTGTGTGTGTAGTCAGGTCTAACATAGAGCATTGTCGGTGCTTTTGTCCGCACTTTCCATATATATTATTTAATCGACAAAAAACACTTTCAATATTCAAACGTGTATTTGGGCTGCGCGTCAGTCCGCAATTCGCAATGTAGAACGGTGAAGATCAGGGTTGCTTACCGCGGTATTCCGCGTGGCGGCGGTTGGTTTGTTCATCGTTTAATTTTTTATCTATTTTTAAAAACAGGAGGTGCTGTAAATTTGTGGTATGTTTTTTGTGCGATCATTAGTTTAGCCATTGGCGGAGCCGCAGGATATTTTTTCTGTAATATATACAGGAAAAGAACGTCGGAAGCGAAGATCGGTTCGGCGACGCAGCAGGCAAAGCGTATCATATCGGAAGCGATAAACACGGCTGAATCGAAGAAAAAAGAAGCGATCCTCGAGGCGAAGGACGAGATCCACAGGCAGCGTACGGAAACGGAACGCGAGCTGCGCGAAAGGCGCACGGAGGTTCAGCGGCAGGAGCGCAGGATCATCCAAAAAGAGGAGAGTCTCGACAAGAAGTCGGAAAATCTCGAGAAAAAAGACGAAATTCTGAACAAAAAGATCAAGGACGCGGACGACCGCCTGTCGGAGATCGAAACGGTCAAGCGCGGACAGTTCGAGATGCTTGAGCGCATTTCGGGCTACACGAAAGAGCAGGCGAGGGACTATCTCTTAAAGTCGCTGGAGTCTGATCTGACCCACGAAAAAGCGATCAGAATCATGGAGTACCAGCAAAGAACCAAGGACGAGGCCGACAGTCTGGCCCGCGAGATCATATCGACGGCGATTCAACGCTGCGCGGCTGATCATGCCGCCGAGGCTACCGTGTCCGTCGTCCCGCTGCCCAACGACGAGATGAAGGGCAGGATCATCGGCCGTGAGGGCCGCAATATCAGGACGCTTGAGACGATCACAGGCGTCGATCTGATCATCGACGACACGCCGGAGGCGATAACCGTCTCCAGCTTTGACCCCGTAAGGCGCGAGGTCGCCCGGCTGACCATCGAAAAGCTGATCGCTGACGGCCGCATACATCCCGCAAGGATCGAGGAGATGTTCGACAAGGCGACGCGTGAGGTCGAGCATACCATCAAGCAGACGGGCGAGCGTTCGCTCATCGAAGCGGGCGTCAACGGCATCCATCCTGAGATCGTAAAACTGCTCGGCAAGCTGAAATACCGCACGAGCTTCGGGCAGAATGTGCTGATGCACTCGCTGGAGGTTTCGTACATCGCCGGGCTGATGGCGTCCGAGCTGGGAGCCGACGTCAAGACCGCCAAGCGCGCCGGGCTGCTCCACGACATCGGCAAGGCCCTTGACCACGAGCTTGACGGCTCGCACATCGAGCTTGGCGTGGAGTACGCCAAAAAGTTCAAGGAGAACGATCATGTCGTCCACGCGATACAGGCGCACCACGGCGACGTTGAGGCGAAAACCATCGTCGCGTGCCTCGTGCAGGCGGCCGACGCGATTTCCGCCGCCAGACCGGGCGCCAGGAGAGAGAACGTCCAGAGCTACATCAAGCGCCTTGAGAAGCTTGAGGAGATCGCGATGTCTTTCGACGGCGTGGACCGCTCTTTCGCCATCCAGGCCGGGCGCGAGATTCGCATCATGGTCAGGCCGGACGCCGTGTCCGACGACAAGATGGTGCTTGTCGCCCGCGATATCGTGAAGAAGATCGAGGACGAGCTGGAGTATCCCGGCCAGATCAAGGTGCATCTGATCAGGGAGAGCCGCACTATAGATTACGCGAAGTAAAAAACGCGCAAAAAACACCTGCCGCACGCATATCGCTTGCGGCAGGTGTAATAATTTAATGATATGTTTTTATAGCCAGCGTCCCCACAGCCAACCGAAGAAGACGTATCTTACGATAAAGGTCATTACTGTGGCGACGCTTTCCGGCAGGAAGTTTGCGAAGAAGCTGAAAATGCTGTCGGGTGCCGGGGTAGGATCAGAGCCGTCTATATACTTAATTTTAGCTGTAAGAGCCTTGACCCGAGCCGCCAAATCCTGAACACCGGCTGTCACATCCGAAAAAGAAGTAGTTCCAAAAGCGAATGCATAGGTATCTCCAGGGGCAGAAACATTAAGAAACGGAGTTCTAAAAAGATGAAAACTGAAAGAGGAATAACCATTATACTTATAAATGTTAATAACTTTATCAAACTCGTCTTTTAATGACTCTATGTTCTCAATTTTTTCTGTTTCGGTTACTAAAATACGGCTTAATTCGAGATAAGATTCAAATCCGTTTACTAAAACCGCCTTGAATGCTTCAAACTTATTTAAGAATTCACTTTTGAAGAAAGTTTCATTGAATAAAGATTCAAAGGATAACAGAATCTCATCAACGCTTGCTTGCAAAACGTCCCTGCCCATTTCATACAAAATAAGCACGTAGCCATCCCAGTAAATGTTGAGATCATCCCAAACAAGACCTTTTTGGTTGCAAAGCGTTTCTATTTCAGTGTATTTCGCTTCAAACGCGGCAGCGAGAGCGGTGTTTGTAGCGGGATAAATTCCATCCTGCAAGCCTGCAAGAAACTCTTGCCTGTTAGTATCAAGCATAGCAACAAAATACGGGAGCAACGGCAAAACGATGCCTTTCGCCACGAGCTGTTCCTCGTATGACACGATCGGCCCTCCGGCGCTCACTGTTCCAACCGCTCCAAAGCCCACGATCATACAAAACGCCAACAGAATGCTGAGTACCTTTTTCATAAAAAACCATCCTTTCAAAATATGGTATGTAAATTATAATGCCGAAAAAGGTGGATGTCCATACCTTTTCATTTAATTCTACTTTTTACACAAAAAGGGAACGTGGGGGGGTAAATTTGTTAAATATATATAAACAGCACAGAAAAAATAATTGACAAAAATTAAAAAGAGGAGCATAAATGAACATCCTAACCATCGGAGACGTCGTCGGCGCCCCCGGCTGCGATTTCCTGCGCAAGCATCTGCCCGCCTTCAAGCGGCTGAAAAACATCGCCCTGTGCGTCGCCAACGGGGAGAATTCCGCCAACGGCAACGGCGTCACGCCCGCATCGGCGCAAAGCCTTTTTGACAGCGGCGTAGACGTGATCACCACAGGCAACCACGTCTACTCAAGAAGTGAGATTCACGCCTTCTTGGACGAGTGGAGTGATATCGTCCGTCCGGCGAACTACCCCGCAGGCAATCCGGGCAAAGGGTTTACGGTTTTCGACATGGGCAGAATCAGGGTCGGCATTGTGAACCTCATGGGCAATTCTTTCATCAGCGAAAATCTGGAGAACGCCTTTATCTGCGCCGAGAGGACGCTGGCGGAGCCGGAGCTTGCGGACTGCCGCGTGATCCTAGTGGATTTTCACGCCGAGGCCACCGGCGAAAAACGCGCCATGGGCTTTTTCCTGGACGGAAAAGTGTCGGCCGTTTTCGGCACGCACACACATATACTCACGGCGGACGATCAGGCGCTGCCCGGCGGCACGGGCTACATCACCGATATCGGCATGACCGGGCCGAAGCAGTCGGTTCTGGGCGTGAAAAGCGAGATCGTCATCAGCCGGTTCAGGACGTCCATGCCCGCGCGGTTTGAATTGTCGGACTCGGAATGCATGATGAACGGCTGCATATTTGAGATAGACGAAAAAACGGGCGGGACGGTGAGCACGGAGCGGGTATGGATTGAGTAAAGCAAAATTTTTTTCATTGACATTACGGTCGTTTTGTAATAAAATTATATCTATGTAAGTGTTCCTTGATCACACTATGCGCGCGGAAAGGAATGGCTGTAAAATTGAAAACGGGCAAACTGAATTTCATGGTGATTGTCAGGCAGATCCTTCTGCTCGCGATGGACGTTGTGATCATCAATCTCAGCACGTTTTTTATGTACGGCATGTACCTCGGCTTTCAGATGGGAGATATCATACCGACGCTTCTGGGGCGGGCGATTCCCGTTACGGCCGGATATATCGTGCTGTATTGGGCGTTGGGCCTGTATAACAGCATGTGGAAGTACGCCGGCATGTACGAGCTGATTCACTGTACCTTGGCGGGCTCTGCCGGAAGCTTTTTAAGCGTCGGCATTGATTACATGGGCGCGCGTTTCGGGGTTTTGAACATGGAGCTTTTGCCGCCGACGGTGTATCTCAGCAGTATGCTCATGATACTCGCATTGTGTGGCAGTATGCGCTTGGCGTACAGGTTCGGGCGCAGAGCGATACGCGAGGGAACCCTGATTGCAATCAGTCAAGGGAAGAGCCATGGGAGAGTCATGCTCGTCGGCGCGGGGAACATGGGCATGATCGTCGTGCGGGAGCTGGCCGCCGACGGGTACACAATGGGCAGGCCGGTTGTGATCGTGGACGACGACGTAAGCAAGCAGGGGCAGAGACTTTCGGGCATACCGATACGCGGCGGCTGCGACAAGATACCGAAGATCGCCGCGAAATACAGGGTGAATGAGATCATCCTGTGCATACCCTCCGCCGACAGGAACCGGCAGCTTGAGATCATGAAGATAGCCATGCAGACGGGCTGCGTGCTGAAAACGTCGCCGTCGCTTCTGGAAATGGCCAGCATGAGCTTTGAGCTTAAAAGCATCCGCAACGTGGATATCGCCGACCTGCTGTCAAGGCCGGAGGTGGACCTCGATACGGAGCATTGCCGCTATTTGAATGGCAATACCGTGATGGTCACGGGCTGCGGCTCTATCGGCAGCGAGCTTTGCCGCCAGGTCTGCAAGCACGGCCCGAAGCGGCTGATCATCGTGGACAACTACGAGAACAACGCCTACAATACATATAACGAGCTTCAGGCCATATACAAAGACAGCTTTCCGATATATATACGCATAGGCTCGGTCCAGGACAGTGAGCGTATGCGCGGGATATTTGCGGAATTCCGCCCGGATATTGTTTTCCACGCCGCCGCCCATAAGCATGTGCCGCTGATGGAGGACAACCCCTGCGAGGCGGTCAAGAACAATATTTTCGGTACGTACAACACGGCGAAGGCGGCCATGGAGCACAGGGTAAAAAAGTTTATCATACTGTCAACGGACAAGGCCGTCAATCCTGCCAACGTCATGGGCGCGACAAAGCGCGTCACGGAGCTGATCATACAGTACCTCAACCGCAAAACGGGCGATACCGATTTCGCCGCCGTGCGCTTCGGGAACGTTTTGGGCTCAAACGGCAGCGTCATCCCTCTGTTCAAAGAGCAGCTTGAGCGCGGCGGGCCGCTGACCGTGACCGATCCCGGGATCACGCGGTACTTCATGACGATATCCGAGGCGGCGCAGCTCGTCGTGCAGGCAGGAAGCCTGTCGGAGGGCGGCGAGGTATTCGTGCTTGACATGGGCGAGCCGGTGAAGATACTGACGCTGGCGGAGAATTATATCAAGCTGTCCGGGTATATGCCCTACCGCGATATAGACATCGTGTTCACGGGGCTGAGGCCCGGCGAAAAGCTGTTTGAGGAGCTTGCGCTCCCGGACGAGATCAGCGGCAGGCGCATGACGGCGAACAACAAGATCTACGTTACGCCGCCTGTGGAGTTCGATGACGCGGCGCTTGAAAGCTCGCTGGACAAGCTGCGCAAGGCGAGCGCGGAAACGGTCAGGGAATGTTTAAGGGAGATCGTGCCGAACTTTCAATAAATTGAGTTCCTTTAAAAACCGCAATTGTAGGGGTAGACGCCCTCGGCGACCCGAGGTTTTATGCGGATTGCGGCGTGCCGAAGGTGTCACGCCCTGCGGTTTTTAGAGACTCCCAATTATCAATTTACACAAACCGTATATTTTGGGGAAAGAATGAAAATTTTATTTGTCGCGACTGTGCCGGAGCACTTCTTCTATTTTCATACAGCCTGCTTTGAGATGCTGCGTGAGCGCGGCTTTGAGGTTCACGCGGCCTCGTCCGGGACGCGCGGATCCGAGGGCCGGGAGCTTGCGGGCTGCGAACTCGCGGGATGCGAACTCGCAGGTTGCGAGCGGCATTTTACCGTGCCGATCGTGCGCAGCCCTTTCGCGCTTCGCAACGTCGGCGCGTACAGGACGCTGAAAAGGCTTATCGCGGAAAACGGCTACGACGTCATCCACTGCCACACACCCATGGGCGGCGTTATGGGCAGGCTGGCGGCGCGGCGGGCGCGGAAAAACGGCGCGAAAGTCATATACACCGCCCACGGCTTCCACTTTTATAAGGGCGCGCCGCTTCTGAACTGGCTTTTGTACTTCCCCATAGAATACGCGATGTCGTTTCTGACGGACGAGCTGCTGACCATAAACCCCGAGGACCGCGTCCGTGCCGAAAAACGCCTGAAAGCGAAGCGCGTGCGCTATATCCACGGCGTCGGATACGACACGGCCAGGTTTCGCGCGGCGGACGGGGAAACACGCCGAAGGCTCCGCGAAAAATACGGCTATCCGCCGGACGCGAAGCTGATTATATACGTGGCGGAGCTGAACAAAAATAAGAATCAGGCGATGCTGATACGCGCGGCGGAAAAGCTTCGGGAGCAAAGCGTGAACGCGCGGCTTCTGCTCGTCGGGCCGGACAGCATCGGCGGGGAGTATCAGCGCATGGCCGGGGAGTCAGGCGCGGCCGTGGACTTTTTGGGCGTGCGCGGCGACGTGCCCGAGCTGCTTTCGATGTGCGACGTATACGCGGCCTCGAGCCTGCGTGAGGGGCTTCCCGTCAACGTGATGGAGGCGATGGCGTCGGGGCTTCCCGTCGTGGCCGCCGACAACCGGGGCCACCGCGCGCTTATCGCGAACGGCGAAACGGGCTTTTTAGTCAGGCCGAACGACGCTGACGCAATGGCCGGCAGAATCGCTTCTCTGCTGAACGACAGGGATCTGTATGAACGCATTTCGGAAAACGCCGCTTTGGCCATAGAGCCGTTCGGGCGGGAAAATGTGCTGCATGAGCTGGCGGAAATATATTTTGAGGGTTGACGGCATGGGGAATACGGAACCGCTGCGCGTCCTCCACGTGCTGCATTCAATGAACTGCGGCGGCGCGGAAACGCTGATCATGAATATCTACCGTAATATCGACCGTGAACGCGTGCAGTTTGACTTTTTAGTCAACGTGTTTGACCGGATGTTTTTTGAGCGTGAGATAGAGTCCTTGGGCGGCAGAATATTCCGAATGCCGTTTCTGACGAAGGTCACGCCGCTCGTCTACGCGCGGAACCTGCGCCGCTTTTTTATGGAGCATCCCGAAATCAAAATCGTCCATTCCCACCTGGAGACGACGACCGGCCTCATCTTAAAGCAGGCCGCGCGCGCGGGCGTGCCGGTACGGATAGCGCACAGCCATAACTCAAGGTTTACGCGTGAGGGCGCGAGATTTTGGCCGGAAAACATATATAAATCGTATTGCCGGAGAAAAATAGTCCCGAACGCCACGGCGCTGTTCGGCTGCTCCGGGCTTGCGAACCGCTGGCTGTACGGGGCGTCAGATGATAAGGCCGCCGTCGTCAAAAACGGGATCGAGCCGGAGCGGTATCAGTTTTCCGAAGCGGTGCGGGCGGAGGTCCGCACGGAGCTTTCCGCCATGGACAGCACAGTGGTGTTGGGACACGTGGGCAGGTTCAACGACCAGAAAAATCATCTTTTTTTGATAGACATATTCGCCGAATACGTCCGGCGCAACTCTGATACGCTGCTCGCGCTTGCGGGAGAGGGCGTTTTACTGGAGGCGGTAAGCGAAAAGGTTCGCGGGCTGGGACTCACGGACAAGGTACGTTTTTTAGGGTTGCGCGGCGACGTGAACCGGCTTTTGCAGGGCTTCGACGTGTTTTTGCTGCCGTCAAAGTTTGAGGGGCTGTCGATAGCCACAGTGGAGGCGCAGGCCGCCGGACTTCCCTGCGTTGTGTCGGACGCTGTCCCGTCAGAGGCTGACCAGGGCTGCGGACTCGTCACCTTTTGCCCCCTTGGCGGCGCGTCGAAATGGGCAGACGTAATTGAAAATCTGCCGACAGAAAGAAAGCGAGCAGCGGACGCGGTCAGGGCGGCGGGGTATGACATTAAAGATACGGCGAAAATGCTTGAGGATTTTTACGTAAAGAAAAATCAGGTGACGATATGACCGAGTGCAAAATCAGACTGAGCGAGGTGCCCTTGCACCTTTATCAGATTCTGGCGGGATTTAAGCTGCTTGAGCAAAGCGGGAGGCTTCGGCTGATGGTCGAAACCCTTCGCCCGGACGACCGTGACCATCTGCCGTACAACATGCTGGAGGTCATAGCGGACGGCAGGCGGCTGATCTATGACATGAACGACGGCTATGACAATCTGCCCGGCTGCGAAAACGGATACGCGGCGCTGTACAACGGGCTGCTGGCGCGCTGCGATTTTCTGTTCAAAAGAAGCTTCAGCCAAGAGCTGAACGCGGTGCTTGACCACCCGGAAAAAATAAAAAGAACCGCGCCGAATTATCTGGTAACGGTCAGGGGCAATCCGGCGCACCGGCCTGTCCCGTGCGACCCGAAAGCGGAAAAATTAAAAAAATACGCGCGCATGGTTCCTTGTACGGAATATTACAACGGGCATGTCCTGTGTGAAAAGCTGGAAGCGGAGCCGTCTCCGAACAGGGAGCCGCGCGTCCTGTTCATGGCAAGGCTTTGGGATCCGGCGGGCGATTTTTCCGGTCAGCTCAACGCGGAAAAAAGCGAAGAACGCTTCAAAATCAACGAGACCAGAGCAGCGTGCATCCGAGCCTGCCGCCGGGAATTCGGCGAACGGTTTTTCGGCGGGGTTAAGGCGGCGGATTTCGCGCTGAGGGAATATCCCGATATCGTGATCGGGGACCGGGATACCGTGAAGAAGAATCAATACCTGAAATATGTAAAGACTTTCGATATCAATATCGCCACGGCGGGGCTGCACCGCTCGACGGGCTGGAAATTCGCGGAGTATATAGCGGCGTCCAGGGCCATTGTGTCGGAACCGCTTTATTATGAAAGCGCGGGAGGGCTCGCGGACGGACAGCATTATCTGTCGTTTCGCGACGAAAATGAATGCCTGACGAAGATATCCGAACTTTTCGATTTCGACGCAAGGTACGCCATGATGCGAAAAAATCGCGATTACTATCAAAAATTTTTACGATGCGACGTTCTTGTTGAAAACACGCTAAGAACCTGTTTAGCATCTAGCCGCGAGCAAAATTTTGAGTGAAATCGTGCGAAATGCTAAACAGGTTCTTACGGAAGCGGGGATTTTGCAATGCCGACATTGACGGTTTTTACGCCGACATATAACCGCGCGTATATTCTGCCCAAATGCTACGAGTCGCTGAAAAGGCAGACGTGCAAAGACTTTGTCTGGCTGATCATCGACGACGGCTCGTCCGACGGCACGGACGGGCTTGTAAAGCGGTGGCAGAGTGCTGATAACGGCTTCTTGATCAGATACGCGTATCAGGAGAATCAGGGGATGCACGGGGCGCACAACCTGGCTTATGAGCTTATCGACACGGAGCTGAACACGTGCATAGATTCCGACGACAGGATGACGGATGACGCGATTGAAAAAATCATCCGCTTCTGGCGCCGCAACGGCGGCGCGGAGGATATCAGCGGTTTTCTGGCGCTTGACGCTTATGAAAACGGCGAAATCATCGGCACAAAATTCCCCGAAAACATAAAGGCTGCGACGTCTTACGACTATTATTACCGGCACGGGGTAAAGGGCGACAAGAAATTCATCCTGCGCTCGGATCTGACAAAAAAGAACCCGTACCCTCTGTACGAGGGCGAAAAGTATGTGAACCTGGCGACGAAGTACAGCCTGCTTGACATAGACTATAAGCTGCTGAACATGAACGAGGCCGTCTGCGTGGTAGAATATCTGCCCGACGGCTCCTCAAGCAATATGTTCAGGCAGTACGTCAGAAACCCGCAGGGCTTTGCCTACAGCCGCAAGCTTTGCATGGGGTTGCCTTTCGCCGGATTTAAGTTCGGGTTGATTCAGGCGGTGCATTATGTTTCAAGCTGTATCATCTCGAAAAACAGGGGCTGGCTCCGCGAAAGCCCTAAAAAGGCGCTGACGTTGCTTGTGGCTCCGGCGGGCGTTTTGTGGTGGCTTATCATACTCATAAAAACTCGCAATTAAAGTACTTAAAATAAAAAATTTGAATGAGGATGGATTGTAAATTTGTCCGAAAAAACAAATTACATGGCGTATTTCGCGGGCATGGTCATACTGACGTATCTGTGCGCGCTGACAGCCAAGATGTCCCCCATCAGAAAAAGGGGCGTAATCGGCCAGTATATCCCGAATCCTTTCGGCTTCGTGATACCGGCCGTGCTGTTCGCGCTTTTCTCCGGCTACAGAAACAACGTGGGCGATACGTTTTTTTACATGTACTCCTTCGATCTGCTGGATATCGACAAACCGGTAGAATTCGCGTTTAAGGGAAGCGCCCTGTTTGACTTTTTTCAGTACCGCCTGAAGCTGCACACGGATGACGCGCAGCATCTGATCCTGATAACGGCCGCAGTGTTCTGTATACCGGCCGTATACACCCTTTATCATTATGCCGATCCCTATGAGCTTGGCATCTATCTGTTTGTGACGACGTCCTACTATACCGTTTCCATGAACGGGATCAGGCAGTATATGGCGACGGCGTTTATCCTGCTGGGGACGAAGTATATTTTCTCTCCGAGGAACACGGACTTTTTCAAGTATCTCGCGCTTGTCATAGCGGCGTGGCTGCTGCATTCCAGCGCGCTCATCATGATACCGATTTATTTTATCGTGCGGCGGCGGGCCTGGGCGCCGATCACCATGCTCCTGCTTGCCGGTACGGTATTCGCTACCCTTGTGTTCGACAGAATACTTCCGTCCTTTTTAAGCGCTATAGAGGATACGGAGTTCGGCATTTACGACGAGGTCGGCTGGTTTACGTCGGGGACGGAAAGGGGGGCGAGCTTCATGCGCGTCCTGGTGCTGCTCGTTCCGCTTGCGCTGGCTTATATGAGCAGGGAAAGGATAGCGGACGCTTTGGGGCGGCCGGGGGATATCATCATCAACCTGTCGATCATCAACCTCCTTTTCTATATACTGGCGCTGTACAATTGGATTTTTGCCCGGCTTGCCATATACACGGGCATTTACGCCATCATACTGATCACATGGCTGGTGGCTCACGGATACGAGAAAGAGGATGGACAGAAAGTGTATTGGGGAAGCATCCTGATGTACGCGGTCAATTTTTACAACTTGAAATATACGGTTGATGGGTATAGGAGCGATTATTTTTGACGGGTATAATGCGAAAAGGGGATATGTATGGAACTAACAAAAAAAGACTCACAAATGACAAAGGGCTTCGCCATTGTTTCAATGGTTGTTTTACATTTATTTCAAAGACTTGATTATCAAGGGCTGTATCATCCTCTTATTTATCTGGGCGGCAAGCCGATGATATTTTATATCGCTCTTTTGGCGGATTTTTGCTTGCCCATGTATTGTTTTTGCAGCGGATACGCCCATCATACCCTATGGAAAAAGGACGGTTCTCATTATTATAAAAACATCCTTGTCCGAACGGGAAAATTCCTGCTGAACTATTGGGCCGTCCTGATCGTGTTTTCAATTGTCGGATTGGCGTATAATCCTGCGGGCAATATCCCCGGAAGTCTGTCGGCCTTTTTAGGTAACTTTTTATGTTCAGGATGAGTTATAACGGCGCCTGGTGGTTTGTTTTCACATATTTAGTCTTTGTCGTGACCTCACCATTGGTTTTAAGATTATCTGAGAAATGTAATTCTGCCGTAATCATATTTATATTCATCCTTGTTTATCTGGCGGCATATGCTGTAAGGTTTGATGTTTTGGAAAAAATCGGCATCAGCATCCAGGCTAAGGGGCTGTTCGTCCGGCAAATTCCATTGTGGGGCACGACGATATTCCCTTATGCGGCGGGAGTCATTTTTGCAAAAGAAAAGCTGTATTCAAAAATCCACGCGTTTATGCACAAGCATTTTAACGTGCCTCTCGTGTCGCTTTTTGCCGGCTTGGCGGTTATTCTTTGCGGCGTAGGACATGCGATTATTCGGTCGGCTATCGTCGCGCCTTTTACGGGCATCGTTTCTTTGTGCTGCTTTAACTTGATTTACAAACCAATGCTCGTGAAAAAAATGTTTTTGTTTCTGGGCCGCCATTCCACAAACATTTGGCTGACACACATGTTCTTTTATAACGTTCTTTTCAAAAATTTAGCTTATATCGCAAAATACCCCCTGCTTGTATTTTTATTTATGATGTTTCTTACAATCGCATCGTCATTGCTGATTAACCTTGTATACAATCCCGCCGTAAAACTTTATGACAGGCTTATCCGAAAAACATTGTTAAAAGGAGAGGCATTCATATGATCCCGAAAACGATCCATTACTGCTGGTTCGGCAAGGGGGAAAAGCCGAAGCTCGTTCAAAAGTGCATTCAGTCCTGGAAGCGCGTGCTGCCGGATTATGAGATTGTTGAATGGAACGAGACGAATTTCGATATCGGCGCGAACGAATTTGTGAGGCAAGCCTACGAAAACCGCAATTATGCCTTTGTCAGCGACTACGCCAGGGCAAAAGCCCTGTTCGACAACGGCGGCGTTTATCTCGACACGGACGTAGAGGTCCTAAAAAGCTTTGACGCTTTTCTCGGCCACAGGATGTTTGCGGGCTTTGAGGAAGAGAACTTCGTCGGGACCTGCGTGATGGGCGCCGAAAAAGGCTTCCCGCTTTTGATCAAGTACATGGAGCATTATGAGGGAACCCCGTATGTGTTGCCGGACGGAAGCTTTTACAAATCCACCAACGTGGTTCTGCTGACCGAAATGCTGGAGGAAAACGGTCTTGTACGAGACGGCGATTTACGGGAGGCGGGAGGCGTCACGGTGTACCCGAGGACGTTTTTCAGCCCCTACGATTACATAAACGGCATAAACCACATCACGCAGGACAGCTGCGCCATACACCATTTCGCCCAGCTTTGGCTGCCCGGGCGCGTGAGGCTCAAGTCGAAAATCAAGCGCGCGGCGGCAAAAGCGATCGGCGGGGAAAGAGTGAAGCGGCTGAGATCACTTATAGACAGGGAAACGTCATGAAAAAGAAAATCCTGATCACCCTGCACAGCATGGAGGTCGGCGGCATCGAAAGAAGCGCGGCCAATTTGCTTTCCGCGTTTGACTACGATACATACGACGTTGACGTGCTGCTGTTTTCTAAAAAAGGAGAGTTCCTGCCGCTTTTGGACCCGCGCTGCAATCTCCTGCCGGAGATGCCGCAGTGCGCGGCGATGCTCAAGCCGGTGAGGGAGGTTCTCCTGTCCGGTCACCCGGTCATGGCTCTCAAGAGAGTTTACGCAAAGCTTAAAAAAAAATCCGGCGTTACGCCAGACGAAGCGGGATACGCGCTTTTGCAGGCGTATTGGGATGTGTCAGTATCGTCCATGCCGAAGCTGAGGCAAAAATATGACGCGGCGATAAGCTTCATGTGGCCGCATCATTTTGTTGCGCGGAATATACGGGCGGACAAAAAATTCGCGTGGATACACACGGACTACGCCAGAGTCGCGGTCAACCGTAAAAAGGATGAAGCGGTCTGGCGGCAGTTTGACCGTATCGCCGCCGTGTCGGACGATTGCGGCAAGACGTTTCTCAAGGTGCACCCGTCCCTTGGAGACAGGCTTGTAACGGTGGAAAACGTGCTGTCGGCGGAGCTTGTCCGTGCGCAGGCCGATGAGTTTATCCCACAGGAGATGAAAGTGGACGGAACGGTGAGACTTCTGACGGTCGGACGCTTTTGTTACGCGAAAGCGTTTGATTCCGCGGTCGATATATGTAGGCTTTTGGCGGATCGCGGCACGGATATCACGTGGTACGCCATCGGCTACGGGGACGGACAGCAAAGCCTTCTGGAGCAGGTCCGGCGGCTCGGGCTTGAGGAGAGATTCATTATTTTAGGCAAAAAAGTTAATCCGTATCCGTACATGAAAAACTGCGACATTTACGTCCAGCCCTCGCGGTATGAAGGCAAGGCGGTGACGATACGCGAGGCGCAGATCCTGGGCCGCCCGGTAATCATCACGGACTTTGCCACCGCGAAAAGCCAGGTGCGCGGCGGCGTTGACGCCATGATTGTTCCGATGGATTCAGAAAGCGTTGCCGATGGCATTGAGACGCTGATAAAGGATGCGGACTTGAGAGAACGGCTCGCTCAAAACGCGCGTGGGATCGGCGCGGACAGCTTTACGGAGCTTGATAAAATATACAGGTTAATCGAAGGGGATTTTTAGAGGATGCCTTTAATTTCGGTGATCATGCCGGTATACAACGGGGAAAAATATCTGCGCGAATGCCTTGATTCCATCGCCGCGCAGGGTATATTCGACAAAACGGAACTGATCGTCATAGACGACGGCTCAACGGACGGCACGCCGGAGATCCTCGGTGAGTACGCCGCGCGTTACGCGAATATTCGTGTGATCACACAGGAAAACGCGGGAGTCAGCGCGGCGCGCAACGCGGGACTGGACGCCGCGCGGGGGGAATATATATCTTTCGCCGACGCGGACGACAGGATGTACCCGGATATGCTTGAGACACTTATGAACGCCGCGGTTCAAACCGGCGCGGACATGGCCGTCTGCGGGATGGATTACCCGTATGTCGGCGAGAGCGTGATTATCACGTATCCGTTTGAAAACAATGTGCTGATGGGCGCGGATAGGATCAAAAGCGAGATTTTGCCCTTTATGATGCGCGTCGCGTCGATGAACTCACTGTGCACGAAGCTTTTCAGGCGCGCGGATATTGAGCGAAACGGGCTGCGGCTGACTCCGGGGAGGAAATACGGTGAGGACAGGGAGTTTGTGCTGAACTTTCTTGGGATATGTCGGGGCGTGTGCTTTGTGCCGGAGATCGGCTACTATTACAGGTGCGTGGAGGACAGTACGATCCACAGGACGCGAACAGATCATGCTGAGGTTATTTTTGAACGGTACAGGCGTGACCGTGAGCAATTCGGGCGGCTTGGCATTGACGAAAGGGTGTTTACGCGCACTGCCGCAGCCTTTGTCGCGGAGGAGCTGGCGGGAGCGTTGCATATTATCAGCAGATCATGTAAGGGGAAAGCACGGAAAGAAATCATGCGCGGCGTCATGGAGAATGAGGATACGGTAAGCTTTCTGGATTCCGAGTGTGTATTGCTCAATGAAAATTGCGCGAGGTATACCCGGCTGATACTCAAAATGGCGCGGAGAAAAAGCGTTGCGGGCGTCCGCGCGGTGATGCTTTTGATGAAGATAAGAGTGCTAGTCCACCGTCACGCCTAAAACGCTGGTTATCGCTTGTCTTTTTGCCGCTGGGCGGCACGGCAAATCCTTGAAATACGGGCGTATTCCTGCGGATTTGCCCGCACCGCCCAACAACAAAAATCCGTCGCGCTAATCCAGCGTTTCAGGCGTGACGGTGGACTGGCGCACAGCCTGGCGCGCCGCCCCTGAGAAAGGAAGTCGGCCAATGAAAAAAGAACTGCTGTTCATCCTGCCGTCACTTGGCGGCGGCGGCGCGGAGAAAAGCCTCGTGACGCTGCTGTCGCTTCTCGATGATGACAAATACAGCGCCGACCTGTTCCTGTTCAGAAACGAGGGCCTGTTCAGGCCGCTTGTGCCGCCCGGCGTTCATGTTTTTGACGCGGGGCGCGATTACCTGATGTTTGACGGAAGCCTCAAGTCGGCGCTGATATATTTTCTGACGCGCGGCAAATTAAGGCTCGCGCTGGCAAGGATAAGCTATGCGCTTGCCGTTCGCAAAAACGACAGGGCCGCGATGTGGCGGCACATGAAAAAGGCGCTACCCAGGCTCGAAAAAAATTATGACGCGGCGATCGGGTATCTGGAGGGCATATCGTCGTACTTCTGTGCCGAAAATGTTACGGCGAAAAGGAAGCTTCTGTACGTTCATAACGACTATGAAAAGCTCGGAATGGACGCCGGTTTCGACAGGCCGTATTTCCGGAATGCGGACTGCGTCGTCACCGTTTCTTCAGTCTGCGCGGACACGCTCAGGAGAGTGTTTCCTGAATCGGCGGATAAGATACGCGTGATAGAAAACATTGTGTCGCCGCGGATGCTGCGGACGCGGGCTGTTGCGGAGCCGGGTTTCACAGACGGCTTTTGCGGAGCGCGCGTACTGACGGTCGGCCGCATGTCGCCGCAAAAGGGGATCGCAAGGGCAGTTCGCGCCTGCGCCCTGCTGCGGCGGAAAGAGTACAGGTTCAGATGGTATCACATCGGCAGGGGTGAGCTTTCGGATGAAATCACCGCGCTGATATCGGAGGAAAATGTCGCCGATACGTTCATCCTGCTCGGTGAAAAAAGCAACCCGTATCCGTATATGGATCAGTGTGATATTTACGTCCAGCCATCCGACTTTGAGGGCAGGGCCATCGCGGTGGACGAGGCGAAACGCCTTTGTAAGCCTATCGTCGTGACGGACTTTTCAACCGCGCGCGATCAGATCGCCGACGGGGCGGACGGCCTTATCGCGGGCATGGATCATGCGTCGCTGGCGGAAAAAATCGGGCTGCTGCTGGACGATGCGAAGTTGTGCGAAAGGCTGTCCGAAAACCTGCGCGGAGAAAGCGCCGGCAACGAGCCAGAGATAGAAAAATTTTACGCGCTGATAAATTGACAGTCGAGGTTTAACCATGGGATATATTTTATTTTTCATACTGCTGTTTCTGACCGTGACCGCACTTGCCTTTGACGCCGCTCCGCTGTTTCGGCGGTGGTTCGGGAGGATCAAAATCGGGTGGTGGGACGGCGAACGCGAGTGGCGTGAAGCGGTCAAAAAAGTCACGGTGAAGTGGCTTCTGAAAACGCCTACCATGCCCGTGAGCGACAACGCGCGCCTGACCGTCATAGACCGCGCGAGGGGTACGTACAAGAGCAAAAAACTGCAAAGCTGGCAGGAGGCCGCGCTGCTGATGGCGCTGAACGGCTGCGCGGAGGAGCCGGGCGTTTCGGCGGCGATAAGGACGTACATCGGCCGAATAATCGGCGCGGACGGCTGCCTGAAAGAGCCGGTCAGCGGCGCGGACGAAGCGCTGCGGGCATACGCGATACTGTCGTCGCCCCTTGCCGGCCCAGATAAAATCAAGTCCGCGATGGACAGCGTCTATACGTTTTTGCGCAAGGCAGAGAAAGGCGGAACCGTGCCGTACAACACGGCGGTTCCGAACATCCGCTTCGTCGATACGGTGGGGATGATCTGCCCGTTTCTGTTGAAGTACGCGGCGGTTTACGGCTGTTCGGACGCGCGGGAGCTTGCCGTGCGGCAGATCGGGGAATATCTCGCTGTCGGGATGCACGGTGATTTCTATATACCGTTTCACGGCTTTGACCAAGGGACAAAAGCGCCGCTCGGCATATGCGGCTGGGGGCGCGGCTGCGGCTGGCTCGCCGTCGGGCTGATGGAAAGCTTTAAGACGGCGCAGGACGAGACTTTCAAAAAATATCTGCTTGAGAGTGCGGGAACATTCGCCGCGCGTCTTTTGCCTTTGCAGACCCAAAACGGCGCGTGGTCAAGGCAGCTTTTCGCGGAGGAAGCGGGGGAGTCCTCGGCCACGGCGATGATCGGGACGTTTATGGCGTGGCTTTACGAAGCTTCGGGAGACGAGCAATACAGGAAATCCGCTCAACAGGCAAAAGAATTTCTGATGTCGCGCACGCGCCGCGACGGGAAAGTCGATCACGCCCAGGGCGACACGAAGGGTATAGGCTTTTATTCGGCGCGGCTTGACGTTATGCCGGCGGCGCAGGCGTTCACGCTCGCGCTTTGCGCATCCATACAATTATAAAGGAACAACGCCCATGAAGAAAAAGCTTCTCTTTATCATCCCCTCCATGAGCATCGGCGGCGCGGAGAAAAGCCTTGTGACGCTTTTAAGTCTCATCAGCCCCGATCGGGCGGACATCGACCTTTTCCTGTTCAGCGCAGGCGGCGAGTTCCTCAGCCAGCTCCCTCCCCATGTGCGTATACTCGAACATCCGCAAAGCTATACATTGTTCACGAAGCCGTTTTTTGAGTCCGTGAAGGCGCTGCTGAAAAGCGGGCGGTTCGCGCTTGCGTTTGACAGGGTAAAATACGCGATGGTTTTTCGCCGGAGAAGTCCCGTGCGGACCCTGGAGCAGCGCGCGTGGAAGCATCTGCGCAAATCCATGCCGAAGCTTAGGACAGAATATGACGCCGCGATCGCTTATCTGGAGGGATCGTCCCTGTATTTTTGTATCGACAGGACGTCGGCGAAGAGGAAACTGGCGTACATTCACAGCGACTATGAAAAGCTCGCGATGGACGCAGATTTCGACAGGCGCTATTTTCAAAAGGCCGGCAGCGTCGTCACCGTTTCGGGCGCCTGTGCCGATACGCTGAGACGGGTATTCCCCGAATTGGCGGACAAAATACGCGTGATAGAAAACATTATATCGCCCAAAATGATCCGCGATCAGGCCGAGCTTGGCGGCTTTGAGGACAGCTTTGACGGTGTTCGCATATTGACGGCCGGACGGCTCGACGCGCCTAAGGGTATCGACCTTGCGCTTGAGGCGTGCGAAATTCTGGTGTCCGGCGGATATGATATAAAATGGGATGTGATCGGCGAAGGCGCCATGCGCAGTGAACTGGAAAGGTTGATCCGGGAGAAAAAGCTGGAGGGCCGCTTTGCGCTTTTGGGCGCCAAAAGCAATCCGTATCCCTTTATGCGGCAGTGCGATATATACGTCCAGCCCTCGCGGTTTGAGGGAAAGTCCATCGCCATAGAAGAGGCGAAGTGCCTGGGAAAGCCGATCGTCACAACGGCGTTCACGACGGTGCGCGGCCAGATCGAGGACGGCGTGACGGGACTCATAGCGGAGATAAGCGCAGAGGGAATCGCCCAAAAAGTCAAAACGCTGCTGGACGATCCGGCGCTTATGGAGAAGCTTTCGGAGAATCTTGGCGGGTATACAGGAAACGAGAGCGAGCTTGACAAATTTTTTGAGTTGATATAAAATAGACCTGTTCATAAACACAGGTTCTCAACAAAAAGCCTCAGGAGAGAACAAGATGATTGACATCCACATGCATTTGCTTTACGATATTGACGACGGCCCCGCCGACATACAGACGTCGACGGCGCTTTGCGCGGGCGCGGAAAACTGCGGGGTTGAAAAGATTATCGCCACGCCGCACCTGTTGCGGCCGGGCAGAATTGACAGCTTTATACAAAAGCGCGACGAGCGGCTGGAAAGGCTCAAAGAGAAAATCCACAGAGCCGGGATCCGCGTTGAGCTTTATCCCGGCGCGGAGGTTTTTGTAAACGACGATATTTTTTACTCAAGGGGCCTTGCGAAAGCTACGCTGAACAACGGCCGGTACATCCTCGTCGAGTTCGATTTTCATTACGAAAGCCCGAACCGCCTTATACAATATATAGAGGAGCTGTTCAAGCTCGGTTGCATCCCGGTTATCGCGCACCCTGAGCGGTATACGTATTTTCAGCGTGATTACGGCTTCGTCAACCACCTGCGCGATATGGATGTTCTGTTTCAGTTAAACGCGCGGAGCCTGGCGTCTTTGGGGAGCCGCAGTGAGTTCGAGCTTGCGTACCAGATGGCGCTGTGCGGCACGGCCAGTTTCATAGCGACGGACACCCATTCGGCCAGGAGGGGGACGGGCGATATGCTCCGCATGATAAGGCGGTTCCCGGGAGATATACGCCGCGAAAGACTTGATTATATGCTGTACCTCGCGCCGCAGGCGGTGCTTAGTAATCAGCCGTTGCCGCCCGTCAGGAGAAAGCGGCTTGAAAAGAGACGGCTCAGATGATGACAGAACAGGCAAAGACAATCGCTCAATATTTATTATTCGCTATTACTTTTTTGCTGATTATGGGGAGTGGCATTAAGATGAATGAAAAACAGGACGCATCCTTCGGAAATTTCGGGATCGGTTCCCTGATGAACTTTTTGGATGTAACCAGGCTGCTTCGGCTGTTGCTGCGCAGGCTCTGGGTCATCGCGCTGGCCGGGCTTATCGTGGGCGGCTGTGCGTATGTATATTCCAAAACAACATACGTGGAAGAATACATGGTCAGTACTACGCTGGCGTTTACGAAGAAAATATACATCACGTCTACCGACGAGGACGGAAACGTTATCAGCGTCAAAGAGGTCACGCAGTTCTACACGAGCAATGACGCGACCAGATATCAGCGCTTACTGACCAGCGATGCCATGACAGAGACAGTGGCCCTTAAGCTCGGCGGCGAGTACAGCCCCAACACCATCAAAAATTCAATGCGCGTGTCGTCCACGGACGTCGCGGGTTTTTTCAACATCACCGTTCGAAGCACGAACTACGATTTTTGCGCGAACGCCATCGTCGTGATCATCAACGAGTATCCGGAATTCCTGCGGAGATTTGACTCGACTCTGGGCATCGACGTGATCAATAAGCCGGGACGCCCCGCCGTGACGAACGCAAGCTCCGCGCTCACCACAGGTATGTACGGAGCTGTGGCCGGAGCCGCTTTTGTCGCGGCGCTCCTGCTTTTGGTCGATATGTTCGCGAGAACGATCAGAAGCGCGGACGACGTGCGCAATAAGACGACGGCGAAGTTCCTGGGCGCCATTCCACTGATCGAGATTCCGCAGGGAGGGTTCAAAAAGAAAAAGAAGCCCAAAAACGGCGTACTGATCACAGACGAAAGCAGCGTGACGTTCAATTTCGTCGAAAGCTTTAAGTCGATCAGGACAAAGCTTGAGGGTATGGGCGCGGAAAAGGGCTACAAGGTATTCGCTGTGACCAGCACCTTTGAGGACGAGGGCAAGACGACCGTGTCCACGAACATCGCGTGCGCGCTGGCGCAGAAAGGCAAGTCCGTGCTGCTCATTGACTGCGACCTGCGCAAGCCGGCCATCATGAACGCCCTCGGCGTCAAGGAGGACAAGCAGGGCGGGGTCATACCTATCGTAAAGGGCACGGCGACATACGTTGATTCGATCAAATTCGTCAAGTCCCTGGGGATTTTCGTGATGCCGACGGGCGGCGTTACGACAAAATCCACGGAGATACTGGATATGGACGCCATAAAGGACGTGTTCAAACAGGCGCGGTCGGAGTTCGATTACATCGTTGTAGACACGCCGCCTACCCATGTGGTGACGGACAGCCTTGTCCTGGCGGACATGATAGATTCGTTGATATTCGCGGTCAAGAGCGATTACGCCAAGGTAAACGACGTAAATGAAACGCTGGAGGAGATATACAACGCCGGCATAGAAGTGGCGGGCGTCGTGCTGACCATGGCCGAGGAAACAGACTCGAGCAAATATTACAAAAAGAAAGGCTACCGCTACAGGCGCTACGGAAGATACGGCTACGGCGGGTACGGCTCGAGCTACGGGGCGAGCTACGGCTATGGGTACGGCGGAGGCGGCTACGGTTACGGAAACGGATATGGCTACGGCTCGAGCTACGCTTACGGCAAGAAGCGGTACAAGGATGTTGACCGGGAGGACGGGGAAATCATGCGGCAAATTGAGAACAGGGCTGACGAGGAATCAGGAAATAGGAATTAGGGACCCGGGAATGGAGCATAGGGGACGTGTTTCGGGAAATTTTTCAGGGCGGCCGGGAGCCGCCCTTTTTACGCCGTAAAAAAACGGAAAAAAACCTGTCAAAAAAATATTAAAAAAATTAAAAAAAGCTTGCATTCAGAAATAAAGTGTGATATAGTATTTAAGCGTGTTCTGAGGAATGCGCCAAGTAGGTATGCGATGATGCGAGAGGTGGCCGTCCGCAGCGGCGGGAAATTTTCGCGGAGTATGTCCGATTTACAAACCGGGCGAATCAACAACCAACATGCCGGGACGCGCTTCCCTTGCGTGTCCTGACGACAGGATTGTTATGTTAACTTGCTACCCGGAAAATGTGTTTTCCGGTTTTATTTACGGGGACAATGAAACACCCGGCTGAGTTGCAGCAAGTTGATAAAAGCCCGCCAAAACTTTGTTCAAAAAAGAAAGGCGTGTGACAAATGGCAATCAAGGGAAAAATCAGGATCAGGCTCAAGGGTTATGATCACAACTTAGTCGACAAGGCGGCGGAGAAGATCGTTGAAACCGCGAAGAGGACAGGCTCACAGGTTTCCGGCCCCGTTCCGCTCCCGACAGAAAAGGAGATCATCACGATCCTGCGCGCTGTCCACAAGTACAAGGACTCCCGCGAGCAGTTCGAGCAAAGGACCCACAAAAGGCTTATCGACATTGTAAGGCCGTCGCCGAAGACAGTCGAGGCGCTTACGGGCCTTGAGCTTCCGGCCGGAGTCGAAATTGAGATCAAGTTATGATCAGGCGTTAGTCATTTAGGAATGAGGAATCAAGGGTGGTTCTCGTTCCGTGCTTAAAAAAGGTTACGTTGGATTTATCTGGAGGCTCTAGTATTTAGAATCAGGTTCGGGGACGCAGAACCCTAATCCCTAATGCCTGATTCCTAATTCCTGAAAATCCGCAGATTTTCCCAACCAATGATCAAAGGAGGAAAAACAGCTATGCAAAAAGGTCTTATCGGCAAGAAAATCGGCATGACCCAGATCTTCGACGAAAAGGGCACGGTCGTTCCCGTAACGGTCGTGGAGGCGGGTCCGTGCGCGGTGGTCATGAAGAAAACGGTTGAAAACGACGGCTACGAGGCCGTGCAGATCGGCTTCGGCGACATCAAGGTTCAAAGGGTCACAAAGCCCCTCTCAGGCCACTTTAAAAAGGCGGGCACGGCTCCGAAGAAAATGTTGCGCGAGTTTAAATTCAGCGATATGTCCGAGCTTAACGTGGGCGACGTCCTCAAAGCAGACATGTTTGCCCCCGGCGACGTCGTGGATGTCGTAGGCACCAGCAAGGGCAAAGGCACGGCGGGCGTTGTAAAAAGGTGGAACTTCTCCAAGCTCAAGGAATCCCACGGTACGGGCCCCGTCGGCAGGCATCCCGGCTCTATCGGCGCGTGCAGCGATCCCTCGAGAGTATTCAAGGGAAAGAAGCTCGCCGGCCATTTGGGACACGAGCGCGTGACCGTGCAGAACTTAAAAATCGTCAAGGTAGACGCCGAAAACAATCTCATCGCGATAAAGGGAGCGGTTCCCGGGCCCAGGGGCGGGATAGTTCTCATTTCAGATTGCGTAAAGAAGTAAGGAAGGAGCAGTGAAAGTTTATGCCAAACGTATCGGTATTTGATGTGACCGGCGCGAAGGTTTCAGACATGGAGCTTTCAAGCGAGGTATTCGGCATAGAGCCTAACGTACCGGCCATGCATCTGTGCGTCGTCAACTATCTGGCGAATCAGCGCCAGGGCACTCAGTCCACGCTTACGCGCGGTGAGGTCAGAGGCGGCGGCCGCAAGCCCTGGAGGCAAAAGGGTTCGGGCCGCGCGAGGCAGGGTTCGACCAGGTCGCCCCAGTGGACCCACGGCGGCGTGGCACACGGCCCGAAGCCCCGCGAGTACGGTTTTTCCATCAACAAGAAAGTCAGAAGGCTTGCGATGAAGTCCGCGCTTTCCTCAAAGGTCGCCGACGATGAGATCATCGTGCTTGACGCTCTCGAGCTTGAGGCGATCAAGACAAAGGAAGTGCAGAAGGTTCTCACGGCGCTTGAGACGGGCAAAAAGACGCTTATCGTCCTGCCTGAAAAGAACGACGTGATCTACCGCAGCGCGAGGAATATCGCGGGCGTCAAGGTGTCGCTCGTCGGCACGCTGAACGTGTACGATTTGCTCAACTGCGACACGATGCTCGTGCTCAGGGACGCTGTCGGCAAGATTGAGGAGGTATATGCGTAATGAGTAAGTTTGCACAGGACATTATCCTCCGCCCGATTATCACAGAGGAGAGCATGGCGGGCGCGGCCGATAAAAAGTACACTTTCGAGGTCGCTAAAAACGCCAATAAGATTGAGATCGCCAAGGCGGTCGAGGAGCTGTTCAAGGTCGGCGTGAAGAAGGTCAACACCATCAGCGTCAAGGGTCACCTGCGCAGGCAGGGCCGCTTTGAGGGCTATACGGCTTCGTGGAAAAAGGCGATCGTCACGCTGAAAGAGGACTCAAAGACAATCGAGTTCTTTGACGGAATGATGTAAGAAGCTAGATGTTAGATTCTAGACGGTAGACATTAGACGCAGGGGATTTACAGCTTTTGCGTTGGACTTACGGCATCTAATGTTTAACTGTTAATTGTCAATTAGGCGGCGAGGTATGGAGAGTGACATGCTCCGCAAAGCCGCTTTAAGGAGAGTGAAATATATGTCAATCAGGATATATAAGCCGACGACCAACGCTAGGAGAGATATGTCGGTCACGGATTATAAGGATCTTTCAAAAAACGGCCCCGAGAAAAGCCTGCTTCAGCCGCTTAACAAGAAGTCGGGACGCAATAGCTACGGAAGGATCACCGTGCGCCACCGCGGCGGCGGAAACCGCAGGAAGTACCGCGTCGTTGATTTCAAGAGAAACAAGTTTGGCGTGCCGGCCAAGGTTTTGGGTATTGAGTACGATCCGAACCGCTCGGCGCACATCGCGCTGATCCAATACGAGGACGGCGAAAAGAGCTACATTTTAGCCCCGGCGGGCCTCAAGGCGGACGACACAGTTATTTCAGGGCCGGGGGCCGATATCAAGCCCGGCAACGCCCTGCCGCTTTCAAGTATCCCGACAGGTACGGTCATCCATAACGTGGAGATGTATCCCGGGCGCGGCGGACAGCTTGCCAGAGCGGCTGGAAACTCCGCCCAGCTGATGGCGAAAGAGGGCGCTTACGCGCTTCTCAGACTGCCGTCAAGTGAGCTTCGCAAGGTTCCCGTAGGCTGTATGGCTACCGTAGGACAGGTCGGCAACGTGGATCACGAGAACATCAAGATCGGCAAGGCGGGGCGCAAACGCCACATGGGCTGGCGTCCGACTGTCAGAGGCTCCGTCATGAACCCATGCGACCATCCGCACGGCGGCGGCGAGGGCAAAAGCCCCATCGGACGTCCCGGCCCGGTCACACCGTGGGGCAAGCCCGCTCTTGGTTACAAGACGCGGTCGAAGAAAAAGGCGTCCGATAAGCTGATCGTAAGCCGCCGCAAGGGCGGCAAATAAAGAAAGGAGCAGACGATAATGGGCAGAAGTGTTAAAAAGGGACCTTTCGTGCAGCCCAAGCTGCTCGAAAGGGTCGTAAAGATGAACGAGTCGGGCAGCAAGGCCGTGCTTAAGACATGGAGCCGCAGCTCGACCATATTCCCCGATTTTGTCGGCCACACTTTCGCTGTACACGACGGACGCAAGCACGTCCCGGTGTATATTACGGAGGACATGGTCGGACATAAACTGGGTGAGTTCGCGCCGACGAGGGTGTTCAGAGGTCACGCCGGCTCGAAAACGTCGAATACAGGCAGATAACGGTCGAAAGGAGTGTGTACAACATGCAAGCAACAGCTAAGACAACTTACGTCCGCATAGCGCCGCGGAAAGTTCAGGTGGTATTGGATCTGATCCGCCGTCAGCCCGCGAACAAGGCGATGGCAATTCTGAAACACACGCCGAAGGCCGCGTGCGAGCCGCTTTTGAAGCTGCTTAAGTCTGCCATGGCCAACGCCGAAAACAACCACAACATGGATCCTGAAAGGCTCTATGTCGCGGAGTGCAATGTCGGCCAGGGTCCGACGCTTAAGCGCATCAGGCCGCGAGCGCAGGGCAGAGCGAACCGTATCAACAAGAAGACGTCGCATATCACCCTGACGCTTCGTGAAGAGGAATAGGCGAGGAGGAGGTAAACAAGAATGGGACAAAAGGTTAATCCGACCGGCTTAAGAGTCGGCATCGTTAAAAATTGGGAATCCCGCTGGTACGCGAACGATCAGGACTTCGCTAAAACGCTGAACGAGGACTACGAGATCCGCCAGTACCTTCTCAAGCTGCTCGCGCCCGCCGGGGTTCCGAAGGTTGAGATTGAGCGCGACACAAAGCGCGTCTATATCACCGTCCACTGCGCGAAGCCCGGCATGGTGATCGGGCGCGGCGGCGCGGAGATAGACAAGCTTAAGAAGCTTTGCGAAAAGAAGCTTGGCGGCAAGGAGGTCTCGCTGAATATTGTCGAGATCAGACAGCCGGACTTGAACGCGCAACTCGTCGCGGAAAGCATCGCGGGGCAGCTGGAAAGGCGTATATCTTTCCGCCGCGCGCTCAAGCAGGCGATCGGCCGCACGATGAAGCTTGGCGCGAAAGGCATCAAGTGCCAGGTTTCCGGCAGATTGGGCGGCGCTGAAATCGCCCGTACCGAGCATTACCACGAGGGAACGATTCCGCTGCAAACGATCCGCGCCGACATCGACTACGGCTTTGCCGAGGCGAAAACGACATACGGTCGCATCGGCGTCAAGGTATGGATATACAGGGGCGAGGTTCTCCGCGACAACCGCAGGCCCCGCAGGGAAGGAGGAGCCAAATAATGCTGTTACCCAAAAGAGTGAAATACCGCAGGGTGCACAGAGGCCGCATGAAAGGTACCGCCCAACGGGGCAACAAGGTAAGCTACGGCGATTTCGGTTTAATGGCTCTCGAACCCGCCTGGATATCGTCGAACCAGATAGAGGCCGCCCGTATCGCGATGACAAGAAGCATCAAGAGAGGCGGACAGGTCTGGATCAAGATTTTCCCTGATAAGCCAATTACGGAAAAACCCGCCGAGACCCGAATGGGTTCAGGCAAAGGCTCGCCCGAATACTGGGTGGCCGTGGTCAAGCCCGGCAGGATCATGTTTGAGATCGCCGGAGTCGACAGGGAGCTTGCGGCCGAGGCCATGCGCCTTGCGGCGAACAAGCTGCCGATCAAATGCAAGTTCGTATCAAAGGAAGAAACGGGTGGTGAGCAAGAATGAAAGCCAGCGAGATCAGAAAACTTTCCGCGAAAGAGCTGGATGTTAAGCTGCTTGAGCTGAAGGACGAGCTGTTTAAGCTGCGCTTTCAGCAAGCCATCAACCAGCTCGATAACCCGATGCGAATAAACGCCGTCAAAAAGGATATCGCCCGCGTCAAGACGGTTCAGCGCGATATCGAGCTACACGGCGCAGGCTCGTGAGGAAAGGGAGGTTAAGAGCGATGAGCGAGAGAAATCTCAGAAAGACCCGCGTGGGTTTTGTGACAAGCGATAAAATGGATAAGACCGTCGTCGTCGCGGTGAAAGATAAGGTCAGGCATCCGCTTTACAAGAAGATCGTCAACCGTACTGTCAAACTCAAGGCGCACGACGAAAACAACGAATGCGGAATCGGCGACCGCGTGTTGGTGATGGAAACACGGCCCATATCCAAGGATAAGAGATGGCGCGTGGCGGAAATCATCGAGAAAGCAAAATAGTATAGGGAGGAAACACCTGTGGTACAGCAACAGAGCTACCTCAAGGTCGCCGACAATACCGGCGCCAAGGAGATCATGTGTATCCGCGTTTTGGGCGGCTCCGGGAAAAGGTACGCTAGGGTAGGCGACGTGATCGTCGCTTCCGTCAAAAAAGCGGCGCCCGGCGGAGTTGTTAAAAAAGGCGAGGTAGTAAGGGCTGTCGTGGTGCGCACGGCAAAGGCTCTGCGCAGGGGCGACGGCACATACATTCGTTTCGATGAGAACGCGGCCGTTATAATCAGGGAGGACAAGAATCCCAGGGGCACGCGTATTTTCGGGCCGGTCGCAAGGGAGCTTCGCGAGAAAGATTATCTCAAGATACTCTCTTTGGCTCCCGAAGTGCTTTGATCGGGGAGGTATAGCAGAATGAATAATAAGGTGCATGTGAAAACAGGCGATACCGTCGTCGTCATCAACGGCAAGTACCGCGGCAAGAAAGGCAAGGTCATGGAGGTCAGCCCCGCCGAGGGAAAGGTCATCGTGGAGGACGTCAACATCGTCACAAAGCATGTCAAGCCCCGGAAGATGGGCGAGCCCGGCGGCCTCATAAAGGCCGAAAGCGCCCTGTACGCCGACAAGGTTCAGCTTGTCTGCCCGAAATGCGGCAGGCCGACGAGGGTCGGACATACCATAAACGCAAAAGGCAAGAAAATGCGCACTTGTAAAAAGAGCGATTGCCTCGCGGAATTTGAATAAAGGGAGGACATGGCATAATGGCAGCAAGACTCAAGCAAGCCTATATGAACGAGGCGGCGCCCGCGCTCATGAAAAAATTTCAGTATAAAAGTGTCATGCAAATCCCGAAGCTTGACAAGATCGTGATCAACGTCGGCTGCGGCGAGGCCCGTGACAATCCCAAGATGCTCGACGCGATAGTGTCCGACATCCAGCAGATCACGGGACAGAAGCCGGTGCTGTGCAAGGCGAAGAAATCGGTCGCGAACTTTAAGCTCCGCGAAGGCATGACAGTCGGCGTTAAGGTGACGCTGAGGGGCGAGAGGATGTACGAATTCCTCGACCGCTTCTTTAATCTCGCTCTGCCCAGGGTACGAGACTTCAGGGGGATAAACCCCAATTCTTTCGACGGCAGGGGCAACTACTCCGTCGGCGTCAGGGAACAGCTTATTTTCCCCGAAATCGACTACGATAAGATCGACAAGGTTCGCGGTATGGACATTTCGATGATCACCACCGCCAGGACCGACGAAGAGGCCCGTGAGCTGCTTTCGCTGCTCGGCGCGCCGTTTCAGAGATAAGGAGGGAAAACAGTGGCCAAGACGGCAATGAAAGTAAAACAGGCGAGACCCCAGAAGTATTCTTCAAGAGAATATAACAGATGCAAGATCTGCGGCAGGCCGCACGCTTACCTCCGCAAGTACGGGGTATGCCGCATTTGTTTCCGCGAACTGGCGCACGCGGGCCAGATTCCCGGAGTGAAGAAAGCCAGCTGGTAAACTAGATTCTGGATTTTAGATTGTAGATTTTAGACGCGGCTCAATTAGATGCAGGATTCATTTTCACAAGGCTGTCGCCTGACCTCGTCTGATATCTAATGTCTAACATCTAATATCTAATTTCGCAAAGGAGGAAAAACGGTTATGCAAATCACTGATTCCATAGCAGATATGTTAACGAGGATACGCAACGCCAATTCAGCGAAGCATGACTCGGTGAAGATCCCCGCGTCCAACATGAAAAGAGAAATCGCCAAGATCTTAGTGGACGAGGGTTATGTGAAAAGCTTTAAGGTCGAGGATGACGGCAAGCAGGGCGTGATTGAGATAGCGCTCAAGTACGGCCCGAACAAATCCAAGGTCATCACGGGACTGCGCAGAGTTTCAAAGCCCGGCCTGCGCATCTATTCCGGCTGCGAGGAGATACCGAAGGTCATGAAAGGTCTCGGCATCGCTATTCTCTCAACGTCGAAGGGTATTATGACGGACAAGGACGCGCGCAAAGCCAATGTCGGCGGCGAGGTTCTTGCGTTTATCTGGTAAGGAGGTGCTGTTTCAGATGTCACGTATAGGCAAATTACCCATCGTTATTCCCGCGGGCGTCGATGTAACGATCGACGACGGCGGCGCCGTGACCGTGAAAGGCCCCAAGGGGACGCTTACCAGAACGGTTCACAATAGCATTACTCTTGAAAGGGACGGCGCTGTCATCAGCGTTACCCGCCCCAATGACAACAAGGAAAACAGGTCGCTTCATGGCCTCACGAGGACGCTTGTCAACAACATGGTCGTGGGCGTCAGCGAGGGATTTAAAAAGGAGCTTGAGATCAACGGTGTCGGCTACCGCGCGCAGAAGCAGGAAAGCCAGCTCGTGCTCAACGTCGGCTACTCCCATCAGGTCATCATGGATGAGCCGGAGGGCGTAACCGTCGAGGTTCCCGCCCCGAACAGGATCGTCGTGCTGGGCGCCGACAAGCAGAAGGTCGGCCAGTTCGCGGCCGAGATACGCGGGAAGCGTCCGCCGGAGCCTTATAAGGGCAAGGGCATCAAGTATTCAACCGAGGTTATCCGCCGCAAGGAAGGCAAGGCCGGCAAGGGCGGCAAGTAGGAGTCAGGAATCAGGAATTATGCTTAACGCACTGATTCATGATCCGCATATTTTCCTGGAGCCTGTCAACAGGCTCTTAAGAAAGGAATGATTATACACAATGGTAAACAGACCGGACACCAATAAGGCGCGGCAGAAGCGCCACAAGAGAGTTCGCGGCAAAATCCGCGGAACGGCCGAATGCCCGCGTCTTAACGTATTCCGCTCACTGCAGAACATCTACGCGCAGCTGATTGACGACGTAAAGGGCGTGACCCTTGTGTCCGCCTCGACCGTGGAAAAGGATTTCGCGGAGTACGGCGGAAATAAAACCGCCGCCCATCAGGTGGGCGAGCTTTTGGCGAAGCGTGCCGCTGAAAAGAAGATCACTACGTGCGTTTTCGACAGAGGCGGATATATTTATCACGGCCGTGTACAGGAATTGGCCGAAGGCGCCCGTCAAGGCGGACTGAAATTCTAAGGGAGGAATTTACTTTGGCTAAGATTGATTACACGGCTACGGAGCTGACCGAACGCGTCGTCGCCATCAACCGCGTTTCCAAAACCGTCAAGGGCGGACGCATCTTCAAGTTCTCCGCCTTAGTCGTCGTGGGAGACGGACAGGGCACCATCGGCTTCGGTTTAGGCAAGTCGGGGGAAGTGCCGGACGCGATACGCAAGGGCATTGAGGACGCGAAGAAGAACCTCTTTAAGGTATCCCTGAAGGGTTCGACGATCCCCCACGAGATCATAGGCAAATTCGGGGCCGGCGTCGTGCTGTTAAAGCCGGCGGCGCCCGGTACCGGCGTTATCGCGGGCGGGCCTGTCCGCGCCGTGGTCGAGACTGTCGGCATCAAGGACATCCGCTCCAAGGCGCTGCGCTCGAACAACCCCTGCAATGTCGTCCGCGCGACGCTTGACGGGCTTTCAAAGCTCCGCAACGCCGACGAGGTCGCTCAAATTCGCGGAAAATCGGTAAGCGAGATTTTAGGATAAGGAGGGTGGAAAATGGCAGCAAAAGCAAAAACCAAGGAAAAATTCGTGCAGGTTAAGCTCGTAAAAAGTTTGATTTGCAGTAAAAAAGATCAGATTGCCACCGCCCAATCGCTCGGCCTTCGCAGGATCGGGGACACGTCCGTTCAGCCGGATATCCCCGCGACTCAGGGCAAGATAAGAAAGATCGCCCATCTTATCGAGGTGTGCGAGGTAAGCCAGGGAGGTGCGAAGGCATGAGGTTACACGAACTGTCACCGGCGGAGGGTTCTAAAAAGGAACGCAAGCGCATAGGGCGCGGCCCGGCGTCAGGTCAGGGCAAAACGGCCGGCAAGGGCCACAAGGGTCAGAAAGCCCGTGCGGGCAGAGGTCCGCGGATTGGCTTTGAGGGCGGCCAGATGCCCCTTCAGAGGCGTGTCCCCAAGAGAGGCTTTGTGAACATCTTCGGCAAGGAAATTGCCATTGTCAACATCTCGGAGCTTGAGAAAAAATTTGAAAGCGGCTCGGTCATCGACGTCGAGACGCTGATAAAGGCCGGTCTTGTCAAAAAGGCGCTCGACGGCGTAAAGATTTTGGGGAACGGCGATATCTCCAAGAGCTTTACCGTGAAAGCAAACGCTTTTTCCGAGAGCGCAAAGCAAAAGATCGAGGCTGCCGGCGGAAAGGCAGAGGTGATTTAACGTGCTGAAAATCATCGCGAACGCATGGAAGATCCCCGAGCTGCGCAAGAAGATGCTGTTTACGCTGTTCATCATTTTGGTGTGCAGGGTCGGCGCGGCTATCCCCGTTCCGTTTCTCGACATCGGCAAAGCGGGCATCATCGCCGCGGAGCAGAGCGCGGGCACTTTCATGGAGTATTTGAGCATGATGACCGGCGACGCGTTCAACTACGGAACGATATTTGCCATGTCCGTCACGCCCTACATCAACAGCTCCATTATCATGCAGCTGCTGACAGTGGCTATCCCCGCGCTTGAAAGGCTCTCCAAGGAGGGCGAGGAGGGCAGAAAGAAAATCGCCTCCATCACCCGCGTGGTCACCGTCGCGCTGGGAACCTTACAGAGTACGGCCTATTATTTCTATGTCCGCAACCAGGGATATCTGATGAAGAGCATCGAAACCGGCAATGCCTACACGGGCATTGCGGCCGTATTCCAGGCGCTCGTTATCATACTCACGTTCGTCGCCGGCACGGCGCTGATCATGTGGCTGGGCGAGCAGGTCAACGACAAGGGTATAGGCAACGGCATTTCCATGATCCTGTTCTCCGGCATTATTTCGAGGATGCCGATGATGTTCACGCAGCTTTTCAGCATGAACATCCAGGTCGGATATTTAGGCAGAGGCGGAGCTTTTTACATTCTGTCACCGCTGGCGGCGTTATTCCTGCTGCTGATGGTAGCGTTCATCGTCTGGATGGACAATGCCGAACGGCGAATACCCGTTCAGTATGCTAAACGCGTCGTCGGACGCAAGATGTACGGAGGGCAGAGTACCCATATCCCCATCAAGGTCAACATGTCGGGCGTTATGCCGGTTATCTTCGCATCGTCGATCCTGTCCCTGCCGCCGACGATCGAGCTGTTCATCGCCAGAGCGCAGGAAGCTTCCTGGAAAGAAACGGGCTGGGGACAGTTTTTCAGCCTGTTCAAGGCTGACCACTGGGCATACGCGCTCATCTACTTCGTCATGATCATCGCGTTCGCCTACTTCTATTCGTCGATCCAGTACAATCCCATCGAAATGGCCAACAACATCCGTAAAAACAGCGGCGCCGTGCCGGGTCTCCGCCCGGGCAAGCCCACGTCTGATTATATCGGCAAGATTCTGTCAAGAATTACTTTGCTGGGCGCGTTGCTGTTAAGCGTCGTCGCGCTGTTCCCGATACTGTTCACGCAGGTCACGTCGGCTTTCAATCATGCGATGAACATTTCCCTGGGCGGCACGTCAATCATCATCATGGTCGGCGTCGCTTTAGAGACAGTGAAGCAGCTTGAGAGCCAGATGATGATGCGTCACTACAAGGGCTTCCTTGATTAATATGATAGCTCTTAAAACATCGGCGGAGCTTAGGCTGATGCGCGAGGCCGGACGCATTTCGGCCGAGGCGCTCAAGGCGGTCGGCGAGGCTGTGAGGCCGGGCGTTACGACGTTCGAGCTTGACCGTATCGCTCACGCCTGTATCACAAAGCACGGCGCGTCGTCCGCGTTTCTGAACTACAACGGCTTCCCCGCGACGGCCTGCGTCTCCATCAACGATGAGGTCATCCACGGGATACCGGGCAGGAACCGCGTGTTGAAAGAGGGCGACCTGGTCAGCGTTGACTTGGGCGCGGTCTATCGCGGATATGTAGGAGACAATGCCGCTACTTTCGCGGCGGGGGAGTTAAGCCCCGAAGCGAAGCGGCTGAACGACACGACCAGGGAGAGCCTTTTCGAGGGTATCAAAATGGCGGTCGCCGGCGGCAGGGTCGGAGATATCAGCGAGGCGATACAGCGGTACTGCGAGGAAAGAGGCTACTCCGTCGTGCGGGACTACACGGGGCACGGCGTCGGCAGGAAGATGCACGAGGATCCCTGCGTACCGAACTTCGGCACGGCGGGACGGGGCGTGCGGCTTATGCCGGGGATGGTTTTGGCCATAGAACCGATGATAAACGGCGGTACGTGCGCGGTAAAGGTCATGCCGGACGGCTGGACAGTCAAAACCCGGGACGGGAAGCTGTCGGCCCACTTCGAGCATACGGTCGCCATCACGGCGGACGGCCCGAAGATCATGACTCTTCTCTAGGAGGGCTTGATATGCTTGAAAAAGGAAGCGTAGTAAAGTCCCTCGCGGGCAGAGACAAGGGAAAGCTCCTCATGGTCACGGACGTATCCGAAAAAGGGATTGCGGTCTGTGACGGGAGGGAACGCCCGCTGAACAGGCCGAAGCTCAAAAATCCAAGGCATATACAGGACACAGGCCTGAGGCTGGATATAACCGGAGTCACAGGCGACAAGGCGCTAAAAAAGTTGTTAGCCGGTTTAAGTTTTAATTTGGAGGGATTGCAAAATGTCTAAACAGGATATGATCGAGGTAGAGGGCGTTGTAGTAGAAGCTCTTCCCAACGCAACCTTTCAGGTTGAGCTGAAAAACGGGCACAAGATATTGGCCCACATTTCCGGGAAGCTGCGCATGAACTACATCCGCATCCTTCCGGGCGACAAGGTCACGGTGGAGATGTCGCCGTATGACCTGACGCGCGGGCGAATCACATGGCGATCTAAGTAAGGAGGTATTTGTAATATGAAAGTCAGACCTTCTGTAAAGAAAATTTGCGACAAATGCAAGGTTATCAAGCGCAAGGGCAGGATCATGGTTATCTGTGAGAATCCCAAGCACAAACAGCGCCAGGGTTGATCCCGGCATACCATTTAGGAGGTGTAACTGACAAATGGCGCGTATTTCAGGTGTAGATTTACCAAGGGATAAAAGGCTGGAGATAGGGCTTACCTACATTTTCGGCATAGGGCGCACCACCGCGAGCAAGATTTTGGCGGATACGGGCATCAGCCCCGACGTCAGGGTCAAGGATCTGACCGAGGACGACGTATCGAAGCTGCGTGAGTATATCGACCATAACCTCAAGGTTGAGGGCGATCTCAGGAGAGAGACTGCTTTCGATATCAAGCGTTTGGTCGAGATCGGCTGCTATCGCGGCATCCGTCACCGCAAGGGGCTGCCCGTTCGCGGACAGCGCTCCAAGACAAACGCACGTACGCGCAAGGGTCCGAAGAAGACCGTTGCGAACAAGAAGAAATAAGGGAGGAGGAGAAATATGGCTATCAAAGGTGCAGGAAAAAAGAACACTTCCACGCGCAGACGCCGTGAGCGCAAGAATATTGAGCGCGGGGCGGTCCATATCCAATCCACCTTTAACAACACGATCGTCACGATTACGGACACGCAGGGCAACGCCGTTTCCTGGGCGAGCGCGGGAGAGATGGGATTCAGGGGCTCGAAGAAGTCCACGCCTTTCGCGGCGCAGACGGCGGCGGAGGTCGCGGCCAAGGCGGCGATGGAACACGGCATGAAAACGGTCGAGGTCTACGTCAAGGGTCCCGGACAGGGGCGCGAGGCCGCTATCCGCGCGCTTCAGACGGCGGGGCTTGAAGTGGACATGATCAAGGACGTCACGCCGATACCCCATAATGGATGCCGCCCGCCGAAGAGGCGTCGTGTCTAATACTAGATTCTAGATTGTAGATTGTAGATCGTAGACGTGATTTTATATAGCTATGCGTTTGTTTTAGCGAAGCGCGTTGCCGAGCCGCGTCTAATGTCTACTGTCCAGCGTCTAGCGTCTAAACCAGGAAAGGATTGATTGTTAGCATGTCAAGATATACAGGCGCGGTCTGTAAGCTTTGCCGCCGCGAGGGCAAGAAGCTTTTCCTCAAGGGTGAGCGCTGTTACACCGGCAAATGCTCGGTTGACCGCCGCACCTATGCCCCCGGGCAGCATGGGCAGAGCCGCAAAAAGACTTCCGAATACGGGTTGCAGCTGCGCGCGAAGCAGCAGGCCAGACGTTTCTACGGCATTCAGGAAGGGCAGTTCCATAAGTATTTCCTCATGGCCGAGCGCAAAGCCGGCATGACGGGCGAAAATCTGCTCCGCATTTGCGAAAGCCGCCTTGATAACGTCGTTTATCTGCTCGGGTGGGCCTCATCGAGGGCGGAGGGCAGACAGCTCGTTCAGCACGGCCACTATAAAGTGAACGGCAGGAAGGTCGATATTCCGTCTTATCTTCTGAAACCCGGTGATGTTGTTTCCGTGAAGGAGAGAAGCCTTGACAGTGATAAGTTCAAGGCCGTGATTGAGTCAAACGAGGCGCGTCCCGTGCCCCAGTGGCTTGAGCGTGACAACGGCGCGAACGCGGGCAAGGTTATAAACCTGCCTGAGCGCGACCAGATCGAGGCTCCCGTCGAGGAACATTTAATCGTTGAGTTCTACTCGAAGTAGCGTTTTGGCGGTCTTTTTCCGTTCCCGCGCACGGATTGCCTGTGCCGCGTAAAAAAAGGCGACGAATAGGCTCACAAACCGGGGCTTGTGCCCCCATGACTATCAAGGAGGGTTTTGAATGATAGGAATCGAAAAGCCCAAAATCGAAACGACCGACATTTCAGCCGACGGTACCTACGGAAAATTCATCGTCGAACCCCTCGAAAGAGGATACGGCACGACATTGGGCAACAGTCTCAGACGGGTACTTTTGTCGTCCATGCCGGGTTACGCGATAACCTCCGTGAAAATCGACGGCATACTTCACGAATTCTCAACGGTTCCCGGCGTCAAGGAGGACGTCACGGAGATCGTTCTGAATCTGAAGAGCGTAATATTAAAGATACACGGCGACGGTCCCAAAACTATCTATGTTGATGTAAACGAGCCGGGCGAGGTGACGGCCGGAAGAATCAAAACCGATTCTGAGGTCGAGATACTCAACCCCGACATGCACATCGCTTCCTTGGACGACGGCGCCCATCTGGGTATGGAGATGACCTGTGACAAAGGGCGCGGTTATGTGTCAGCCGAGCGCAACAAGCAGATGATGCAGCCGATTATCGGCGTCATCGCGGTGGACTCCATCTATTCCCCTGTGCTCAAGGTCAACTACACGGTCGAAAACACACGCGTCGGTCAGATCACGGACTATGACAAACTGACGCTAGAGGTTTTGACGAATGGGACGATATCAGCGAAAGATGCCGTGTCATTAGGCGCCAAGATCCTCAACGAGCATCTCAGTCTCTTCAGCGGCCTCTCCGACGAGGCGTATAACACAGAGATTATGGTTGTCAAAAATGACAGCGGCAAGGAAAAAGTGCTGGAGATGACCATTGAGGAACTTGACCTTTCCGTCCGTTCTTTCAACTGCCTGAAGAGAGCGGGCATCAATACGGTAGAGGATTTGATCAACAAGACCGAGGAGGACATGATGAAAGTCCGCAACCTCGGGCGCAAATCCATCGACGAGGTCGTCGCCAAGATCAATTCCCTTGGCTTTGACCTCAACAGGGAAGACGAATAAAACCCCAAAAGGCAAACACATTTACAAGGCAAACACAGCTGCCTTGGAAAAAGGAGTGATTTAAATGCCCGGAACCAGGAAGCTTGGCAGAGCGACGGACCATCGCAGGTCGATGCTCAGAGGCTTGGTCACATATCTCTTGGAAAACAGCAGGATCGAAACCACCGTCACAAGAGCTAAAGAAGTCCGCGCTATGACCGAAAAGATGATCACCATAGCGAAAGACGATTCCCTGGCGGCAAAGCGTCAGGTGTTCGCGTATGTGACGAAGGAGTCGGTCGTCAAGAAGCTTTTTGACGAGATCGCGCCCGTATACAAGGGCACAAACGGCGGCTATACCCGTATTATCAAGACGGGGGCAAGGCGCGGCGACGCGGCGGAGATGTGCGTGATTGAGTTGGTGAGTAAGGATGACGGCAAGGCGGCCGCCAAAAAGCCCAAGAAAGCCAAGACTAAAAAGGCAGATTAAGTAAACGCAGACACATACAAAGTTAACCGCCGTATAAATCAGAGGCTGATACTGATTTATACGGCGGATTTTTTATGCCCAGAGATTACTTGCTTTTTGGTTCAATTACCGGATATATCTTTTTACCGAAGGTTGTGTTGACCACAAGCGCCGCGCTGAGGTAAATAGCGATAAGCCCCGCGAGGAGCAACGCGTAAGCCGGCACAGGCGAAAAGCTCTTCGGCAAAACCTGGAGGTCGATGAGGGTGATAAACGGCAGCGCCACGTCAAGCGTGAGCACGATCAGGGACAGCAGGCTGAAAGTCTTCAAAAATGCCGGCGTCCACAGTAAGAGGACGACCGTCAGCGCGAGCCACGCGAAGCCGTCAATGCGGGTATCGACTCCGCCGCCGGCCTTGACGAACATCTCAAGTCCCCCGACGAGCATGAAGAACGCACTGAAGAACAAAAACGTGTTGCCGCCCGCGTAATTGCCGCCCTTGAGATCCAGCAACCCGACGACGACCTGAACGACAAAGCCGCCCAGAAGCCAGCAGCCTACCAGACGTGTAGCCGACGGTTCAACGAGTCCGTTAAGCATCGCGAAAAAGCAAAAGCACGCGACGGAGAGGGCGACAAGCCCTGCCGGGGTTGGGTTTGACCATTCCTTTGTTGTTACCTTGATTTCTTTTTGATTTTCCATTTTTTATCCTCCTAATATGTACCGCCGTATATGCACGGCTGTTATTTACATCGACATAATAAATAAAAAAACTGCCGCGATCCGAAAATCGCGGCAGTTATGAAAACACAGGGTTTATTTACATAACGCGTATCGCAATCGTCGATCTGCCAATAACCAAGCGGGAGATAATAATAATTATCCCCGAGACAAGGCTAATAATGTTGGCAAACAAGCGATTGTTCATGTAAAACTCCATTTTAACGATATTATGTCGATGTAAATTAAATTATATCATACAATGTCGACAAATGTCAAGAAAAATTTTTTAAAAAATTTACAAACAAATGTTTGACATTTTCAAAATTTGTGGTATAATATATTTGACGGCGTAACCACACTAAAAAAATTGAGGAGCGATGATACATGAGCGGACTTAACGACACACAAAAACGAATCTACGAATATCTGCTGGAGAAGCTGCAGGACGGCGTGCCGCCCTCAGTGCGTGAGATCGGCAGCGCGGTCGGGCTGAAATCCACGTCCTCCGTGCAGATCAACCTCGACGCGCTGGAGCACGCCGGCTACATCTCGCGCGACCCCATGCTGAAACGGTCCATCCGCATCGTCGGACAGGCCAACAACATCACCCATGTGCCGATTTTGGGCCGTGTCGCGGCAGGCGCGCCGCTTTTAGCGGTGGAACAAGTCGAGGGGTATATCCCGTATACGGGGCGGCTTTCGCGGGATAAGCCGCTGTTTGCGCTGCGCGTCCGGGGCGAGAGTATGCTCTGGGCGGGGATATTGGACGACGACATCATCGTGGCCGAAAAGACGAATGTCGCGGATGACGGCGATATGGTCGTGGCCATGATCGAGGACGAGGCGACGGTGAAAACGTTCTACCGTGAGGACGGCTATTTCAGGCTTCAGCCGGAAAACGGCGCCTACGAGCCGATCATTGTTGACGAGGTCGAGATTTTAGGTAAAGTCGTCGCTGTGTTCAGGTACTATTAAGGTGCTATTAGGAGTGATGAATGATGTCGGCTCCGCTTGCCGAGCGGCTCCGGCCGCGGACTATAGACGATATCGTCGGGCAGCGCCACCTGCTGGGCGAGGGAAAGGCTTTGCGCAACATCATTTTGTCGGGCGAGCTGCCTAACCTGATTTTCTACGGGCCGTCGGGTGTGGGCAAAACCACGCTTGCGGGAATCATCGCCAAAACCACCGAGCGGTACTTTGTGAAGCTCAACGGCACGACGGCGGGCACGGCGGATATCAGGGACGTTGTGGCAAAGCTGGACACAATGCTCGCGCCGAACGGGATACTGCTGTATCTCGACGAGATCCAATATTTCAACAAAAAGCAGCAGCAAAGCCTGCTTGAATACATCGAAAATGGGGCCATCACGCTTATCGCGTCCACGACGGAAAACCCGTATTTCTACGTATATAACGCCATCCTCAGCCGCTCGACGGTGTTCGAGTTCAAAACAGTGACACCGGAGGATGTCATCCCCGCCGTCCAGCGCGCGTTCGATTATATGGCGGATCATCGTCATGAAACCTACCGTATAGAGGACGGTGTGACCGAGACGATTGCGCGTGCGTGCGGCGGCGATGTGCGAAAAGCCATGAACGCGGTGGAGCTGTGCGTGCTGTCCGCGCCATTCGAATCCGCGTCTGGCACAGGCGAAAGACGCGCGGTTACGCTGGAGTCCGCGAAACAGCTGACGCAGAAAAGCGCCATGCGCTATGACAGGCAGGGCGATGAGCATTATGACATACTGTCGGCGTATCAGAAGTCCATGCGGGGTTCAGACGCGAATGCCGCGCTGCATTACCTGGCAAGGCTTTTGGAGGCAGGCGACCTGCCCTCGGCGTGCCGTCGGCTGATGGTCTGCGCGTGCGAGGATGTGGGCCTGGCGTTCCCGATGATCATTCCCATCGTCAAGGCCGCCGTTGACGCGGCGCTGATGGTCGGCCTGCCCGAGGCGCTGCATCCGCTGTCGGCTGCGGTGACTCTGGTCTGCCATTCACCCAAGTCAAATTCCGCGAACTCCGCCTACTTCAAGGCGCTGGGGGACATCAAAAGCGGACGTGGCGGAGACATCCCGCGCCATTTGCAGAACGCCCACTACGATGGGGAGGACAATCCAATCAAGGGGCAATTTTACGATTACCCCCATAGCTACCCAAACGGCTGGACAAAACAACAGTATCTGCCAGATTCACTGAAAAATGCCGTATACTATGAGTACGGGGACAACAAAAACGAGCAGGCGGCGAAAGAATACTGGGACAGAATAAAAGGAGGGACATAACGTGAAAAACACACTTTCATGTCCTATTTGTACCGCCGAGTGTTTCACGCTGATTACAATACGCCGCACGAATGCGGACGCCGAATAAATTCGGCGGGATGGAGGTTGAAATGCCGGAAAAATGGATCGGCGGCGTGAAGCCGCTGAAGCAATTCATGGAGGACGGTTCGTTTCTGATGCCGGAAATTCCGGCGGCTTTCCGTGCGCTTCAGGCCATGAACGCGCCCGAATACATGGACTACGATTATTTACTCAGCGTGTCAGGAATGGCGGTTCGTCTCGCGTGGCAGCAGGGTTGGGCGGAATATGAGGATGTGCCTAATCAGGGGATTTTCTACAATGAAAGGGGCAAAAGCGTCGTCGGGCTTGCGTTTGACCGTATCGGTGTTCAGTATACGGTTAAAAAGATTTCCGAGGCCGGCATTGAAGCCGCGAAGTCCGATATAAGGGTGTCGATCGACAAGGGCGTGCCCGCGCTGCTGACCGGCGGGCCGAACGCTTATACAACCGTGCTGGGTTACCGTGACGATGAACTGTTTGGCGTAGCCACCTTCGCGGATCAGAAAAAGCGTGTTCCGCCGCACGACTATAATTGTATCGACGACTGGCAAAATGCCGAAAAGGAATATATCCTGATCGACGCGTATCGGCCAAAGGCGATGGATGCGGAACTGCTAACGGACACGCTAAAAACAGCGGTTTACCTCGCTCGCACAACCCGGCTCGACAGCCTTGGCGATACTGCGCTGGGCATCTCCTCCTTTGATGCGCTCGCGGAAATGCTGGTCTGGGACGAGGGCTTTGAACCGCTCGAACCCGGCAAGTCATATGAGGGCGAGATCAGCTTCCCATATGACCGGCCCGAGGGCTATTACCGCACCGACGGCGCGCGGACGCTCGACAAACGTTTTTGGGCGGGCTACTGCGACTTTCTGTGTATGCTCAACGGATACAGCAATTTTGCGCGTTTTTTGGACAAATACGCCGCGCTTTTGCCTGAGCATAGCGAACAGCTGAAAGAAGCGGTGACGTATTATGGGAAAGGCTGCGACTATTCGGGTGAGCTTTGGAAGTATGTCACGCCGAACAAGAAAGGCGTGAAAAAATTCAAGAATAAGGATGTGCGATATGCTTTCGCCGCGCATATGCTGAGAGCGAAGATATATACTGTCAAAGCTGTGGAAATATTAGAAAAAATTATAGAGAGTTGATGTTCCTATGAAAAGCAAAATACGAAAATTAGCGGCTGTTTTGGTCGCGGCCGTGCTGGCCCTCAGCGCGTTGGCGTTGCATGTCTCCGGGATGCTGGCAGTCGAGGATGAGTTAGGATCTATACGCTATGCCGAAAATACGGCTGCGGAGCCGGACGGCGAATCAGCGGATGGAACGCTGGATGGAGCATCGAATGGGGCTTCGAATGGGGCTTCGGACGGCGCGTTGGGTGATTCGCCCGATGGAGCATCCGGGAACGCGCAAAACAAGAATGCGTCGGGCAAAGCGTCAAACGATGATTCGTCCGGCGATGCGTCAGTCGATGATTCGTCCGGCGAAAGCGGGTTGCTCGGGAGACTTAGGTCAAGGGCGCCGGTTATTGTGGGCGCTACAGTAGTACTTATCACGGGTGGGCTGTTCATCATATGGCTGATCGGAAAGCGCAAAAAAGAGGAAAACGATCCAAATAACTCCGAAAACCAGGACACGAACGCATAGAAGAGAACCTGTTTTTACCAAAGGTTTGCCGCGTGAAAGATGCTAAACAGGTTCTTAGAAAATTTATGCATAAAACCCATCCGCGCTGTCCAAAATAATGATGCAAAAATCACTATGGAGGACGTGCGGTTATGACAATTGATAAAAAGGAAAAAGGAAAGAAACTGCCCCTGAACGGTAAAATTTTCTACATCGTTTTGGCGCTGTGCCTTGGTGCGGCGGGAATCGGGACGTGGGGCGCTGTCAATTCCAGGCTTGAGTACGGCCGTTTGAGCGAAGAACAATCGGAGGAGCAGACCGTTGACTGGGCCAATGCCGGGACGAGGAAGTTTCCCATTATCGGCGACGACAAAAACGGTGACGAGATCGTCAACGCGCCTGTGACCGACGTGCCCGATGACAGGAAACAAACGCCGCCCGAGGAGGAGCCAACGGAGGCGGTCAACGCGGCGGCGCTGCCCTATACCGGCGAATTCGCGATGCCGCTCGGAACGAACATCATCAAGGATTTTAGCAACGGCGAAATGGTGAGGTCCAAGACGATGGGGGACTGGCGCGCGCATAACGGGATCGACTTTGGCGACAATCGCGGGCAGCCTGTCCTTGCGATTCAGGACGGCACGGTTACGGCGGTTTACACCGACGAGCTTTGGGGAACGGTTCTGGTGATCGACCACGGGCACGGCCTGACGGCGAAATACTGCGGCCTGACCGAGAGTTCAGCTCCTGCTGCCGGGACCCACGTCGAGCAGTACGAGATCATCGGTGCTTTGGGCGAGATACCTGTTGAGAAAGACGACGGCCCGCATCTGCACTTGGAGATCACGGTCAGTGGCAAGACGGTCGACCCGCTGAAAGCGATGAACAAGAGCTAAACAGGTTCTTAGCGGCCGGGCATAAGGGCGGTCTGTAAAATGCTGAAAAAGAATGACATCATACAGTTGAAAATCGACTCCTGCTCGCTGAACGGGAACGGCGTCGGCCGCCACGAGGGCATGGCCGTGTTCGTTCCCGCGTCGGCGGCGGGAGATGTGCTGTTAGCGCATATCCTAAAGGTAAAGGGAAATTGCGCATTTGGTAAAATCAAGGAAATCATCACGCCATCGCCCCATCGGATCGGCAATGACTGCCCGTCGTACCCGAGGTGCGGCGGTTGCGTGTTCAGGCACATCTCGTATGAGGAGGAGCTGCGCGTCAAGGCGGATCAGGTTCGCGAAAACCTCAGGCGCATCGGGCACATCGACGTCGAGCCTGAGCCTATCGTCGGCAGCGATTCGGTTGACCATTACCGTAACAAGGCGCAGTATCCGCTCTGTATGGAGCGCGGGGAGCTGGCGATCGGCTTTTTCGCGCCGCGCAGCCACCGGGTAGTGGACGGGCGGCGTTGTCTGCTGCAACCCTGCGGGTTCGAAGCGATCCTGGACGCTTTCGAGCGTTGGATACGTGCATACTCAATCAGCGTCTACGACGAAAAAACGTGCGCGGGCCTGCTTCGCCACATCTACATCCGAACCGCAAAAGCCACCGGCGAGACAGCTGTGTGCGCCGTGATAAATGGGGCAAAGTTACCTTTTAAGGAACAGCTTGTTGCGGCGCTTCTGGAAGCGTCACCGCAAATCACGAGCATAACGTTCAACATAAACACAGAGGACACAAATGTAATATTAGGGAATAAATGCAAGACGATCTGGGGCGCGGATCACATTACGGACGTGCTTTGCGGGCTCAGGGTCAAAATCTCGCCGCTGTCATTTTACCAGGTCAACCCGGCGCAGGCCGAGCGGTTGTACGAAAAGGCGGCTGGGTACGCGGGTCTGACAGGAGCGGAAAAGGTACTCGACCTATATTGCGGCGCGGGAACAATAGGACTGAGCATGGCGGCACGGGCGAAAACCGTGATCGGCGCGGAAATCGTGCCCGGGGCGGTGGCTGACGCAGAAGAAAACGCCCGTGAAAACGGCATCGCGAACGCGCGGTTCATTTGTGCGGACGCGGCCGAGGCGGCATTTAAACTCAAAAAGGAGAGCGTCAGGCCGGACGTCATCATCGTCGATCCGCCGCGCAAAGGATGCTCGCCGGAAACGCTGAAAGCGATAGGGGAGATGTCGCCCGGCAGGATCGTGTATGTTTCGTGCGACAGCGCGACGCTGGCAAGGGACTGCGTGATGTTGCGGGAGTATGGGTACGAGTTTCGGAAAGCGGCGGCGTTTGACCTGTTTCCGCGGACAGGACACGTGGAGACGGTAGCGTTGCTACAAAGACGTGATATGTAGAAATCCTTTATTTCAAGCACTTTTCGAGGTTTTGCACTTTCAACGGGGAAAGTGCAAAATGGAGAAATAAAGAGGGCAAAAGCTATGTGGATGTTTCCGTAGTGATTTTTCTTAAAATTTCGTCTTCGCTGTCGGTTTGGTTCTTTTCTTCTTTCGCTTCGGCATGGGCGATTATCTGTAACTTTTCTTCTACAGATAATCCGGTGTATTCATCACCGATAATAACTTTGAGTTCGGCTATTTTCTCCAATTCATCAGCCTGTCCCTTTTCGCGCACACTTTATTCCTCTGTTTTTCCGCTTCCTCTTGTTCCTCTTATCCTTATTTTTCCCGCTTTTATTTCCGCTGTTTATTGTGATTCTTAGCGCCTGTTGACACGAGATGTAAACGCCCATCTTTTGACAAACTTCGCGTTATACTGCGTAATGACCGCTAAGGCGGTCTGGGAAAAATGCTCCACTGGAGCATTTTGTAACCCATTCTCACAATCCGACAGGATTCTGTCAAAAATTTTTCTTGTCTGACACGAAATTCGATCACAATCTGAACATTTAATCTCGTGTCAACAGGCGCTAATACCTTTGCAAAAATTGACTTTTACTTGTAAAGAAATTGTGTCAACCCAATTGAATTACTACTCAAATTTTATAAGGAGGTATGGGGTCATTTTGTATTGTATCTTGTGTGAGGTCGATAGACATGTTGTAAGCTGCATTTTACCAAGGATTTCCTTGCGGAATGCAGCTTATTCTGTTATACTCTTCTTGGTGATGCTCTTTGAGTAAAAACGCTTGAAAACAATAGGCATATCTGTTATAATTTTAAAAGTGGGTTTCCAGAGAGGTTGCATATGACTTCATTCTGGAATAGCCCCACAGTGCAGGCAGCTTTCATGGGAGGGATAAATCATGCATAAGCGCACACTGCAGTGCGGCGAACCCATCGCATCATGGGACGAAGCGCTGCCCTTGGGCAATGGGCAAATGGGTTGCCTGCTCTGGGGCGAGGATCGGATCAAGTTTAGTCTGGACCGGGTCGACATCTGGGACAACCGTCCGGCCCCGGAAACCCGATTAAAAGAATTCACCTACGAAACCATGGTGCGCTGCTACAAAGAAGGCGACAAGGCGACTGTTGATCGCCTGTTCGACAAGATTTACAGCTATGCCGCACCCACAAAACTCCTCGCCGGGCGGATTGAGCTGATACCGAGCGCGCCGATCACGTCCATGCGCGGCAGTTTGAACCTCGAAACAGCCGAGGCCCAAATGACGCTGTCAACCGAGCGCGGCGAAACCGAGCTGCGCGTCTTCATTCATGCGGTGAGCGGCATCGGCCGCGTGCGCGTGGAGGGCGGCGAGTTGAGTATGGCGATCGTCAAACCACCCTACGGCGTCTGGGACGGCGAGGGGGACGACGGCGCCTGTACCTGCTCCGACCGTCTGGAGACGCTCAAGTATCCGCTGGCAAAACAAGTCACGCAGGGGAACGTGGAGGGCTTTATACAGGCCACGCGGGAGGAATTTCAGTATGCGGTACTGACCGCAAGGCGCGCGCGTGACCTGGTGTTCACGGTGGCGGTGTCGCATGATCTCTCCTATGATTTTACGCGTGAAAAGGAAGTGCTGCTGGCGGCCCTGGAGGAAAGCTACGGGCAGGCTTTTGAAAGCCACAAGGCTTGGTGGAGGGAATACTACGAACAAAGCAAAATAACGCTGGCCGACGGCGCCATTCAATGGCTGTACGACATCAACAATTACCTGCTGGCCTGTGTGTCGCGCAAAGGGAGCCCACCCATGCCGCTGCAGGGCGTGTTTACCGCCGACGACGGCAAGCTGCCTCCCTGGAAGGGAGACTACCACAACGACCTGAACACGCAGATGTGCTATCTGAGCTATCTGAAGTCCAACCACCTGCAGGCGGGGGAGAGCTTCCTTGACTTTCTCACGGCGCTGACTCCCCAGGCGAAAGCCTTTTCCACCGCCTTTTTCGATGCGCCTGAGGGACTCAATCTCCCGGGCGTGATGACCCTGGACGGCAAGCCCATCGGCGGCTGGCCGATGTACAGCTTTTCCATCACAAACGCCGCTTGGCTGTGCCATAGTTTTTCAGAATATTACGACTATACCCTTGGCGAGGAGTTCCTGAAAACACGGATGTACCCCTTTATGAAAGGCGTGGGCCTGTGCGTCAAGCGCTGGCTTGCCGAAAACGGCGGCCGCCGCCTTGCGTTGCCCAACTCCTGTTCGCCCGAAATCCACGACAACCGTCTGGAGGCCTGCTTTGCAAAAAACACAAACTATGATATCGCCCTTTGCCGTTTTCTCTACGGGAGGCTGGCGGAGGTCTGCGAGGCGGCGGGAGACGGGGAAAGCAAAGGCATGTGGAGCGGTATACTCTCACGATTGCAGCCTCTGGCAGTAGGCCCAAAAGGCCTGAAAGTCAACGAGGACTTCGATTTGGAGGAAAGCCACCGCCATCTCTCCCACGCCATGGCTGTGCACCCGCTGCGGCTGATGCGCTATGAGGGCGAAAATAAAAAAATCATAGACCGGACGGTGGAGCGGCTCAAAGAGTTGGGCGTTTACCATTGGACGGGCTATACTGTGGCCTGGATGGCTGAGCTTTTCGCGATACAACAAAACGGCGAGGCTGCGCGGTACTACCTGCGCAGCTTCGCCGAGAATTATTGTACGTCCAACGGGTTCCATGTCAACTGGGACTACAAAAACCGGGGATTATGCCGCTGGGACGGCAGGCCTTTTACCCTGGAAGGCAACATGATCGCCATGGACGCCGTGCAGGAGATGCTGCTGTACTGCGAAAACGGCGAGCTGCGGGTGTTCCCGGCGATCCCGGAGCAGTGGGCGAAAGCGGGCGCGTCCTTTGAGACGCTGCGGGGCAAGGGCGCGTTGCTGGTGTCCTCCGCCATTGAGAAAGGCAGGGTGAAGCACATCAGGCTGGAGGCGGAAAAAGACATAACGATTCGCGTGGTGAACGCGTACGACGGCCCGCCGGGCGGCGAGTTCCGGCTGAAAGCAGGGGATGTGCTGGAATTGAAGTGAACGGGCATTCTTAGAACCTGTATTCATCTGGATGCAGGTTCTTCATGCCATCGGCGAAAGCAATATAATCAAACCACTTGAAAAGTGGTTTGACTATAAAACAGGGGGGTATTTCCTATGATAAACTTCGACCTGCTCTGGGATCGGATTCTGAAGATGCTCCGTTACGCGGCCGCCTTTCTTCTGGCGCCCGTTGTCCTGCTCACAGGCTCCTCGGCATCGGTTATGCAGCTGTATGGCGGCGAGGCGATGACAGCCACCCGCAGGGATTATATCTTTGACAACGACCGGCTGCTGCTGGGCGCCTGGAACAACGGCCTGTCCGAGGATTACGGCGCGTTGCCGGTGCTGGCCAGGGAAGCGGGGCTGGATTTCCTTGTCAGCGTGGCGAACGACGATTTCCTGGATTTATGCGGCGCGGCGGGGATCGGCGTGATTGCCGCGGGTTATAACGAAATCCCCTCGAGCTTCATGTCCTTTACCGAGGAAATCAAGGCGCAGTGGCTGGCTCTGACGCCGGAAACCCACAAAACCCACCCCGCCCTCTGGGGCGACAATGTGGTCGACGAGCCCTTTACACGGCATATGCCGAATATCGGAGAAGCGATCAGCCATTACCACAGTCTGGACAGCCGCCGTATGCCCTATATCAACCTGCTGCCCATGCACGACGAGGACGACTCCAAAATTCCCTTGTGGAAGAAAATCTTCCTGTTCCTGACCACCCATAGCGACGGACGTTTCGACTCTTACCGGCAGCATGTGGGCGCGTATATCAAATATGTTGATACCGACTACATCTGCACCGATATATATCCCTATCACGTGGAAAAGACCTCCGATACCTGGCTGAACAACCTCGATATTCTGGCCGAAGCCTGCCGCGATACGGGCCGTGACCTGTGGGTGATCACCCAGGCGGCGGGCAACGTTACCGCCGTCTACCCCGAACAGGGAAACAGCCAGCGCTGGGCGGACCAAAAATGCCACCATATGCAGCAGGGCTACGCATCCATGGCTTTCGGGGCCAAAGCGATCATCTACGCCTGCTTTCAGGACGGCTGGTGGGACCCTGACTCCCACATGATCACCGCGGGAGGTGAACCCACCGACACCTATTACGCCGTGCGGGCCGCCAATGCCGAATTCGCGCCTTTCGCGGATATTTACGGCGGGTACGAATGGCGCGGCGCATATTTAGTCAACCCCATAAGGATGGCGGGGAACCGCTACCCGGCGTTATCCAACGGCCTGCCTAAAAAAGGGCGCCTGCCTGTTTCGTCGAAAGACGGCTTGGTCATTGGCTGTTTCGACAAGCGGGAGGGCAGTGGCAAGGCCTATGTCGTCGTTAACATGAACGAGCTGCTTGAACAAAAAGCTGCTCTGTGCACGCTGACCTTTCCCGTGTGCAAAAAGGTGACGGTTTACGGCGGCGGCGAAATAGAGGAATATGAAAATGGCGGCAAGGTGACGCTTGCGTTAGGCCCCGGTGACGGAAAGTTTATTACGGTGGGAACATGAAAAAATACTTGGCCGGACTCTTATGTTTGATGGCGCTGCTACTATGCCTGCCATTGGCCGCACTGGCGGCGCAGGACATTGTGGAGCGCTGGCGGATGCACGAAATCATATTTTATAGTCAGGGAGATTATACTGCCCCCCTGGGCGATGCCGTATTGGACGTCACTTTCATCGGGCCGCAGGGCACTGTCATGGTCATGCCCGGTTTTTGGGACGGCGGAAACATCTGGAAAGTGCGTTTCGCCCCCACAGAGCTTGGCATATGGCAGTACGAAACTTCCTGTTCCAATACGGAGGACGAAGGGCTGCACGGCCGGAGCGGCAGCTTTGAATGCGTGCCCTATGCCGGCGATCTGGCGATCTATCGACGGGGTTTTATCAAGTCTGAGCCGGGCACACGTTATCTCACCTACGCCGATGGTACGCCGTTTTTCTATTTGGGCGACACCCACTGGACCATGCCCAAAGAGCCTTTTGAGGAAATGTTCAAAACGATTGTGAACACGCGTGTTGCGCAGGGCTTTACGGTGTATCAGTCGCAGCCTCATTGCTACCAGGGGGAGTCCGATTTTCAGGAATACAACCTGCGGGACGGCCTGGACGAGGGCGATCTCGCGGGTTTTGCCGATCTCGACCGGCGTTTTGCCTATATCGCAGAGGCCGGCCTGGTGCACGCCAACGCCCATCTGTTTTATGTTACGGAGCTGGCGGATTCATACGGCAGCTATCCCGAGGACTATCTGCGCCGGCTCAGCCGCTATTGGGTAGCCCGCTACGGGGCATACCCCGTGCTGTGGTTCGTCGCCCAAGAGGCTGACAACGACTATTATGGGGCATTTGACGCCGAAAACAATCCCTGGAAAACCGTCGCCGATGAGACGGGGGCCTGTGACCCCTACCGTCACCCCCTAACAGTTCATCAGGAAGCCGCCTCCATGGACAAAAAAAGCGCCCACGGCATGAATGCCAGCAAGTCGGCTTTCGGCAACCTCCCGGCCCACACATGGTGGGGCGTACAATGGAGCCCCTCGCTGTACAAATCCCCGGACTTTAAACTGCCCATGGACTTTTGGGACAACGGCGGCATGAAACCCATCATTAACTTTGAAGGGCGCTATGACTTTTTCTGGACAAAGCACTTTGGCGCCCGCGCACAGGGATGGATTTCATTTCTGAATGGCATGTATGGTTACGGCTACGGCGCCATCGACATCTGGGCCTACGGCGGCTCCGGCCCGGACTGGGAGGCGGCCGTCAACAACGACCGCAGGGATAAGATAACACCCGAGGACAAATCAACATCCTGGACCGAAAGCCTCTTCTTTGAAACTGCCGATCAAATGGGGCATATGCGCCGCTTTTTTGAGAGCCTGGAGTGGTGGGAGCTGGAACCTCGCTTTAGCAACCGGAAATGGTTCATCCCCTGGTGGTGCACGCCGTGGTGGGCCACGAGCTACTCCGTTGCCTCACAGGGCAACGACGTGTATGTCGCCTATTTCTATCAGGACGGCAGGTCCACCGGCATGCTGCGCGGCCTGGATCGTGATACCTATACCGCCGCATGGTTCAACCCCAGAACCGGCGAAACATTGCCGTTCAAAGACAAATGGCCCTTGTTGGGCATATACAAAATTCCGTGCAAGCCGGATAGGGAAGACTGGGTGTTTTATTTAAAACGATGAGAGGGTATCCGCAATGGAACATAGTATCATATTGAACACGCGCCGCCTGCTGCCCGAGGACGGCTTGTTGCTGGGCAACGGCGATATTTCCGTAAGCATTTACCCCGATGTGGATGTGATCAACTTGCGCTTCGGCAAAGGCGACGTGTGGGACAGGCGTCTCGACTACAGCGTGGACCCCGAGCCCGTGGGCATCGATGAGCTGACGCGCGGCATTGAAATTGAACGCTGGAAGTGCGGTCCCTATGGCGGAAAAGTGGAAGCGTTGGGTGAGCCGCCCAGCGACGTGCAGCGCGTGCACGAAATCTGTCAGGGCGCGCCGAAAAGCTACAACAACATTCCTTACCCATGCCCAAAGCCCGTGGGCGAGCTACAAATGTTCCTGCCGCCGGACCTGCCGGGCGCGCATTTTACCCTAACGCTAAGTATTGAAAAAGCCCAAGCTGATATTCTCTGCGAATATGACAAGGATGTACGCATTCGCGTTGCGGCGAAAATTCACCCGGAAGAAAATCTGCTCAAAGTTGACTGGTCAATCGAAAACCTGACGCCAAACACGCTGGGACACGGCGGCCCCGTCCGCTTTGTGCTTTACCGGTGGCGTGACCCGCACATCGACGAATTCACGACGAAAACCTATCGCCTGTATGATCGTTCCGTCATGTCCGGCAATGGCAGGGTGATTTCCCGCCCGCCGCTGGAGCCGCCCGAAGCGGTCACTTTGGGGGAGCGCTGGTGCGTATTGCAGAAGTTCGCGCCGGACCTGACCTACCCGAAAGGCTTCGAATGCCTGATGACAGCGCTGGGTAAAGCTGACATAGCCCCTGTCAGGGCGCTTGACCAAAGCGCGGCCGGCATCAATATAGAGCCTGATGATCCGTACAACGGGAGCCTCCGCGTGGCAATCGCGACGACGCAGCTTGATGGAACACGCGCAGCCGCGCAGCTGGAAAGCTTAATCGCCCGGGCGGGAACGCTCGATTTTGAGGGCGACGTTCTTCAGGCCGCGAAAGAGTTCTGGGGCAAGTCGTCGCTGACACTCGAGGACAAAGCTTTCGAGCGGATGTGGTACGAAACCCTGCACGCGCAGCGGTGCGTCTATCGCTCCGGCAAAACCGCGCCGGGGCTGATGCTGCCCAGCACAGTGAGCGATTACGCCCTGTGGAAAGGCGACTACCACATGAACTACAACTTCCAGCAGCCGTTCTGGGGGATGCCGATGGCCAACCACCCGGAGCTTATGCTGCCCTACATGGAGACGCTCATCGACTGGTTCTTGCCCATGGGGCGTATGATCGCAAAAAAATACTACAACTGCCGGGGGGCGTTCATCCAGCTGACGGGCTTCCCCATGTTCCCGGCGGACGACCCCATCGGCGTGGTGCCTATGGGCCGTATGCTTTACATGACCGGCTGGGCCGTCAACCAGTTCTGGTGGTATTTCAGGTATACATTTGATAGAAAATGGCTATGCGATAAAGGCTACCCCTTTATGAAAGAATGCATGATCTTTTTGTGCGACATCTTAATGAAAGGCGACGACGGCCTCTATCACGCTTTCCCCTCCAATCAGGGGGAGGACGGTTTTGACGGCAAGCCGGATAATTACCGCGACTGCCAGCAGGTAATGGAGCATATCCGCTACGGCTTTATGGTCAGTATCGAAGCGGCCAAAATCGCGGGAGAGGACGCGGCGCTCGTGGAATCCTGGGAGGATATCCTGCAAAATCTCGCTCCGCCGCGCGGTCAGAAATGGCCGGATTACGGGGGCCTGCTGCGTAAGCGTTTCGAGCTTTCGCCGCCGGAATTCGGGTCCATCCACAGCTTGTACGACGGTGGTGAGAAACTGCGCACGGGCAGGACGGAGACGTTCCCGCAGTCACAGGAGCGCTATGGCAGCAACTTCGGCGAGTGGTACTTCGGCGCGACGATACAGCGGCACCTGATGTGCAGGATCCGGGGCAGCGGCGGCACCGCGGCGGCCCGGGCATGGGGCTCGAAACGAAGTTTTGACGCGGACCTGGACTACGACTACTTCATCCGGCTGATTACGCGCTGGCGGCGCGAAAACGGTGTGTGCGCAGGGATGTCTGTGCGCAACCACGGGCACACCGGGCAGTGGACGGAGGCGCTGGGCGTTACCATGCCCCTGCAAGAGATGCTGCTGCAAAGCTGGGATGGGGCCATCGCCCTGTTTCCCTGCTGGCCTCTGGATGTCCCGGCGGCCTATGAGAATTTTCGTGCGGAGGGCGCTTTCCTGGTCAGCGCGAGCTGCGGGGAGGGCAGAATAAAGAGTGCCGTGATCCAAAGCATGGAAAGCGGCACATGCGTGTTATATCCCCCTTGGCCGGAGTTCGAAGTCCGCTGCGGAGGACAGCCGGTGGGCGCAGACGCGGATGACGTTGGCAGGTCATGCTTTGAAACGGAAAAAGGGAAAGTGTATAATTTGGAGCCAGTATTTTGAGGATTTATAATGGGCACAGAAGCACACATAATGCTTGATAAATATGTTTGGGGGAATAGAAGAATGCCACGCTTCCTGCGAAAATCCATCGGCCTGCTGCTGGCGGCGATTCTGCCGGCGATGATAATTCCGCCGCAGCCCCAAGCCGGCAACGCGCCGGCAGGCAATCCTCCGCTGCGCGTGGAGATCTCAACCTGCAAAAAATCGCATACGTTGTTATCCGTGATAACGTATGCGGTTACGGTCACCAACGAGAGCGGCGCAGTCATCCGCAACGTCAGTGCGGAAGTTCTTTTCGGAAAAGACATCACCCCGCTTGAGAAAAACAGCCGGCTTACGGCGGGAAAAGGCAGTCTCGCGCCCGGCGAGTCCCTGCGATTCAGCTGCAACGCGCAGTTGAATACACTCAGGAAACTGGATATCTTTCTGACTCCTTTCCAATGGATACGCAATCTGTTTACCGGCCCGGAATTGCAGGTGACGGAGAACGGCTTCGGCGACGGCAGAAAATATACGCAGGCAAGCGCGCGCGCCGGGCTGATCAGCTTTTTTGACGCGGCCTACGACACCGCGGGCACGGTAAGGGTCTGGTACGGCTATCCCTCCACAGACGATTTCAGCGGCGTTCTCTCCAACAACTTTTTTGAGGGCTATGAAGATCAGGATATTGACATTGACGGAGACGCGGCCTATTACCTGTTCTTGTCCAGAGCGAGGAATCTGTGTGCCGGGATGCGGGCCGACGGGGCCGGTTTGAAGGTGTCGACAATTGAGCACAATGTCGCTTGGACTTTTGGCTTGGAAGCGGCCGGAGACGGCAATTTCGTCATCCGTTCGCTCGCGTCGGGTCTGGTGGCGGCGGGCACCGACGCGGAAAACGCGGCGCTTCGACTGGAAGAATATACAGGGCAGTCTCACCAACTGTGGTACAAGCAGGCGGGCAGGGACGGCCAGTTTTATATCATCAACGCAAACAGCGGCAAGGCGATTGACATCGGTGGCGGCGACGCCCTGGTTCAAAGGACGCCGGGCCCCGGTGCTTCACAGGCTTGGGAACTGTGTCCCATCGACGTGCGGGAACTGGCCGGCCCGGCTGTTCCGAACTTGGACGGCCGGGCCAACTGGGCCAAAAACGCGATACGGTATCCAGAAGAGGGCAAGCCCGTACCGGCCGGACCCATTTATATCCAGTGGTATCAGGACGCCTCCATCGGCGATGTCGAATATTACGAGATCGCGTTTGACGGGGGAGAGCCGGTTGCCGTTCTCCCGACCGGCGCGCTGATTATGGGGTACCGATGGTACAGTACTGAGATCGCGTATCACACGGTGCGCGTCACGGCGGTGCTGAAAAACAGTGAAACCGTCGTCGGCGACGTCAAAAGCTTTCCCGTATCCAAAAAAGGGATGGGATGGGGAACGCTGCACCGCATAGAGGATATGAATTTGGCCTGGTATTACAACTGGTATACGACGCCCTGCGCGAGCCTTCCGCGCGCGCTCCAGTTTGAGCCGCAGGTTTGGGGCAATACGCCCGACTTGGGGCTGGGCGGCCTGTGGGAAAAGGGCTTTCGCAGCGTGATGGCGTTCAATGAGCCAGACAGCGCCGCGCAGGCGAACATGACCGCCGGGGAGGCCATTGGCCTGTGGCCGCAATTCGTCGAGGAGACGGGGCTGCGGCTGGGGTCACCCGTTACGGCTGCGCCCGCGTCAACCAGCGCCTGGTTCTCCGAATTCATGAGCGCGGCCGGCGGTGACGTCGATTTTCTTGTCCTGCATATTTATAACAGCAAGGCCAGTGTCAGCGAGGTACTGGATATTGTGGACAGGGCATGGCAAAAATACAAAAAGCCCATATGGATCAAGGAACTTGCCGTAGCAAGCTTCGGCTCAAACAGCCCGTGGGCCGCCGGGAAAGGGAACCCCGCCGCCGTCGCCGCGTTCATGGAGGCGCTGCTGGGCGAGCTGGACAAAAGGACCTATGTCGAGCGCTATGCGTGGTATCCCTTTGGCGCCGACGATCCATATGGCGGTGCGTCGGCGCTGTTTGACTATGGCACGGGGGAGCTGACCATGCTCGGTGAGGTGTATAAAAGGCTGGGACTGCCGAAATAGATTAGGAAAACCAGACATGCCACACGGCATACGGAGGGAGCGCAACTGCCTCGTTTTGATCAATATTGATACATGCATATTCATGTTCCTCATCCGTTGCATAGCACGCAAGGATGCTGTTGGGAACATCAAAAACCACTTCTTTTTCCTCGTTTGAGTTGTTGACCACCAACGCCTCCCGGCGGTCCGCGCCGGTTGCCGCGCATACATACAGGTCCTCGCCGTCCGCAGCGGAGCGCGCCTCGTTTTCAAGCGCATAGAGCGCGCCGAACGCTTTGAACGCGTAATACGCTTTGAACACGCGCAGCTCGTCAGCACTGAACAGCCCGCAATACGGCGAGTGCACCTGGCCGTCATAATACATGCACATATCGACGGGCGCTTTTTGCAGCGCGCACATCACCGCGGCGATGTTGGAGGCATCCGCCGCTTTGCCCCTGTTTTGCCTGCCGGGGTTCCACTCGTTGAATATGCTCTGCGCATCTTTGAAGCCATATCTGTCAAGCTGCTCCCTGACATATGCGGCATACACGGGGATCTCTTTCACGCCGTCATAGCTGTGCCACGAGAAGAAGTCCAGCGGCGACCTGTGCGCGGAAATGTACCCGCAGAAGTTATGAAAGAATTCCATAAAATATTGCGGACGCGGCAAATCCGATTCCGACAGCGCGGAAAATCCGCAGCCCGCATAGCCGCCGATCTTCAAACCGGGGAAGCTGTCTTTTAAATATTTCGCGGTGATATCATATAATTCAAAATATTCCCGCTGTGTGCCGCGCCACATGGGGTTGTTCTCCGGCTCGGGTTCGTTGTCTGGCTCGTTCCAGATTTCCCAATACTGTATGCCATAATGAAAGCCGTCCGCCCAACTTTCGTTGTAATGCAGGATGATATGCCGGCATATCCTTGCCCATTTATGCGGGTCTGCCGGCGGATAAATGTGATAGGCCTTGATTCTATGGTCGTTCTCGATGGTGCAGCCGAGCCTGTAAAATGGCTTCAAGCCTATCCCGTCCATCGCCGCGAGCAGGCTGTCGGTGAAAGCGAAATCATAGGAGGCCGGGTCACTCTCGTCGGCGCTGAAATTTGGGAATATATTCCCGACATCCACGTAATGTGCGCCGCCGAAACTCCCGCCGGTATCATGCAGGCGCGCATAGGGTATATTGGCCTCTTTTATTTTGCCGTAAAGCCCGGCTGTATCACAGGGAACGGTCGGCGGGTTGTTGACTGCGTGCATCGGCTTTATCTTGCCGGTGACGGCGTTAAAATCAATTTTAACCGTATTCATTTGCGTTACCCTCCAAATATAAGTATATGGCTAATTATAACCACACTTGACAGGATCGTCAAGGCTTATTCTTGGATTCTTGTGGCACAAGATCATGAAGCCGATCAAGAAAATCGCGGAGGATTTTATGATCGTGCAACGGCATTCGAAAGAGAACTACATGTCAATGCTGCGGATCACGGCCTACAGTGAGGATATGCCATTTGAAGATCGGCTTGCCGCCTGTAAAAATATATTGACGAGGGCGGCAACGGCGCGGTAGCGGCCAAGTATGAGCAGCTCAAACGGCTGTATGATGAGATGGAGGGAGAGCGGACAGTGAAGTGAAGTTTATGAAATGCGTCATAATATTTTGCTTTTCACAGCTGACTCTGTTTACAGCTGCCTCGATCATTTTTCAGGCTGCTACGGGGCAGGAGCTTTCTCCGACGTTGACGCAGTGGTTTTTTACGGTTTGGGGCGTTGAGCTCGGCGGAGGAGTGCTGATGAAAGTTACCGAAACCATCACAGAGCGTATGAAGAAGAAGGCCAAAAAGAAAAAAGCGAGGAGGGAGAGGGACATAATGACCATAGTTAACTTGATGATCGGCCTGGCTACGGCCGCGCTGGTTCTGACGGCGGTGATTCTGGCCGTCAAGGGCGAGCGCGGCAAGGTTGAGGAAATCCTGTTCAGCTATGTCATCGAGGCTGAACGGCAGTTTGGGAAAGGCACAGGCGTACTGAAAAAAGCACATGTTATCGAGTGGGTGCATGACTCGCTGCCCGCGTGGGCGAAGCCGTTTGTCACGGCGCAGTGGATCGGGGACGCGATTGAGCGGGTGCTGGAACGGGCGTGGGAGGAGTGGAAGAGCAGTGAGGCACTTGACAAGTATATACACTCATAGATAAAGTAATTACTTTAAAGAAATGGTTAACAGACAAAAAGCATATAGACCGAACAATCACAATCAAAAGTGGAGATAATATTGTGAATAAAATTAGTGGTTTGAGTACGAATCATTGTACTGCAGTTATCTTTTTTTATCGTCCATCAGAGACAGCGCCTTACCATACTGCTATTTCTGGAATAGTTAGTAAAAGTGTAGGCGATGTGAAATATTACGCTCACACTGTCCCTAAAGATGGAAATAATACGAATGAAGATGGAATCAGATTTTTCTTAGAAGCCGTAGCTAACCGCAAGGTCGAAGTATGTGTACTCAAATAAAAAGGAGTGATTAATGATGAGAGCAATATTAAAAGCGGTAGTGTTATCCATTGTTATTTCAACAATATCGTTTGTGTTTTATGGATGTCATTCAAAATCAGATGAAACATTCGTGCCGCCAAGCGGAATGACGCCTATTAAAACAGTTAACTTTTATTTTGAGCAATGGAATAACAAAAACAGAACAGGAATGAATAGTGTTGTACGTTACAGTATGCAAACACCTCGTTATGGGGGGCTCAGCGCTTAAATATGTTAAGCTCATTAGCGCTGTGGAGCAAGAAATTTATGTAAGCACTAACTCATATCCAGAATACGCGATTCTTTCCAGCATTGAAGTGAAATTTGAAATTGAATACGGGAAATTTGGTGATACAGATGGATTCAATAGAGGGAGATCAATTATCAGTGACTGGACATACTTGTTAGGGAAAATAGATGAAAACTCGGACTGGGAAATTCTTGCTTGGGGGTATTGATAGCATAGACAGTAAAAACTAAGTTCGCGTGCCGTCGGCTGTCGAGACACAGTTTTACAAAGATAGCCGACTGCAACCCCTTGACCTACGGCGATTTTGAGTACGAGTGGTTCGGGCGGGAGCTGCGCGGCTACACCGATACCTACTCTGGCGTGAGCGCGGAGTTTGTGTACGGCTACGACGGCCTGCGCACGAAAAAGCTTGTCAGCGACGGAACCTACGTGAACGAGTACGACTACCTTTGGTCGCCGTATGACGGCAAGCTTGTCAGCTACAACATCACCCTCGGGGAGACAAGCGAGAGCGTTACCGTCATGATCCTGCGCGACGAGAACGACGAGCCGTTTGGCATTACGCTTAATGAGCAGGCGTTTTACTACATCAAGAATTTGCAGGGCGATGTTGTGCGCGTGGTTGATGCAAACGGCGACACGGTGCTGGATTATCTCTATGACGCGTGGGGCAATATTACGTTTGATTTTGGTACTGACGCAGAACTTGCGGAGATGGTGTATCTGCTCAATCCGATTGCGTACCGCGGGTACTATTATGATTGCGAATCGGGGCTGTATTACGCACGGTCGAAATACTATAATGCCGCGTGGGGACGGATTATAAATGGCAACTTGGAGAAATTCACAAGCCGCAAAAGCTCCTTGAACCCCAGTCCCGTCGTTTTATATGATGATCAGGAGGCTGTGCAGGCGAGCGATTTTGCCTTTGCCGAGAATAACCCGGTGATGAATGCCGCTGCGTCAAGTACCGTAACGATACCCAGACCTAAAGCAAAGGATGTGGGTTTCAACACATATATATTATACTGTTTTGCGGACATGCTGGTCTCATTTGGATGGGGGCATGAAGGTGGCTACACATCTCCGATAAAAATACAGAATAGTAACAACAATCTTGAAAATCCATGGATTTATCTTTACCCGGAGATGGTGTATTATTTGAAAGCAACCGGAGTTTGCTTGACGGAATATGTGTGGACTGTAAATGATTCTTCGATTGTGCAAATCGAAAGAAGCGGATCGGGAATCAGGGCGACAGCGCAGAAAAACAAAGAAGCTTGGACGACGATATCAGTCAAAACAAAAAACAGTGTTTTTCCTGGTAACTATTCGAGTTCCGTTGAGGTTTTCGTTATTACCCCGTTGGCTGAGCAGGGGATCGGGATCATAAACAGCAATTCGACACCGCGATACAAGGGCGTACAGAGTTCAAAATCCTTCGGCACTACGGGAACTGCCCTAAATAAAGGAGCTAGGGTTTGGGTGCATGGAGAGCTTAATGTAACCATTAATGGAACGCTTAAGCAATATTACTATGTTCGGCCTGAAAAAGCCGGCGCGCCGTTTGACGATAAGCTTCCTGATAGCAAAAACGCCGATAATTTCTTCTTTGTTGAGAAGTCGAAGGTGGACTATGGCAATACTGCCTATATTATGCTACGCGGAAACTATCCCACAAGCCGAGGCGTTCACGATGGCTCGGATTATAGAGCAATTGATATAAATGGCGAGGGTACCGGTATTAATATTCGCGGAGAATCCCTATACGCTCTTGCAAACGGGACGCTGCAATATAAAGCCAAAAGGGTTCAATGTGCTTGCAGCAGTACCGATCAATATTATGTCAGCTACGGGGCTTATGCTGAGATAACTTATGATAACGGCTATAAAGCCTACTATTGTCACTTGCTTGATTTTGCTAATGGAGTAAATCTTCCCGCAAACACCCTTGAGAAACATTCTGGTCCATTAGGTCCATTAGGTTGGGCTGACGCGGAAAGCCATGCCTCTGTACCATCTGACGTAACTGATATTAACATGGGCAGCCCAATATCAGTTACCAAGGGACAATTGATCGGCCAAGTCGGCGACAGCGGAAATTCATCGGGCAACCATTTGCATTTCTTTGTGCATAATTCAAGCAACAAAAGCCCGTTTTCAACCGATGCCGAGGCGTTGGACTATTATCAACAATTTTTCCCGTTCATCTTAAAATAACATCGAAAAAGGAGATTGCATTATGAAAAAATTATTCGCATTATTATTGATTTTGGTTTTCAGCGTTATTACCTGCGCTTGCGGGGAACAAAATGACAAAGAACTTTCTACAACAGATACGTCAGTTCATCAAGAATCTTCTGTAAACGAAGAATCTTCAGCAACGGACGCAACAAATCATCAAGAGAGTTCTGTGTCTGAAACTGAAATCCAAAGTATAGACTTTCCAACCCTACCCGCAGGAGTAACAGATATTTCCGCGCAAGGCAAAGAAGCGCTTGAAAAATATGCTAAATACCAAGTGCATGGAATTGTTTTTAGTATGCTGATGGATGATGTGCGTTTCTTGTTGGGGAATTTGCCGTATAGCAATGCCCGATTAACAGGGCAGGACGGCTCGGTTTATGATTATAAGAACATCACAATTTCACCCGTATCGCATAAAATCCCAGAAGAGGTGGGATACATTTATGTGGTGGAAGGCAAATATTTAGGGTTCACTATAGGCGAAAGCATAAAAGCGGATGCGGACGTACTTTTCGGCAAGCAATCAAATGACTTGTACGGTATTGGGCGTTATGATTATGACCCTAATATAGGAAAAGATTATGAGGGCGAAAAATATATGAGAAGCGTTTTCAATCGTGATGGGGTAGCTGTTGGTGTTTGGTATGAAGATGATGTTGTTGTCTGTGTTTCTATCGGCAAGTCAATTGAGGTTTCTTGATTTTAACCGATGATATTGAAAGGTTAAGTATGTTATGAGTGTTGAATGAGTAAGCACAGTTCCTTGGGGCGGCTTGTTAGCAATTTCAGGCTGCCCCTGCATCCGATTAAAATGCGTAAGAGTGATAACTCTCTTGAAAATCCATGGATTTACCTTTACCCGGAAATGGTGTGTTATTTGAAAGCAACGGGAGTTAACTTGACAGAATATGTGTGGACTGTAAATGATTCTTCGATTGTGCAAATCGAAAGAAGCGGATCGGGAATCAGGGCGACAGCGCAGAAAAACAAAGAAGCTTGGACGACGATATCAGTCCAAACGAAAAACAGTGTTGTCCCCGGTGATTATTCGAATTCCGTTGAGGTTTTCGTTATTACCCCGTTGGCTGAACAGGGAATCGGGATCATAAACAGCAATTCGACACCGCGATACAAGGGCGTACAGGGTTCAAATTCTTTCGGTAGTACGGGAACTGCCCTAAATAAGGGCGCCAGAGTCTGGGTGCATGGAGAACTGGGCAACTATTACTATGTTCGGCCTGAAAAAGTCGGCGCGCCATTTGACGATAAGCTTCCTGATAGCAAAAACGCCGATAATTTCTTCTTTGTTGAGAAGTCGAAGGTGGACTATGGCAATACTGCCTATATTATGCTGCGCGGAAACTATCACACAGGCCAAGGCGTTCATGGCAGCGAAAAGGGAATTGATATAAATGGCGTGGGTACTGGTAGTAGTATTCGTGGAGAACCCTTATACGCTCTTGCAAACGGGACGTTGCAATATAAAGCCAAAAGGGTTCAATGTTCTTGCAGCAGTACCGATCAATATTATGTCAGCTACGGGGCTTATGCTGAGATAACTTATGATAACGGCTATAAAGCCTACTATTGTCACCTGCTTGATTTTGCGAATGGAGTAAGTCTACCTACAAACACGATTGAAAAGCATTCACCCCGATTAACTATGGATGAAGCGCAAAATCATGGCTCAGCAACTACTATTGATATCGGCAACCCAATAACAGTTGCCAAAGGACAATTGATCGGCAAAGTAGGCGACAGCGGAAATTCATCGGGCGACCATTTGCATTTCTTTGTGTATAATTCAAGCGGCCACAGTCCGTTTTCAACCAATACCGCAGCGCTGACATATTATCAACAATTTTTCCCGTTCAATTTATCTTAAAAAAATAACATCGAAAGAAGGAGACCATTATGAAAAAATTATTCGCATTATTGTTGGTTTTGGTTTTCAGCGTTATTACCTGCGCTTGCGGGGAACAAGTTGACAAAGAACCTTCGACAACAGATACGTCAGGTCATCAAGAATCTTCAGAAACAAACGCAACAACTCATCAAGAGAGTTCTGTGTCTAAAAATGAAATCCAAAGTATGGAATTTCCAACTTTACCTGCGGGAGTAACAGATATTTCCGCGCAAGGAAAAGAAGCGCTTGCAAAATATGCTAAATATCAAGTGCATGGAATTGTTTTTGGTATGCTGATGGATGATGTTCGTTTCTTGTTGGGGAATTTACCGTATAGCAACGCCCGATTAAAGGGGTGGGACAGCTCGGTTTATGATTATAAGAACATCACAATTTCATCCGTATCGCATAAGATACCGGAAGAGGTGGGTCATGTTTTTGTTGTAGAAGGCGAATATTTAGGACTTACCATAGGCGAAAGCACAAAAGCAGATGCGGATACGCTTTTCGGCAAGCAACCAAAAGATTTGTACGGTATTGGGCGTTATAATTATAACCCTGATGTAGGAAACGATTATGAGGGCGAAAAATATATGAGAAGCGTTTTCAATCGTGACGGGGTAGCTATTGGCGTTTACTATGAAGATGATGTTGTTGTCTGTGTTTCTATCGGCAAGTCACTTGAGGTTTCTTGATTTTAACCGATGATATTGAAAGGTTAAGTGTGTTATGAGTACTGAATGAGTAAGTACAGTTCCTTGGGGCGGCTTGTTAGCAATTTCAGGTTGCCCCTGCATCCGGCAAGCGATCACCCGCGCCAACGGCATCGTCTACACCTACGAGTACTGGAGCAGCGTCTACTGGGAGAAAGTGAACTCCTGGTTCAGTTCCGTCACCTGGAACAGCACGGCGCCTGCGGCGACGACAGCTGGTTCTACCCCGGCTCAAGAGCCTGTGCCCTCCCTGCGGCTGAAGAACATCGCCGACGGCCTGGAGGACTACGACCTGCTGCGCATGGCCGAGGAGAGGTTTGGTGCGAATACTGCCTTGAAAAGGCCGCGCAGCCGAGCAAATCACTGACCAGCTATACCAAAGATCCGGCAGAGATTGAACGGGTAAGGGTTTCGATTCTGCGGGATTTGGCGGAATGACGAAGCGATAAGGAGGAACTCACAATGAAAAAACAGCATATTCAGAAATCCTTTCCCTTTTTCCTGGCTGCACTGCTGGCCGGCATCATGGCCTTTTACGCCGTGGCCTTTCTGGACTGGGGTAAATATGAAAAATTCTACCCCCTCTTGGCGGCCACCGTTGTGGCTGTTTTTGCAACATTCTCCATTGCGGCATTTTGGGCCGCCGGGGTCCGCAAGGCCAAGCTTGCGCTGCATAGTCTGGCCGCTGTCGGGCTGTTCTGCTTTCTTATGTTCGGCGTATCGGCCATTTTGAACAATGTGCTCAACAGCGGCATGGCGCCCGGCCCCCAGCTGGCGATTTTCGCGTCGTTCTCGCTGTGCGGCCTGGAGGCGCTTTTGCTGCTCTTGCGGGCTGTCGCTTCGGATTGGCGTCCCCGCTGGCGCAAATATGCCGCCGGGGCAATGGTGCTGGCGGTGTTGGTTACGGTTGGTGTGGTGCAATACCGGAATGTGCGCCTGCCGCTGCTGGAGCCGGTTTTCAGCGCCCACGACCTGATACAGTACGCACAGCGAACTCCCGGCACGAACGAGTTCCAACTGGCCGAGACAACTGAGTTTAACACCGCCTTGATCATCGAAGCGGGCAGCGCGGAGAAGTTCACCTACTGGGACTCTGCGTTCGGGAAAGCCGACGCCGGGGCGGCAAGTTTCCGCCTGGAGGCCTTTGTGGACGGCGATTGGCAACTGGTCCACCGGGGCGAGAAAATACAGACCCTGCACCTATGCAGCTTTGACCCGGTAATCGCCGACCATGTGCGCGTGTTAGCCGAAACGGCGGATGGCGAGCCTGTTCTGGTTCAATCGCTGGCGCTCTATAACGAACCTGTGCGAAAAACCCCGGGGATTCACATGTCCACCTATTATGCCCTGGATCCCGTGGCGGACGAAATCCCGCCGGAGGTCGCGATTCTGGCTCAGGGGGAGGAATATGCCCGCAATTACGCGCGCTGGTTCGATGTGTACGACACGGTGATTGGCATCGGCGCGCAGGGCGTGACCTACGGCGAGGGGGATGAGCGCTACATACAGCGCCTGAATGCCCTGAAAGAGCTCATCGCGCTGCGCAGCAACCCCGATCACGAAGTGAAAATCATCTGCACGGTTTTCGGCGGCGGCTCGGAACACGCCGACCCCATATTGAAAAACCACATGGACGAGCTGCTGGAAAACATCCTGAGCGTCATCGAAAAATTCGGATTCGACGGCGCGGACGTGGACTACGAGACCCCATCGTCCCGGGCCCATTGGCGGCGCTATGACCGCTTCATGGCCCGGCTTGACGACGGCATGAAGCAGGCCAATCCCGACGCGATCCTCTCGGCCGCTGTGTTCTCATGGGGCATGGGGATGTCCCGGGAGACGCTGGAGCGCCTGGACCAGATCCAGTACATGGACTACTGCGAGCCCTGCAACGAGCACGCCATGCCCACCCTGGAGGGGATGCAGCGCGGCGTGGCGCGAATTGTAAAAGCTGGGGCAGACCCGAAAAAAGTGCTTATCGGTCTGGGCGTCCACGGCTACGACCGCAATGAGAACTGGAAGCACATGCAGGACGTGAATCGGTGGGACTGCATCTATTCGGAAAACAAAGTCGGCTGCTCACCGGCCCTGGCGGGGGACGCGGCGGCCTACGCGCTGCTCAGCGGCACGGGCGGGCTGATGGTGTTCGTTACGCAGGCAGACAGGCCTATGGACGACCCCAACTGTATGGCGCGGGGGATCGAGGATGCGCTGGGCCGGTATTTGGAGGTGTGGTGAGGTTTTCGCCACTGCCGCCTAAGAACAAAGAGTCCCCCATGAAAAAGCAACACCTGCACAAGTATCTCCCTTTCCTACTGGTCGCAGCGCTAACAGGAGTAATGACCTGGTACCATCACGTCTACGTCAACTGGAACCCGAACGCCTTGGTTTCTTGGGGTTATAAAAAACCTACTGGCTCAAATCGTTGAATATCAACAGTTTTACCAGTTAGGTTTTTTCTTATTAGCATAAATAATCCCGAAGCAAATATATTTTAATAGATATTTGTTT
>Ga0123353_10000032_pt1 | contig 153370 bp, 145 predicted proteins | sample TergutLab28metaG_3_FD_92763 | JGI IMG/M metagenome (GOLD analysis project Ga0123353, IMG submission 92763) | Labiotermes labralis P3 segment gut microbial communities from Petit-Saut dam, French Guiana - Lab288 P3 | ecosystem: Host-associated > Arthropoda: Insects > Digestive system > Gut ... | reverse complement strand
CGACAGGTGATCCAACTACAGGCGAATTTGCCTTGCTTAACAACGCAATAAACAGCGGATCAACAAGCTCCGATGCCGGGCTTCTTAATAATTGGTTTGGTATGTACGGCGGCAGCTGGTGGAGTGGCTTCGCCCTTCAGGGCGGCTACGGCTACTATTGGTCATCTACGCAGAACGATGCCACCAATGCCCGCGTCCTCAGCTTCGGTCCGGGATGGGTGAATCCGGCGCTTAACGACGATAAGCAGTTCGGCTTAGCTGTACGGTGCGTACTTTAGCGGGGCCTATAGTAAGGCCTTGCTAATTTTCGTTTTTTGGGGAGGTAAGCTGATTTTTAAAATGACATATCTTTCTAAAGTTTTATTTGAAAAACGCCCTCAAATGCACTCGCACTTGGGGCGTTTTAGTTTATACTTTGGAAAAGAGCGGCTTAGAGCCGCCCTGATAGAGACCTTTGGAGTGGCTTGTTTCCTATGATTTATTGGGTTATGAGAAACCTGTTTTATCGACAACCGTCATGGGGGAAGCAATTAAGCTTTGCAATTACGCAGCGCTGCTGCATAAGGGTAAAATCGTTGAGCAAGGCGTTCCGGTTGAAATATGCGAACGGCATGATTCTTTTAAAACTGTGCCGGACTTGGAATCGGTATTTATCAAGCTTACGGGGGTGACGTTGGAATGAAAAGTATAAAAGCCATTTTTGCCAAACAGGCAAAGGATATGCTTAAAAGCCCGATGGCATTAGTCATGTTTTTGGTTTTTCCCGCCGTGGCGCTGATGATGACGCAGCTTGTGGCAAAATCAAACGATGATATACCAGCTAATATGTTCGTAACAATGATGGCGGCTATCTTCGCGGGTATGGGGCTTATCACGGCAGTATCTGACGCCATAGCCGAGGATATTGAGCGCAGAAGCCTCCGTTTTCTCGTAATAGCGGGTGTTAAGCCGTATCAGTATCTGATAGGCGCTGGGGGATTTTACTTGCTCGGCGGAACGGTTACATCGGTTGCGTTTGCTTTAATCGGTGACTTTACAATGACAGAAACCTTTAAATTTCTCGCCATTATGGTGTCGGGCGTGGCGGCCTCCGTTTTAATCGGCGCGACAATCGGTATATATGCCAAAAACCGTCAGATGTCAACCGCGCTGGGTATGCCGGTTGCGATGTTGGTCGGCTTTACCCCTATGGTTGCGACTTTTAATGAGCCGATCGAAAGAGTAGCCGGCGTTCTGTACACTCAGCAGATAAATGTAATTGTAAACGATTTTTCCATCAGCATTTACAGGCCTTTGTTAGTCATTGCTTCGAACATAGCGGTTTTAACGGTTTTATTTATAATTGCGTATAAGAAAAAGGGATTAAAAGGCTGACCCTTAATAACATAGTTATTAATTTATTATACGACTGCGTATAGTCAGCTCGTCCAATACCCGCTCGGCTTGGATTTTCGTTAATAATTTCCGCTCAACCAATGACAGGAGCATGGCTTTTTGAACATTCGTCAGGAATTCCTTGTGCTCATTTACATCAATACTGGGTATTGGTTCGCCAATATAAATAAATTCACGGGTTTTCATTCTGTTCGATATCCTTAATCAAGGTTTGTTAAATGGTATGAAATTGAAGTTTGTACGTATTCAAATGAAAACAGCCCCCGTAGGCAGGGGCTGTTTATTCAAGCAAAGCTAATTTAATGCTGTTCAGCCGCTTCGGCTTCGGCCTTTGTTTTGTGTATGGTTCCATGCGAGTGGTGCGGCGGCGCATAAACAGAGAACAATTTTAACGAACCGGGGCCGTCGTTTGTTATATTGTGCCATTTACCTTTTGGTACGAATATTCCGCTTCCGGGCTTAACTAACTCTTTATATGTCATGTTGCCTTTTTCCGGGCCGGAGTGATAGGTGCCGTGACCCTCAATAATATAAAGGAACTGATCCTCGTCTTTGTGCTGCTCCATGCCAACCTCGCCGCCTGGAGGTATACTCATCGCCGCCAATTGCAGCAAATCACCTGTCCAAAGCGCTATACGGAAATTAGTATTTTCACGTACCAACTGTTCAAGGCTCATTACAATAGAGGCGCTTCCTTTATCTTCAAGGTTGTTGCCTGAACCGATTTGGATTTTGTTTTTGGCTTGGCGCACAGGTTCCGCGGCAAACGCCGTTACAGTAGTTACGGACATAAGCATTATTACAACTAGAAGTAAAGACAACAGAGATTTTTTCATTACACACATTCCTCCTGATTTTAATAAAAATACATAAAAGTATTTTGTGTATTTTACTAAAAATCAATCAGGAAGCTTTATCCAAACACATATATTCTTGTTAAATTAACCCTTTACCCCGCTGGACACAACGGACATCCGCACCTGCTCCTGCGAGAAGATATAGATTATGATGCCGGGTAAAATAGCAAGGGTCAGCGCCGCGAACATACGCGTGTAGTCGTATGCGAAGGCCTCGTTGAAAAACGCCAGCGCATAGGGCAGGGTGCGGTTTCTTGGCGATATGGTTAATAACGCCGCGAAATAATATTCGTTCCAGTTTCCAAGGAACATCAGTATGCCGGCGGTGGCAAGGCCTGACCTCGCAAGCGGCAGATGCATTTGCCAGAATGTGCGGAAAAACCCGGCCCCGTCTATGGTGGCGGCTTCAGCCATCTCTTTAGGTATGCTGGCAAATGCCGCCCGAAGCACAAACATACACATTGCCATGCCCCCGGAGAGATAAACCAGAATCAACCCCTGCCTTGTATCATACAGCCGCAGATTCATTACAATCGAGAATATGGGCTGCGTCCGCGTATGCCCCGGAACAAGCATCGTTATGACAAAGAGCGAGAAAAAGATACTTTTGCCGGGGAAGTTGTACTTTGCGATAACATATGCCCCCATTGAGTAAATAAACAGGGAAATAAACGTGGCGGTTGTTGCTATAACGAATGAATTGATGCCAAACTGAGCGAAATTGTTTGTGTTAAGCACATGCAGGTATGGCTGGAAATTAATAGCGGTGGGCAATGTGAAAGGGCTTGACAGTATCTCCGCGTTGGTCTTGAACGACGACATGATAACCCACAACAGCGGAAATAACGACACAACAATCACAAACGCCAGCACAATATACATCAATATGTAAATTATGGGATTCTTCTTCTCTACCATAAGTCCCCCTAATAAACGCTTTCATTCATGCGGAACAGGCGGTTAATAATCAATAATACCGCAATCCCCATTACAAACATTACTACGGCGGTAGCGTTCGCCACGCCGAAGTTGCGGTCGGAAATGCCCCTGACCAGAATAATGGACAGGCTCATCGTGGTGTTTCCGGGGCCGCCGCGTGAGGTCAGCGCAATGGCTTCGAACATTGATATGCGCGAGGTAATGGACATAATTATACTTGTCCCGATGGAAAAGCGGCACAGCGGCATATCTATCATCCGAAGCGTCTGCCATCCGCCGGCCCCGTCAATTCTGGCGGCCTCATGTATCTCGCTTGGTATAGCCATCAAATCCGCCAGCACCACCAAACTAATAATTACCGCATAAAACAGCCAAGTGAACGTTATCGCCCAAAAAGACGCCGGCGACTGGAAAAACCAATTCACATTAAAATCCGGGTTAAAAATCCTGATAATATTATTTAAAATCCCAAACTCATTGTTAAAAATAAACCTATATATCATGGCCCAGGCCGCGCTGGATATAACCATCGGCACCATAAACGCCGCCCGCGCAATCTTCCACCCCGGCGGCTGCTTGAAAAAAACCAGCGCCACAAGGACGCCGAACCAAACATGAAAAGTCATCGCAATCAGCGACCACAGCGCAATATTCCGCAGGGCTACCATGAACGAACTCATATTAAACAACCGCGTATAATTATCAATGCCGATAAACGCCGGCCTGGAAAACCCGTTCCAACGCGTAAAGCTGGTACCCACAACCTGTATGATGGGCCAGCAGTAAAATAACGCAAATATTAAAATAGTAGGCAAAAGAAATAAGTAAATCCAAGGTAAATTACGCCGTTCCAATTTTTTCATTATTATCACCTATCATCTAACCATTAGAGAGGGAGCCTATAAAAAGCTCCCTCTCTATAAAACCGATTTTACCGCATAGTTTCCCTTGCGGAAGTTTCAAGCTGCTGACAGAACTCCTCGGGAGTGAGGGTGCCGTCTATGAGGAGGGGGAGGAGACGTCCGAACTCGATGTCGGCGATGGAGCCCGGCGCGGAGTTCCAGAGGTAGGGAACAACGATTGTCTCACTGTTAATAGATCCCATATACTGGTGGAGCAGGGCGTTTTCGGCGCGTGCGGCAAGGAACTCGGCGGATTCGTCCAGATTGGGGGCGGTGCCGCCTTCGGCAAGCATGTAGAGCTCAAGCTCATTGGCGGACATCATGAAGGAGATGAACGCCCAAGCGCCTTCGGCTGCTTCGGGAGGCGTGTTGGCGGGGATCCACCAGCCGTAGCCAAGGGGGTTGTCAAGGCCCACGTTGCCGGGCATGGCGTTGCTGCGTACGTTTGCGCCGTCAAAGCCGTTCGACCATCTGTCCGCCGCATCGGCGTTAAAGTCGCCAATCATCCACGGGCCGTTGAAGATCATGGCGGCGTTGTTGGAGAAGAACGCGTTGGCGGCGTCGGCATAAGCCGCGCCTACGGTGTTTCCATGGCCAGCGGTTTGAATGACGCGCTGGAGCTGGGTTATGGCGTTAACAAAGATGGGATTTGTGAATTCCACAAATTTATTATCGTCCGGAAGATGGTTGAACAGAAGCTCGGGACCGCCCGGCTGAACCGCTATCATGGATGTAAGGGCGATCATCGTGGTCCACGCGTTTTCGCTTGTCATGAACGCGAGTGTGTTGTCGCCAAGCTCCTCAAGCAGCTCGTCCCAGGACATTTCGCCGATGGGCTTTGAGGGCTGGAACAGCGTCTCGTTGTAATACAGCGTAGCGGGGCGCACAACCGGGTATGTAACGGAGAGCAGCTTACCGTCAAAGGTATTATGCTCAATGTTGGCGTCCAAAAGGAGCGCGCGCAGCTCAGGTTCGTTGTCAAGCCATTGGTTAAGGTCATAGAACCTGTTGTTGGGGATCAGGTATTCCAAAAGGAAAATCTCATCCGGCACGCCTTCAACAAGCGGCGGGAGCTGGTTTTGGATCGCGAGCTGGCGCATTTGGTCCTGATACATGTCGTTGGGAACTTCCATGACTTCAACCCTGTACACGCCGGCGTACAATTCGTTAAAACGCTCCACCTGAGGCAGGAAGAACCTGGCGCCTACGTTCGCGCCTACCTTGTAGTGCGGGATTGTAAGTACGATTGCTCCGTCGGCGTCCGTCGTGACGGTGTCCTGTGTCAGACAGCCGGAGAGCGCCGAGAGGCAAAGAGCCGTTGCAAGAATCAAAGCAAGTAACCTTTTCATTTGTAAACCTCCAATCAGAATTTGTATTTTTAACATAACATAAAGCCGTTGAAAAATCAATAGGGATTTAATTAAATTTACGAAACAATTTATGAAACAATTTCACAATATATCTTGAAATTTTTTTGATTTTGTGTATACTGCATATATAGGGATTTGAAAGGGGTAATTATATGGATATTAATATGGCTAAGGAATCCATACATATGGATAGCGCGCGCATTATTACAGAGGATGGATTCCGGCTGGACAGGGCATCCGAAACGCGTTTCACTGTTTCAAACGGCTGCTTTGCCGTAAGGGGTACGTCGGAAGAGCTGTATGACAACGAAACACCCGGCACATATGTTGCGGGGGTTTTCGATAAAGGGAATTCGGCGGTAACGGAGCTTGTGAACCTTCCGTATCCTTTTGGCATGAGGATTTACATAGACAGGGAATATGTGGATTTACGCGAATGGACAGTGGGGTTCCACAGGAGGGAGCTGGACATGGCGCGGGGCGTTCTTACGCGTGAGTATGCCGCGGCGGACGCAAAGGGCAGACGCTTGCGGGTGCGTACGGAGCGGCTGGCATCTATGGCTAAACGATACATCGGCGCGTCCCGTATCGTTATTACCTGCGAAAATTTCGGCGGCGTGGTCAATGTCGAAAACTTCATTGATTGCAATGTTTATAATTTAAAGAATAATCCCAACGAGCGCGAGAGGCATTTTGCGGCGCGAACAAGCGCTGATGACAATGCCGCAAGGGTAATTTGCGCTACTAAAGACGGGGATTACACCGTGGCCATCGCGGTGAACGCAAAGACGCGTTCGCTTGCCAAAGCCGGTTGCATCGGGCGGTACAGCCGGGATTTCGGTAATTATGCCGCCGTTTACGATGATTTCGAGGTGGAAGAAGGAGCGGTAATTGAGCTGGAGCGCGTAACCGCGTTTTGTTCAAGCCGTGAGGTTTCATCGGATTTAACGGAAAAAACCGTTTCCGGGCGCCTTGCCGAGGGTTTAAAAACGGGCTGGGATAAACTCCTTGCGGAACATGTCCGCGAAATGGAGAATTTATGGGAGCGCGCCGATATAACCATAGATGGCGATTCCGAAGCGGACAAGGCTTTGCGTTTTTGCCTGTATAACCTTATATGCTCGGCCAACCCCTTGGACGAGGAAGTTTCAATCGGCGCGAAAGGCCTGCACGGAGAGGGTTACAAAGGCCACGTATTCTGGGATACGGAATTATTTATGCTTCCGTTCTTTACCTACGCTCTGCCGGATTATGCCCGCGCGCTGCTGAGCTACCGCTGGCACAAGCTGGAGGGTGCCAAGAAAAACGCGGAGGCGGGCGGATACGCCGGGGCGCGATACCCTTGGGAGTCCGCCGATTCCGGGCTTGAAGAGACGCCGAGCTGGGGGTTTGACTATAAGCGTAACAAGGTAAGGATTTGGACGGGGGATATTGAAATACATATTACCTGTGACATTGCCTACGCCATGCGCGAATACGTGCGTGCCAGCGGCGATACGGAGTTCCTGAGGGAACGGGCCGCGCCTGTTATATTCGAGACGGCGCGTTTTTGGGCGTCACGGCTTGAATATGACAAAGAGCGTGATTTATATGATATAAAGGGCGTTATCGGGCCGGATGAGTTTCATGAGCATATTGATAACAACGCCTATACAAACACTCTTGCGCGTTGGAATCTGCGCTACGCGGCGGAATTGGCTGCGGAATACGGCGCGGGCAGCGGCGTTACGGATAAGGAAGCAAATATATGGGTTGATGTGGCGGATAAAATCTGCGTTCCGCGTTCCGGCGGCCTGATTGAGCAGTATGACGGCTTTTTTAAGAAACAAGACGTGCTTATAACGGAGTTTGACGCCAATCAGATGCCGCTTTGGCCCGAGGGCGTGGATATCACCAAACTGGGCAAATATCAGATAGTTAAACAAGCGGACGTTGTTATGCTAATGCATTTGCTTGGGGAGGAATTTACGCCGGAGGAAATGAAAGAGAACTATATTTACTATGAAAACAGGACGATGCATAAATCCTCCCTTGGGCCCAGCATGTACGCGCTGATGGGGGCGCGGACGGGCCAGCACGGCAAGGCGTACGCCAACTTTATGCGCACCGTTCTGACCGATATTGCGGATAACCAGGGCAACACCGCGCACGGCATACACGCGGCGGCGGCCGGCGGGGCGTGGTGCGCGGTGTTCTACGGTTTTTGCGGGATTGGCGTGGATGCCGCGGGTAATTTGGTCATTGACCCGTGGCTGCCGGAGAAATGGAACGGAATCACTATGAATTTCCATTTCCTGGGCCGCCGTTTACGGCTGACTGTTACACATGGTGAAGTAAAACTGGAACGTTTAAGCGGCCCGGAGGGGCTTACAGCAACAGTTAACGGAGGGGCCGTGGAGCTTTGAGGAATACGATTACAATGAGGGGCATGGCGGCGGAGCTGGGGCTGTCCCTCGCTACTGTTTCAAAGGCGTTGTCCGGCAAACCCGAGGTAAGCGGCGCCACGCGTGAACGGGTGGCGGCTTTTGCCAAGGAAACAGGTTATATAAATGGGCAAAAGCGGCTCCCGGGCAACGGTACGCGTGTGGCTTTGGTTATACAGGACGCGGATATCGAGGATTTTGGCACCGCTTTCTTCTTCGGGATTCTTACGGGATTTAAGCAATATGCCAAAAACCGGGGATTTGAGGTCGTCATACTCACAATCTCTCCCGCCGAGCAGGGCCTGTGCGATTATGACAAATACATTAAGGACAGGCAGCTTGACGGCGTGTTCGTCATGGGCTTGCGGACTACAGACCCCTATTACAAACAGCTTGCGCGTACTTCCGTAAACAGCGTTGCGCTGGATATCGTAATGGAAAATCCGCTAACTGGGAGCGTTGTGGTTGACAATCTTGCCGGGGCGCGGCTTGCTGTGGGGCATCTTGCCGGATTGAACCATAAAGCGATAGGCTTTATAAACGGGCATGGTGAGGCTTATGTTTCAAGAGAACGGCTGGCGGGATATATCACGGCAATGTGCGAAAACGGGCCGGTATATAATCCCGCGCTGGTATACGCCGGGGATTTTTCGGAGGAAAGCGGGGCGCGGGGCGCGGAATACCTGCATAAAATGGGCGCTACGGGGTTGTTTTGCGCCAGCGACCTGATGGCTCTTGGAGCGGTGCGGAAGCTGCTGTCAATGGGTTTATCCGTCCCTGGGGATGTCTCAATTGTAGGTTTTGATAACGCGCCGTTCAGCCAAGTCTGCTCTCCGCCGCTTACAACAGTGGCACAGGACTGGCAGCGCATAGGCGTGACCGCCTGCGCCCTGTTGGACGGCCTGATGCGCGGCATACCGGTTAACCACGCCGTCCTGACCCCCACATTGATTGTTAGAGAGTCAACAACCATGCGTAAGGGAGAATAAAACGAATGATCTACAGTATAAAAGGCTTTGACAAAACAAAGCTAAAACTCCATGAAACCCTGTTCCATAACGCCAACGGCTATCTGGGCGTGCGCTCATGCTTCGAGGAAGGTTACCCCGAAGGGTTCGGCACCATACGCGGCATGTACGTGAGCGGTGTCTACAATATTGCCGAAATGCCTCAAGCGGAGCCGTTATACGGGTTTGTGGACAAGAAGCAGGCCGTTGTCAACATAGCGGACGCGCAGGGGATTGAGCTGTACATAGACGGGGAGCGCTTCTCACCGTTTGATGGAGAAGCGCTGGAATTCGAGCGCGCGCTGGATATGGAGGCGGGGGTTACATGCCGCCGTATACATTGGCGCTCCCCGCGCGGGAAGGAAGCTGAGGTTTTGATAAAGCGTATGGCTTCGTTTGTTAAGCCGTCGCTGTTTACGATTGAGTATTGCGTGACGCCCTTGAATTTTAGCGGTGAAATCCGCGTTATATCCGGTTTGAACGGGCATGTGACAAACCACGGAAATCCCGGCGACCCGCGTGTTGCCTCGGAGCGGCGTCGGCATATGGATGTGCAGGACGAGTTGGTTATTGACGGCGTGGATTATGTTGTTTCGGCAACATCGCGCTCCGGTATAAAAGTTTGTGTGGGCGCGGGGCATAAAACCCGCGGACTGGCACGCAGCGGCCCCGGTTTTATCGGGATTGCCAAGCCCGGCGTTGCCTTGGTCTTGGAAAAATACGTGGTGGTGGTTGATTCAAGGCGGCACAAGGATGTCCTTAAAGCCGCGCAAAAAGAAATGCAAGCCCTTAAATCAGAGCTTAGCAGCCATTACGATGCCCAGAAAGCGTATCTTGCGGATTTCTGGGAACGCTCCGCTATGGAGATTGAAGGAAACGGCGATTTAAACCTTGCCATGCGCTTTAATCTTTACCAGCTCTTGCAATCCGCGCCGGAGGACAGCGTTTGCGGAATGGCGGCAAAAGGCCTTAGCGGAGAGGGCTACGAAGGGCATTGCTTCTGGGACGGCGAGATGTTCGCCTTTCCCGCCCTGCTTCTGACCCAGCCGGAGATAGCGCGGAAAATGCTGATGTTCCGGTACAATACGTTGAACGCGGCTATAGAGAACGCCCGTTTTATCGGTCACAAGAACGGCGCGTTGTTCCCATGGCGCACCATAAACGGTACCGAATGCTCGGGTTATTATCCCTCCGGCGCGGCACAGTATCATATAAACGGCGATATCGGGTATGCCGTTGTTCAATATTGGCTTGTTTCCGGGGATGTGGAATTTATGCAAAACGCGGGACTGGAGCTGCTGCTTCAGATATCGCGCCTGTGGCTGGACACGGGGCATTACCATAACGGGCGATTCATGATTAACGGCGTCACGGGCCCGGACGAATACACGTGTATGGTAAATAATAATTATTACACCAATGCGCTTGCAAAGCATAATATGCGCTGGACGGCAAAACTGGCGGAAACGGCGGGACTGGCGTCCGCGGCGGAGTCTTTGGGAATCCGCGGGGAAGAACTCAAGGCATTCCGTCAGGCGGCTGAGGCTATGTATCTGCCTTATGATAAGAATCTGGGTATAAATCCCCAAGACGATTCGTTCCTTCAAAAGCCTGTTTGGGACTTTGGGAATACGCCGCCGTCGCATTATCCCCTGCTGCTCCATTACCATCCCATGCATTTATACCGTTTTCAGGTTTGCAAACAGGCCGACGTTGTTATGGCGCATTTTATTCTTGAGGATGAACAGAGCCGCGAAACTATGGAGAAATCCTTTCTGTACTATGAAAAAGTCACAACACACGATTCGTCTCTGTCAAAACCCATATTCTGCGCCGTTGCCGCAAAGCTGGGGGTTATGAACAAAGCGACGGGTTATTTCAAAGACTCGGCTAATTTGGATTTGCGGGATTCTCATGGGAACACGTCGGATGGCATACACACCGCAAACATGGGCGGCACCTGCATGGCGGCGCTTTTCGGCTTCGCCGGCCTGCGGATCAACGATGAAGGCATAAGCCTGGAGCCCCGGCTTCCGCCGGATTGGCAGGGCTTTACGTTTAGAATAATGTACCGCGGTGAGCTTAGGGAAGTGCGTATAACACGAGACGGAAAGGGCTGTGCCGTTAACGGCGTAAAAACTGACGGAGGGCGCGTATCGCTCAGGCATCTGTCACCATGAAATACCGCTTGCAAATAGAGCTGATTTATGTTAAAATTTTCTTGGTATATCTAGAGCCTATCCGACATTAAGACCGAAATACGCGAAGTTCCTTAATGTTGGATAGGCTCTTATAAGAAAATACACGGGTTGCGCTCTATGAAGGGAGTAACGGCATGGAAGATTTATTTGGCATTGAACAAAATGTACTTGACGAAGCCGTTAAATACGCAGCCGAGCTGAAAAACGGAGCGGCGTTTGAGCCCAGTAAATTTGAAACGATTGTGAAAGAATATGGCAGACTGCTGAAACAACTCCGCAGGGTTACTAAGATATCTGACCGAACGACGGTTACACTGAATACAAGTAAACACGATTTGCTTGACAAAGTGCATTATGACGCGTTGACGGGCATCTACAACAGGCGGTTCATGGAGGACAGCCTGAAACGTATAGTCAGGTCGCTTTCGCGGCATGGCGGCACATTAAGCGTTATGATGATGGATATTGATTATTTCAAGAAATATAACGATACATACGGGCACAGCGAAGGGGATACCTGCTTGAAAGCCGTAGCGGAGGCCCTGGCGGGATGCTTGTCCAGGGCCGACGACTTCGTTGCGCGTTACGGCGGCGAGGAATTTACGGTTATACTGCCGGATACGGACCAAAGCGGCGCGCGCGTAATGGCAAATAAGATACTAAGGTGCGTAAGGGCATTGGAAATCCCCCACGAAAAAAATGAAGCCGCAAGCTGTGTCACAATCTCAATTGGCGTAACAACAAGCGAGGTAGCTCATGCCCACCAGGGCGTGGATTATATCAAACGCGCGGACGAAGCGCTGTATCAGTCAAAGCAGCGTGGGCGCAACAGATACACTTACGTTGATTTTAGGGAGGAAATATAATGATACTGGATATGAACGCGTATACCGGAATGATAAATGACCTTAATATCAACATTATTTACAGCGGCCCAATGTGGGCGGACGGACTGAAGGGCCTTGCGGAAATGGTGAAGGCGCATCTTGAAGTTGACGATGTGCCGGGCAACGCGGCAAAGTCCGTTTTTTCGGTATTTGTTGAACAGGTGACGAATATGCTGATGTATTCGGCGGGGAAGGAGCGTTATCCCCAGCCGGATAATGAAACGTTTGCGGTATCGACTGGCTTACTGGTTCTCGGCCACAAAGAAAAGATGTATTTCATACAAACGCGGAATGCCATAAAGAACCAGAGTATAAATCTTATTAAAAGCAGGATAGACCATTTGAATACTCTGGATAAAAAAGAGCTGCGAAAGTTTTACAAGGAGCAGATGCGGGCGGATAATGATAACCCGGAGAGCCAGGGCGCGGGGCTCGGCCTTATCGAAATCGCCAGGCGGGCGACGGCGCCGATTGAGTACAAATTTGATTCTATTAACAATGAGTTGTCGCATTTTACAATGTATGTGGAAATTGCGCAAGGGGGAGCCGAGTAATGTCGTTTAGGCTGGAGAGGGAAAAGACGAAAACGTCGCCGTATATCTTAATTGATGAGGAAAAGGGTTATATACGGTTTGAGGGCGAGAGTTATCTCGAGGACATACTCAGCTTTTTCAGAGAAATAAACGAATGGCTGGCCAAATATCTGGCTTCCGATTTTTCCAGTCTGACATTTGATTTTGCGATGGAATACTTCAACAGCTCAACAACGAAACAGATTTATAATATGCTGAGAGCGATGGATATGAGCGCCGCCGGCGGCAAGCGGATTATTGTAAACTGGATTGCCGCCGGGGATGACGATATGCTAATCGAATGCAGCGAGGACTTCAAGGATGAAATGGAGAGCCTGGAGTTTAATCTGGTTATAAATGATTAATCCAATGTCAAGGAACCGCAGTACAGAACCATGCCGTCTGCGGTTACAAATACCGCGCCGATATCATCCGGCCCTTTATTCAATTCTTCAATGAATTGCATTCCGTCGGATAAACCCATCATAAACGCCGTTGTTACCAGTATTTCAGCGAAAGTGGCGGTTTCGGCGGTGACGGAAACAGAAATCAAGTCTGTTTCGCGAGGGTAACCGGTGGCCGGATCCAGAATATGGTGGTAGAGCCTGCCATCGTAAAAAAAGCCGCGCTGATAAGAGCCTGACGTTGCCACGGCCCCGCCCGTTAAACCCAATATGCCGATCCGCTCCGACTGCCCGAAGGGATCCTCCACGGCAACGTTCCATATGCCTGTTTCGGGGCGCGCGCCCAAAAGACGTATATCTCCGCCCGTATCAATAACAGCGGATTTAACGCCTTTTTTTTGTAAAAAATCATGCGCCTTGTCGGCAATAAATCCCTTTGCGATTCCGCCCAAGTCCAGCTGTGTCCCGCCGTATTTTTTTATTATCATGCTATTTCTTAATTCAATAGTGTCAAGCCCCACAAATTCCAGTGCGATAAGAACATCGGCGCATTGCGGCGGTTCGCTTCCATGCGTAAAATCCCATAGCCCGCTGACCGCGCCTATAGTGATATCAAACAGGCCGCCGGTCAATTCATAGGAATCCAGCGCTATTTTAATAATTTCATATGTTTCCGCCGCAATCGCGACGGGTTCGCCGCCGGCGGCTTCATTCACACGCCGGATATCGCTGCCGGCCGCTGTGCGGCTAAGCAGCTGCTCCAGCCCGCGTATAAAATCAAGGGTTTCCTCCAGGATACCGTCGTCTCCGTCACGCGGGTTATAAATTGATATAGATACAAAGGTATCCATCATAAGAGCGTTTACTGATATTACTGTCATTGTTGACCTGTGATTGCATGACGCGCATAAAAAAAGTATGATGATAATTAATATTAGGCCTGTCCGGTAACCTGCTTTCGGTGGATTTTCGCGCAAATTTTTTGTTATGCTAGGAAGGAAAAACCGCGTGTGCCCAAAGGCACAGAAGGTTTTTTGTGACGACGCAGAACGGAAAATTTGCCGGAAAGACGCCGGAACGAGGTTACCGGACAGGTCTATTGTAAGGGTGAACTGTTTTCGGTTATGATTTTTAATAAACATTAAAAGTCCTCGTCAGAAAAAGAGCTTCAATATCCGGAAACGCCATATTTACAACGTTTTTAACCCGGCTGGCATGTTCGTGAGTGCTAAAAACACCGAAAACCGTCGGCCCGCTGCCGCTCATAACCGCACCCAGAGCACCGTGCTCAAGCATAAGTTCCTTGATTTTATTTATAACGGGATGAATGGAAATCGTTACGGACTCCAGCGCGTTTGCCAACTGTGAGCATATTCCCCGTAAATCGGATTTTTTTATGTAATATAACAACCTTTCAATATCCGGGCGTTTTGCCGCCGATGGATTAAAGGACTTAAATATTTCCGATGTAGACACCGAAAAAGGCGGTTTTGCCAACACCAGCCAAGACCGCGGTATAGGCCGAAGGTGGGAAAGCCGCTCGCCAACCCCCTCGGCAAGCTGAGTTCCGCGTGTAAGGCAAAAAGGCACATCCGCGCCCAGAGAGAGCCCTATGTCCAGTAACTCGCGGAATGGTATTTCCAGCTTAAAAAGACTCCGCATCCCTGCAAGGACAGCGGCGCAATCGGCGCTGCCTCCGGCAAGCCCGGCGGCCATGGGAATGCGTTTTTCTATAGTTACTGACACATTATCCTCTATGCCGCATTTATCAATCAAAAGCTTGGCAGCCCTGTAAGCGATATTACGTTCATCGGAGGGCAGGGAAGCGGCTTCCACGCGCAGCTGCGGGCCTTGCGCCTCATGAAGCGCCGGATGGTTCGCCCCCGCAGCAATGGTTACCGTATCCGCCAGAGTTATGCTCTGCATAACGCCGCTAAGCTCATGATATCCGTCGGGCCGCCGGCCCAGCACATCAATAGCCAGATTAACCTTTGCCCTTGCCAAAAGTTTAATTTGCCCCATATTTATAAAATATCCGAACCGTTCATGCGCAGCCTGAACTTAGCTTGTAAAAATTCCGCCGCGCGTTTGCACATCAGCATACGGGTAAGGAATATTTCAAAATATTCAATTACCGAGCTTATAGTCTGGTCAATAGTTACGTCAAGCAAGATCTCGCGCGGGGACGCCGAAACCCTTACACAGCTTTCGATAACGGCATAATTCACGCGGTCATGATTGTCAAAGGTCGCCATATCCGTATTGCGGACGCGGCTGCGGCGGACGTCGCTTTTATCGGCGATTATCAATGCGGCGGAGGCGGCGCTTACCGGCACGCCCGCGTCTTCGTCGTGGTTGCCGATAGCCCCGACAATCATCGCAATCTCATCATAAGGCATCTCTATACGCGTAAGGATGTTGAACGCCATCATAGCACCGGTTTGGGAATGCCCGACACGGCAGACCATGTTGCCGATATCGTGCATATAACCCGATATTTTACACAGCTCGGCGGTACGTTCACCGTAACCAAGGGCAAGAAGGATTTCCTGCGCAACCTCGCCCGTTTTAAGCGTGTGCTGGCAGGAATGGTCGGTATAGCCCATAACGCCCAAAAGCTCGTTGCCCCAGTGTATATACGCTTTTAGTTCATCATTCTTTCGGATGTCATCAAATGTGATCATATGTCGCTCCAATCAAATTAATATCTTTAGTATAACCCAAATTAAACCAAAAATAAAGTAAAATCAAATGAAGCAATGAAACGCGTCGATTAAATCCGTGTCAAAGCCCGTGTACACCCAACCCAGCCGTGTCCAAGTATATCCATAAACCGTACGCGGGCCGACGTAGGTTATATTCATCCATAAGTCCCGCCCGTTTCGCATCCATAAATATACCATGCTCCCCTCGCAACGTTTAAGAGCGCCCGGGTTCATGCGGAAGGCGTTGTGGTCGCGCCTTGGAATAGTTTTTGGCGGACGGAAGCCCGGTGATTTTCCCGGCATAACCGGTGCGGGAGGTATGGGTCTGTGTTCCGGGAGCGGTCTGTGACCGGGCCTGTGATCAGGCCTGTGGTCAGGCCTATGACGCGTCAAGCTGTCGGTCGCTTCGATATTATCTAAATTCTCTAAAATCTCATGCGTGGCGTGGCATTTATAAGGATACATAAAAATCCCCCTAAACGAGTATACAATGTAAGTATATTTGTTTAGAGGTCTTTGTGTTCCTTTTATGTTTTTGCGCTTTTTACGGTTGAAGAATATAATTCAAAGCCTCCCGAAATAAAACCTTTTGAGATCTCCCGCCGTCTGACTGCCGCATTTGGCAAGCTCGCTCATAACCCTGTTGAAGCCGTATTCGTTTTCATACCAATTATGAGCGCCAAAATCCGAAACGTCGGAAGGCGTAACATAAAAATCAGCCTCCGGGAACGAAAGCTGGTAATAAATGAGCGCGCGCCGCGCGTGGAAACTCTTGCAGCATAAAATTGCCGATTTGACCTTAATACCTTGTTCATCACAAACCCGCCGCGAAAAAACCGCGTTTTCAATGGTGAAAGTACTTTCGCACTCCTTCAAAATACAATCACATGGGACGCCGTTTTTCACCAGCACATCCCGCATAAAATCCCATTCCGTCTCGTACGGGCCGTTGTAAACATCGGCTTTATCCCTAACTCCCGGGAACTTTTCGCTTAAAACATAATACTTGCCAGAAGGCATAATTAACGGCGCGAAACCCTGTTTATACAAATCCGCCGCGCGTTCGGAGGGCTGCGGGTGCGACCCGCCTGGGATAAAGATAATATCGGCCGCGCTCGGCTCATCATTTACAAAGATAAACCGCGTTATATCGTCAATAATACGCTTCATGCCATTTAATTCCTACGGACAATCGGTTTATCCCAAACCTCGGGATAATCAATATTTAACAGCGCGCAAACCGTCGCCGCCACGTTTGAAAGGCCAAATTCCCCGTTTGAAAGCGTTAAATCCTTCCCCGCGTTAATAATCATAAACGGCACGGGGTTCAGCGTGTGCGCCGTCTTTGGCGAAACCGCGCCCGTTTTTGTTTTTTCAAGCATTTCGTCGGAATTGCCGTGGTCAGCCGTAATTATCAGAACAGCACCGCATTCCTTCGCGGCGGAAGCAATCCTCGCCAAACATAAATCCACCGCTTCAACGGCAATCACCGCCGCGTTAAAATTACCCGTATGCCCAACCATATCGCCGTTGGGGAAATTCGCGCGGATAAAACCGTATTCGCCGCTCTTAATTGCCTCAATAACCTCGTCCGTTATCTCGGCGGCTTTCATCCAAGGGCGTTCGTCAAAGCTTACCCGGTCCGAGGGGATTTCCTTGTAAACCTCCAGCTCCTTGGAAAACTTATCGTTTTTATTCCCATTCCAGAAATACGTAACATGCCCGAACTTCTGCGTCTCGGAGCAAGCGAATTCCTTTATGCCGTGTTTAATTAAATGCTCAGTCAGCGTGTTCCTTATATCGGGCGGGCTGACTAAAAAACGCTCCGGTATTTGAAGATCACCGTCATATTGCAGCATACCCGCGTAAAATACCTTAGGGGAACGCTCCCTGTCAAATTCCGTAAAATCTTCTTTATCAAACGCAAGGCTGATCTCAATGGCCCTGTCGCCCCTGAAATTGAACAGTACAACGCTGTCGCCGTCATTTATCGTGCCGGCCGGTTTACCGTTTTCATGTATAACAAAAGCCGGTAAATCCTGATCAATAATATCGGGGGCGTCCGACCTGTAGGCTTCAATGGCTTCCTTGCAAGAGGCAAACCCCTTGCCTTTACCCAATATATGCGTATCCCAGCCCATTTTAACCATTGGCCAGTTGGCGTTATATCTGTCCATTGTAATCTTTTGCCGGCCTCCGCCGCTGGCTATGCGTCCGTCAAAACCGCCGCCGTTGAGGTTATTTAAATGTTTTTCCAAATCTTCTGCGTAAGATAACGCGCTTTGCGCCGGAACATCACGGCCATCCAGTAAAACATGAACACGCGCCTTTTTAACGCCGTCCTCTTTCGCGCGGGTAAGCATGGCTTTTAAATGCGCAATATTAGAATGGACGTTCCCGTCCGACAACAGCCCGATAAAATGCAACGCGCCGTTTTTACAATTTTCAATCAGACCGCGCCAGGTTTGGGACGCAAACATACTGCCCGCGGCGATGGATTCGTTCACCAGCTTCGCGCCCTGGCTGTATACCTGCCCGGAGCCGAGGGCGTTATGACCCACCTCGCTGTTGCCCATATCGTCATCGCTGGGAAGCCCAACGGCGGTGCCATGCGCTTTTAGCGTTGTGTGCAAACCCTCGTTCATCAATGCGTCCAGCGTTGGCGTGCGCGCCGCGATAACGGCATTGCCGTATTCGTACGTGCTTACGCCGATTCCGTCCATTATAACCAATACAACAGGTCTATTCATATTCATCACCCGCAAATTATTAACCTAAAAAAAACGTTAACTCCGCTTCGGCTGCCTTATTCCCGTCAAAGTACGCGACCCCGCGCCCAACCCCCGCAGCCGGCCTGAGCTTAACAATCTCAACCTCCAGCCGTAACATCCCACCGGGCGTTACCTGCTGCCTGAACCTCACTTTATCCGCCGCACCGAAAAACGCAAGCCTTCCTTTATTCTCCGGTATGGAGAGGATACTGAAAGCGCCGGCCTGAGCCATTGCCTCAACAATCAGCACGCCCGGCATAACCGGATGCCCCGGAAAATGCCCGGCAAAGAAGGGTTCGTTCATGGTCACGCCCTTTTCGGCAACGGCGTTTCTGCCCGGTACGGAGCTGATTATACGGTCTATAAGCAAAAACGGCGGGCGGTGGGGGATGATTTCCATAATGCCTTTGATATCGGCGGTGATGGGCTGAGCGTTCATTTTTCCTCCATCAGATTGAGCGAACATAAGGTTTGCTCCTATGGGTGCGGATATATCTATTTTCCTTCCCATTTTTTAAGGCAAAGGCAAGCGTTATGTCCGCCGAAGCCAAGAGAGTTGGAAAGCGCATATCGAATATCGGCCTTACGGCCTGTTTTTTGAACATAATCCAAGTCGCAGCCCTCGCCGGGGGTTTCCAGCCCGGCTGTCGGCGGTATAAACCCGTCGCGCAGCGCAAGGGCGCAAACCGTTGATTCTATCGCGCCCGCCGCGCCCAAGAGATGCCCGGTAACGGATTTTGTAGACGAAAACGGCACATTGTACGCGTGCTTGCCCAAAGCTGTTTTAACAGCCAGCGTTTCCGGCAGGTCATTCGCCGGGGTTCCCGTGCCGTGGGCGTTTACATAACCTACCTGACTGGGTTCGATACCGGCTTCATCTATCGCCACTCTCATGGCTTCCGCCGCACCGCTGCCGTCGGGTAAAGGTGCCGTCATGTGGTAGGCGTCGCTGGTTGTGCCGTAACCCACAACCTCGGCATAAATCCTTGCCCCGCGCGCCAAAGCCATATCCAGCCGCTCGACTACCAGAGCGCCCGCGCCCTCGCCCATAACAAACCCGGCACGGTCTTTGTCAAAAGGAATGCACGCGCGGTCGGGATCCGTTGATTCGGTCAGGGCGGTCAGGTTAATAAACCCGGCTACGCCGATTTCCGTAATGGAGGCTTCTGCCCCGCCCGTTATTGCCAGATCAATATACCCGTGTTTAATAGCGCGGAAGGCTTCTCCCAAGCAGTTCGCGCTGGACGCGCAAGCCGTCACAATAGGCAGGCTGGGCCCTTTTAAGCCGTATTTAAGCGATATATGCCCCGCCGCCATATTTGCTATGGTCATGGGTATAAACAGCGGGTTTACGCGCTCCGGCCCTTTTTCAAAAAGCTTGCCGACCTGCTCCTGCATTATCGCAAGGCCGCCGATGCCGGAACCAAAATAAACCGCGGCGCGGTGAGAACCTTTTACGGATTCCATATCCAGCATAGAATCCTTAAAAGCCTCGGCGGCGGATGCCAGCGCGTACTGTGAGTATAAGTCAAGCCGCTTGGTTTCCTTCTTCTCAATATAATTCTCGGCGATGAATTCCTTGACCTCGGCGGCTATTTTTGCCTTAAAACGCTCGGTGTTGAAACGCGTGATCGGGCCGAAGCCATGACGACCGTTCTTTATGTTATCCCAAAACTCGTCAATGTTATTTCCGACGGGCGTAATCAGCCCTATGCCGGTTATTACAACCCTGCTTGAATTATTTCCCGTGATACCTATAACAGCATCAAACCTCCGTCTACTCGGATAACCTCGCCCGTAATATACTTGCTTACCGCGAGGAAATACACAGTGTCGGCTATCTCGTCCAGTTTCCCAAAACGGCCCAGCGGTATCTGCGCCAGCATTCTTTGGCGTATGTCATCGGACAGCGTCTCGGTCATACCGACCTCAAGCGGCCCGGGGGCTACCGCGTTGCAAGTGATGCCGCGCGAACCCAGTTCGGCGGCTGTGGTTTTTGTAAGGCCAATCAATCCGGCCTTGCTGGCGGAGTAATTCGCCTGCCCGATATTGCCGCCAAGCCCGGCTACGCTTGCCATGTTAACAATCGCGCCGCCCCGCTGCTTCAACATTACGGACGCGGCGTGCTTTGTCATGTTGAACGCGCCTTTCAGGTTTACGGCGATTACATTGTCGAAATCGTCCTCCGTCATGCGGATTATTAGGTTGTCGCGAAGTATGCCGGCGTTGTTTACAAGCACGTCTATCCGTCCGAACGCGGAAACGGTTTCCTTAATTATCCGCGCGGCGTCAGTAAAAACAGAAACATCCCCAAGCACCGGAACCATTTTACCGCCAAGGGATTCTATTTCCTCAGCCAAGCCGTCCGGTACTTCGGCATATTCGTTGACGGCGACATTCGCGCCTTCTTTTGCGAAACGCAACGCGCATGCGCGTCCGATGCCGCGCCCGCCGCCGGTTATCAGCACATTTAACGGGCCGCTCATGCTTCCAGCCCTCTCAGTGTTTCTACAAGGCTTGCCGTATCCTGAACATTAAATACCCTTACATCCGGTAAAATTTTCTTCACGAAACCCGAAAGCGCTTTGCCTGGGCCGATCTCAATAAATGTATCCACCTCAAGCGCAGCCATCTTCCGGACGCAATCCGCCCATTTTACGGCGGCGCAAATCTGTTTTACAAGCGTGGCGGCTATACTGTCCCTGCTTTTGATTATGGCGGCGTTCACATTCGATACGACAGGAATCACCATATCCATAAATTTAATGTTTTTCATGCATTCTTCCAATTTACGCGCCGCAGATTCCATATACGCGGAATGATAGGCACCGCTTACAGGCAGCCGTATCGCTCGTTTGCCGCCATAATTCTTGGCGATAGCCTCCGCGCGCTCTACCGCCAATCTGTTGCCGGATATAACAACCTGGCCTATCGTATTGATGTTGGAGACATTAACGGGTTCGTTTTCCGTGCTGGCTTCCGCGCAGGTTTTATAGGCGTCCTCCTCGCTGATCCCCATAACCGCGCTCATCACGCCGTCTGTGGCTTCGCAGGCGTCCGCCATGAAAGCGCCCCTGTCGCGGAGAAGCTTCACCGCGTCCTCAAAACCGATAGCCCCGGAATAGGTTAGCGCCGTGTATTCGCCAAGGCTCAAACCGGCGGTACATACGGGTCTTAACGCGTATTGCTCTTCAATAAGCCTTAACGCCGCCATACTCAGCGTAAGGATAGAAGCCTGGCAAAAACGCGTATTGTTCAACGTTTCCGCCTTATCCTCGTCAAAGCATATGGATTTCAACGGAAAACCCGCCGCTTCCTCGGCTCTGTCGAACAAATCCCTGCATACCGCGTAATTATCGTACAAATCGCGCCCCATTCCGGCAAACTGCGAGCCTTGGCCGCTGAAAATCACTGCTGTCTTCATTTATTCACCCCGACAAGTCCGTAGAATTGATTCATTATTTCCTGTACGATCTCGTCACAGGTTTGCTCTTTCGTTATAAGCCCGGAAATTTGACCCGCCATAAGAGAGCCGTTGTCAACATCCCCGTCAACGGCCGCAACGCGTAAACTGCCCGCGCCCATAGCCATAAACTTTGTCATGTCCGGCTCATCTTTTTTCAGCTCTTCCTGTTCCATGGCATTGTATCGCACGGTGAACTTGTTCCTCAACTGCCTCATGGGATGCCCGGTTATCTGCCCCGTAACCTCGGTGTCTATATCCTTTGCCTTAATGACTTTATCCTTAAAGCTTTGGTGAGCCGGGGATTCCTTTGCCACGATGAAACGAGTGCCGATCTGAACGCCGCACGCGCCCAGCATAAAAGCCGCCGCCATGCCGCGTCCGTCGGCTATGCCGCCCGCCGCCAGAACGGGAACCGATACCGCGTCAACAACCTGCGGCACCAAAGCCATAGTTGTCATTTTACCTATATGCCCGCCGGCTTCCATACCCTCGGCAATAATCGCGTCCGCGCCGTTTTTCTGCATACGCACGGCAAGTGCGGTTGATGGGATTACGGGGACGAATTTTATACCGTTCTCCTTTATCCGGGCCGCGAAGGAAAGCGGCGAGCCCGCGCCGGTAATGACGATGGGCACGCGCTCCTCCACAACTATATCCGTAACCTCTGCGACATTGGGTGAAAGCATCATAATATTTACGGCGAAGGGCTTATCGGTCAATTCGCGCGTTTTTTTAATCCAGCCGCGCACCATGTCCGGCGGCGCGTTACCGGCGGCTATCGTGCCTAGCCCGCCGGCGTTTGAGACTGCCGCCGCAAGGGCCGCGTCGGCGATCCAAGCCATAGCGCCCTGGATAATTGGGTAGCGGATGCCCAGAAGCTCACAAATGGGGTTTGTTGGCGCCCCCATCATTTTTTGTTGGCCTCGACGTATTTAACGGCTTGAGCGACGGTTGTGATCTCCTCGACGTTTTCAATGGTGATGTCATACTCGTCCTCAATATCGTTAATGATCTGGAAGAGGTCGAGTGAGTCGGCTTTCAACTCGGTCCTGAAGTTGGTTTCCAAGCTGATGGCGTCTTCCTCGATGCCAAGCTGCTCGGCTATAAGCTCGCGAATTTTTTCGAAAATCATGATTAAACCTCCATATATGTTATGTTATAAAAACCTTTAAAACTGCACCAGCAAGCTGCCCCATGTCAATCCTGCCCCAAACCCGGAAATAATTATCCGGTCGCCCTTGTGGACAAGGCCCTTCTCCATCATTTCGGAGAGCGCGATGGGCATGGAACTGGCGGATGTGTTGCCGTATCTGCTGATGCTGATGTAAAACTTGTCAATGCCTGTCTTTAATTTTTTTGCTACGCCCTCAATAATGCGGGAGTTTGCCTGATGGCAGATAACATACTTGATGTCGTCTATGGTCATGGCGGCTTTTTCTAAGATGGCGCGGACGCTTTTTGGTATCTCGGTAACGACAAAATCGTAGATCGCTTTGCCGTCCATTATAACATACGGCTCTTCCGGGCCGGGGTCTTCGTACCATGGGTTTTTTATCGGGAGCTTTGCCGCCCGGAGGGACATGGCGTATGAACCGTCCGTATGCAAATCCTCGGCAAGGATGCATGGCGCTCCGTCACATGCTTCCATCAGTACGCCGCCCGCGCCGTCGGCAAACAGCACGCAGGTTGCGCGGTCGGTCCAGTCAACGAACTTGGAAAGCGTGTCTCCGGCGATGACAATGGCTTTTTTATATAGTCCTGAGCGGAGCATTTTATCCGCGACGCTTACGGCGTATACAAAACCCGTGCACGCGGCGTTTATATCGAAGGCGAAGGCGTTTTTCGCGCCGGTTTCGCGTAATACAAAAGTGGCCGATGACGGTGTAAGGTACTCCGGCGTAACCGTCGCCAGTATAAGCAGATCAATGTCGTCTGGGTCATATCCAGCCCCGGATACAAGCTTTCTGAAAACATCCGACGCAAGCGTGGAAACGGATTCGCCGCGGCTTATGTGCCTTGTGCGTATACCCGACCTTGTATGGATCCATTCATCGCTTGTTTCAACCAATGCCGCCAGATCGTCGTTTGTTACGACAAGCTCGGGGAGGCTCCGCGCCGCGCCCACAATACGTGTTCCGATAGAGTCGTCCTCCATAAGTACATAATAAAAAAACGTATGAATACAACTTATCACAGTTTATGGTAAATAACAGGGTTTGTCAAGTAAAAAAACGCGGGGCGCCGCGGATGGCGCCCCTGTGTGGAATTAATCCCTTACTGCCCTATAAACACTTGATCCATGGCGCGTACATATTCCGCTCTGAAATCGCCAAGGTCGGCATGGTACTCACAGCGGGCGATCACATCGTCCGGGGGCCAAAAGACGGGATGGTCGCGGAGTTCTGGGTCAATGAGATCCAAAGCCGTCTTATTGGCCGTTGTATAACCAATCCATTCGGAGTTCATCGCGGCTATCTCGGGGCGGCTCAGGAAGTCGATAAATTTCAGCGCGCCTTCTTTATTCCTGGCGTTTGCGGGGATGGATAAACCGTCCATCCAGATGTTGGAACCCTCAATCGGCACCACGTAATTCAAATTTTCGTTATAAAGCATGCAATAAAGCGCGTCGCCCGAATACATAACCGCCAAAATACCTTCGCCCGCGATCATTTTATCTTTCACGGGCTCACCCAGATAAGCCTGTACAAGGGGCATCTGCTCGCGTAAAATAACTATGGCCCGGTTCAGTTCGTCCAAATCCGTTGTATTAAGCGAATAACCCAGCCTTTTAAGCGCTATGCTCATGGTGTCGCGGATGCTGTCGTACATGAATATTTCTCCGGCATATCGGGGGTCCCATAGCGCGCCCCAGCTTGTAACAGGCTCATAGACGCGTGAAGTGTCATAAATAATACCGACGGTGCCCCACATATACGGCACCGTATACTCCATATCCGGGTCGTAGGGCTTGTTGTGGAAACGCTGATCAATATGCTTAAAATTGGGGATTTTATCCATGTCTATCTTTTCAAGAAGCCCTTCGTTCCTCATGCGCTCCACCATATAGTCCGACGGGACGATAACATCGTACCCGCCGCTGTGGGCGATTGTAACATACATGGATTCGTTGGACTCAAAGGTATCCATAATTACGCTTATGCCGGTTTCTTCCTTAAACAATTCCAAAACGTCGGGGTCTATAAATTCCATCCAGTTATAAAAGTAAATAACCTCATCCGCACGCTCTCCGCAGCCGGACAACACGGTAGCAGACCCTGCCAGCAATACAACACAAAGAACGCACAACAAAATCCTTCTCATAATTATACATCCTTCCTTCTGTTACGAATATTTTTTTTCAGCTCACGTGCGTCGCGCCAGTTTATCACAAAGAGCAAGAGCAGCAGCACGACGAACATAAGCGTTGATAACGCGTTGATTTCGGGGTTGACGCCCCTTCTTGCGGCGGAGGTATAGATATAAATGCTTAATGTCGAAACCCCCGCGCCTCTGGTAAAGAAACTTATAACAAAATCATCCAGCGACAGAGTAAAAGCAAATATAAAACCCGTAACAACACCGGGTAAAAGCTGCGGGAACACAACCTTCCAAAAAGCGGTAAAGCTGGTCGCCCCCAAATCCCGCGCGGCTTCGTATACGGAGGAATCCAGCGCGCGGATTTTCGGCAGGACGCTGAGCATCACATAGGGTATGTTAAAGGTAATGTGAGCCAGCAGCAGAGTTACAAACCCAAGGCCGCCCCTGCCCATAAGCCTTGCAGTGAACAAGAAGAAGAGCATCAGCGATACGCCGGTTACAATTTCGGGGTTCAGCACCGGAATGTTGCTGATGGCTAAAAAAATCTTACGGGGCTTTTTCTTCATCGAATTTACGCCCAATGCCGCCGCCGTGCCTATCGCGGTGGCGGCCAGCGCGGATATCGCGGCTATCAGCATCGTGTTGTTCAACGCTCTTAGTATTTCCCGGTTTTGAAACAAACTTTCGTACCATTTCAGCGAAAACCCGCCCCAAACGCCCCGCGACCTGGACTCGTTAAAGCTGAACGCAATCAGCGTGGCGATAGGCGCGTACAGGAAGATAAGTATTATCGAAAGATAAATCCGCTTTATAGCCTTCATCCGTTGATCACCTATTTTAATATAAGTTTCAAGGCTTGCGTAGCATAACCTTTATTACCCTTTCCAAAACCGCGGGAAACGCGCTTTCGCCTTGCAGTTTAACCATGATGCGCTCCTTTTACATCAAAGTGCCGCCTTCGCTGCCCTTGTCAACTTTATTAATAATCGCCATGCTAAGAAGTATTACCACCATCAATATTAACGACAGCGCAGCGCCGAAGTTCCAGTCGTAAGCGCTGAGGAACTGACGTTCGATCAGGTTGCCTATCAGCACGTACTGCCCGCCGCCAAGGAGGGAAGGTATAATGAACGTGGTTGCCGCGGGCATAAAGACCATTGTTATGCCGGAAATAACGCCCGGGATGCTGAGCGGGAACACCACGCGCCTGAAAACCGTGGGAGGGTTCGCGCCAAGGTCCTGCGCCGACTCGATCAGGCTGTAATCTATTTTCATAAGCGATGTCCGTATCGGCAAAATCATGAACGGCAGGAAATTATAAACCATGCCGAGGATTACCGCCTGATCTGTGTACAGGATGTTAAGGCTTGGCAGCTTTACGGCGTTTAATATATTGTTTAAAACGCCGTTGTTTTCAAGGATGGAGAGCCAGGCATAGGTGCGCAGCAGATAATTCATCCACATGGGTACTGCAAATAAGAAGAATAGCGTTGATTTTTGCGAAAATTCACGGCTGGCAAGTATATAGGCCACCGGATAGCCTAAAAGCAGGCATATGGCTGTGGATATAGCCGCGACGCGTACAGACCGCCATAATACGTGCAGATACATCGGTTCAAAGGCCATTTGGAAGCCGCGAAGGGTAAAAACGGTCTGTCCCCCGACGGTTCTGGTCAGCGCGTAATACATGACCAATATCATCGGTATAAGTATAAACAGCGCCATCCATATTAAGTACGGACCTGCCAGCCATTTCCGGCTCATGACGCCAGCCTCTTCATTATATGGATTTCCTCCGGTTCAATGCTGATGCCTACGATACTGTCCGGCAAGGATTTATCCGTGGAATGCGCCGTAAAAGTGAAATCGTTGCACAAGATGGTCATTTCGTAGTGTACGCCCTTAAAAATCGTGTTAAGAACACGGCCTTCCAGCATTCCCTGTCCGGCGGGCACGATATCGACATCCTCCGGGCGTACGACGACCTCAACCGATTCGTCCTTCGCGAAGCCCTTATCCACGCATGTAAACTTCCGCCCCAGAAATTCAACCAGCAAGTCCTCATGCATAATACCGTCAATAATGTTGCTTTCGCCAATAAACTCCGCGACAAAGGCGTTTGCCGGCTCGTTGTAAATATCGGTGGGCGTGCCGGTTTGCTGCACCACACCGTTGTTCATAACCATGATAGTATCGGACATGGTGAGAGCTTCTTCCTGATCATGCGTTACATATATAAAAGTTATCCCCAACTTTTTTTGCATACTTTTAAGCTCAAGCTGCATTTCCTTACGGAGCTTCAAGTCCAGCGCGCCCAAAGGTTCGTCCAGCAAAAGTATCTCCGGCTCGTTCACAAGGGCGCGGGCGATTGCCACGCGCTGCTGCTGCCCTCCGGAAAGCTGGGATGTCCGGCGGTACTCGTAACCGGACAGGTTAACCATCCTGAGCATGTCTTTTATCTTTTGTTCAATTGTTGTTTTATCGGTTTTCTTTATTTTCAGCCCGAAAGCGATATTGTCGTAAACATCCATATGCGGGAACAGCGCGTACTTTTGAAAAACGGTGTTTACGCGGCGTTTATGCGGCGGCACGTCAAGAATGCTGACGTTTTTATAAAGCACGTCGCCGCTTGTGGGCTGCGCAAATCCGCCTATGATGCGGAGCGTTGTGGTTTTTCCGCAGCCCGACGGCCCCAGCAGCGTGAGGAACTCGTTTTTCTGTATGCGCAGATTAAGCTTATCAAGTACCATGGTGCCGTCGTCTTCAAACACCTTGGTCACGTCTTTGAACTCGATCAAAGGGCTTCCGTTCGGTTCAAGCATATATTCAACCCCTCAATTTAGAAGCTTTGGTTAGAAGCTTGGCGGCGACGAAACCCACAGCAGCACCGCTTCGGTTTTTGCGTTATTTTGTACATAGTGCGGATCGTTTGCCTTATAATAAAAACTCTCGCCTTTTCTTACCTTGTTTTTTGCCTTGCCAAGATGCAGCGTTATACTGCCGCTTAAAACATATCCGAATACCTCGCTCTCGTAAGGCGGGTAGATTTCAGACTTTCCGCCCGGGTCAAGGCGCAGCAGTATCGGTTCCATTTCGTTTTTCTGAGCGTTTGGTATCAGCCAGTCGATGGTATGCCCCAAAATAGCGTTGTTGCGTTCAAAGATATCGTCGCGGGTAAATACCACCCGCTCGTTTTCGTCGCTGTTGAAAAAGTCTTTGAGGTTTGAACCAAGGCAATCCAATATATCCATCAAAGTCGCGATGGACGGGCTGACCTTATCACGCTCAAGCTGGGAGATGAAGCCTTTTGACAAGTCGCACCGCCCGGCAAGCTCTTCCTGTGTCAGGTTCATTTTTATGCGCAGTTGCTTTATCTTGCCGCCCAGTTCCATAATACCGCCGCTTCCGTTAAAACTAAATAGTAAACTTCATGTTTACCGATACTAAACTTTTCGCCAAGAGAAATTAAACCATATTTAGACAGGAAAGTCAACTACTTTTTTCGTATATTTCATTGACTTTTGCTATTGTATAAGATAGGATGTAAAAGGCTAAATATGCATATCAGCGATTTTAAAAGGAAGGATCAACCGGATGCTAATATTAAAAGATATCCATAAGCATTATAGGCTGGGCGAAATTGTTATTGAAGCCTTGAAAGGCGTTAGTATACAATTCAGAAAGAATGAGTTTGTTTCAATACTCGGGCCGTCGGGCTGCGGGAAAACTACGCTGCTGAATATTATCGGCGGGCTTGACCGCTATACGGAAGGGAATTTGGCTGTAAATCAGCAAGGCACGGAGAAATTTACCGACAGTGATTGGGACACATACCGCAACCGCAGGGTAGGCTTTGTGTTCCAAACCTATAACCTTATCCCGCATCAGACGGTTCTCTCGAACGTGGAGCTGGCCCTTACGCTTTCAGGCGTTTCCAAAGCCGAACGCAGGCGCCGCGCGATAGAGGTGCTGGAGAGGGTAGGGCTTGGCGACCAGCTTTATAAAAAACCCAACCAGATTTCCGGCGGACAGATGCAGCGCGTCGCCATCGCGCGTTCGCTTATAAATGACCCGGAGATACTGCTGGCGGACGAACCCACGGGCGCGCTGGATTCGGAAACAAGCGTGCAGATTATAGATATCCTTAAAGAAATTGCGAATGACCGGCTTGTGATAATGGTTACGCATAATCCCGATATTGCGGAGAAATATTCGACAAGGATTGTGCGGCTGCTGGACGGTAAGGTTATAAGCGATACCGACCCGTATACCGGCGGCAGGGCCGACGGTGAAATAACGGAGGACACCAAAAAGCAAAAAAAGCCCCATATGAGCTTTTCTACCGCTTTTTCGCTTAGCATTAACAACCTGTTAACGAAAAAGACCCGGACATTCCTGACGTCTTTCGCGGGCAGCATAGGCATTATCGGCATTGCCCTTATTCTGGCGCTGTCCAGCGGTATGCAGGCTTATATCTCAAGTGTTGAGCAGGATACCCTTTCGAGTTATCCTATTATGATTGAGCAAGTGACTATGAATATGAACGCCATGTTTACGGTTATGGGCGATATGCACGATTTCAGCGGCAGCCGCGAGCGCGAACCGGGCATGGTTTATTCCGACGATATTATGATAAGGGTAATAAACTCCATGCTGCGTGAGCTGCAATCAAACGACCTGGAATCGTTCAAGGCTTTTCTTGAAAGCGAGGAAAGCGGGATCGCGCCTTTGGTTAACGATATCAAGTATGGGTACAGCACTCCGCTGAATATATTTAAGTCCGATACATCGGACGGTGTTGTTCAGGTGAACCCGAACCAGCTTTTTGACATTATGGGAGTCGGGTACATTATGGATAACCCCGGCGCGCAGATGGGTATGCCCGGGCAGGCCGGGATGATGGGGCAGGTGGAGGTTTGGAGCGAGCTGCACGGAAACGGCGAACTTCTGGCGGCGCAGTATGACGTTATGGCAGGCAGGATGCCGCGGCATTTTGACGAGGTTGTTATCATCACGGACAGGCGCAGCAGGATAAATGATTTTTCCTTGTACGCGCTGGGTTTGATGGACCCGGGCAAGCTGACGGATATAATGAGGGTGATAGTTGAAGGAAACGAGGTTGAAAGCGAGCAGGTTTCGTTTACTTATGACGAATTGCTGGCGCTTACGTTTAAGCTTGTTTTAAATACGGATTTTTTTGAGAATATAAACGGTACTTGGGTCAATATGGGCGAAAACGAGGCGTATATGAAAAACGTAGTTGATAACGCGCAAGAGGTGAGGGTGGTCGGCGTCCTGCGTCCTGCCGAGAATTCCGCATTGCCCGCGCAGACCAGCGCAGTCGGCTACAGGCCGGATTTAATGACCCATTTGATAACGGCCGTAAACAGCAGCCAAATAGTGCGTGACCAAAAAGCTGATTCTGAGATAAATGTCTTTACGGGCAGAGCTTTCGACGACTATACTGACCCGCGCGAGGCGTTTGATATGACCTCATTAACGCCGCAGCAGATTATCGGCTTTATGACGATGGGCGAGGATGAGATTATGGCTATGATGCAAGCTTACATCCCGCAGCCAAGGGCGACGTACGAGGATAACCTGCTCCTGTTGGGCGTGTCCGACTTGAATAATCCCGGCAGCATAAACATATTTCCGAAAGACTTCGCTTCAAAAGATTCGATTATTGATATCATCAGCGCGTACAATGCCCGGATGGAAGCCGAGGGAAAGGATGAATCGGTAATCCAATACACGGATTTTGTCGGGCTTTTGATGTCCAGCGTCAGCAATATCATAAGATCAATCAGCTATATATTGATAGCCTTTGTCGCGATATCGCTTGTTGTATCTTCAATAATGATTGGGATAATCACCTACATCTCCGTGTTGGAGCGCACAAAAGAAATCGGAATCCTGCGCAGCATAGGCGCTTCCAAACGCGATATCTCGCTTGTGTTTAACGCGGAGACTCTGACTGTGGGCTTTGTGGCGGGGATGCTGGGTATCGGCGTTACACTGATGCTATGCATTCCCGCGAATATGATTATTAAGGCCTTGAGCGGTATCGCGGGGGTTGCGGTTCTGCCGCCTGCCGGCGGCGTGATATTAGTAGTAATCAGCATGACGTTAACCTTGATAGCCGGGCTTATTCCTTCCAAAATCGCGGCGAATAAGGATCCGGTGGTGGCGCTTAGGACAGAATAAATCAAACAACGTAAAAGGGGCGGAACACAAGGTCCGCCCCTTTTACGCTGCCATTTTCCTACGATATAACCCGGCAAGCGTTTACATAAGTCCTGTTATAATATGATTCGCTCAAGCTGGAGATTACTACGCCGCGCCTGTTGGAGCTGGACGAGTGGATGAACTCGTCGTTACCGATATAGATGCCAACGTGGGATATCCTGCTGCCTCCTGATGTAGCGAAGAATACCAGATCGCCGGGTTTAAGTTCGCTCCGTGCGATGATGGTGCCGTTTTTAATCTGGTCCCTTGACGAACGGTTTAACGTGATGCCGACGGATTTATACACCGTATACACGAACCCGGAGCAGTCAAACCCCGTGTTGGCGCTGGTTCCGCCCCATCTGTAGTTTGCGCCCAGATATTGCTTGGCGTTGCTGATAATCTGCGCGGACAGGCTGTTTTGCGCGGGGACTGCTTCCTGCGCGTCCTGCGCGGAATTTGATTCACCGTTGAAATATGTAAACCGTGAGCTTACATACCCGGATTCGCCGTGGTATGTAACGTAATGCCAGTCCGAACCCATTTCGATAACCTCAAGCTTGTTGCCGTTCGGTATGCTTTTGATTATTGAGGAGCTTGCGTTGGGTAAAGTCCGCATATTCAAGCCGTTGGTGCTTCCAACAACCGTCAGGTAATCATGCGTCCTCATCGTAAGGGCGTTTGCTTCGTGCTCCACATCCAGATATACGACAAAAGGCGTAGGCCCGTATTCCTGTAAATGTTCCAAAAGCCCGCCCAGTATGTCGGTTTTGTAAATATACGCGGACTGTCCGCCTAGATCAATGGCGTAATAATCGCCGTAATAACCGATTACGTTGAGGATTGAACCCATAGGCACCGATGCCGATACGGCGGAGAAGGGGGTAGGCTCGGTGAGTAAAAACGCGCCGTTTGCGCTGATAAGTCCCTCGGCTTGTATTATAGCCACCGAGGATAAGGGTATGTACACTGTTTCGCCTTCATGAGTGAATGTAATCCAGCCGTCCTCTTGCGCTTCAATGTCAATAACTTCGCCTTCTTCAAGGAAAAAGGCTATTCCCGCGCCGAGCCATGGGTTTGTGTATGCTTCCGCGAATTCATCAGATACAACGGCGATTGACTGCGCCTGCAGCTCCGTAATGTAATATGTACAAGCAATCAAGAATCCCAGCAAAACACCGGTCAGCGCCTTACATACCGCGCCACGGACAGATGGCCGCGCGCGCTGCTTCCAACCTGCCCTGCTCGGAACCTTCGATTCCTGCCCGGGCGGGCAAGCGGCCTCACCAATCGCCGTGCGCGCGACTATTAAGAGTGGCGCGGTATACATACCCCGTATCATTCGTACTCACCTCAAATGTTACAATTATATTACAATTATTATACGAATTATTAAGGTATATGTCAATAATATTTTGTAAATATTAATAAACAATATTTTCCAAGGAATTTTACTGATTTTTTACATAAAAACTCCTTGTACCGGCGAATATCATCATAATGCCGGACAGACCAAATAATATTTTTCCCAGAACAAACGATACGGGTACGGAAAAAGCCGGCTCGCCATCGGGGCCCAAAGGCAGCGTAAGCGGATATTCGCTGAAAAAGCGGCTTCCGAACAGGTCAATAAACGCGGGCAGCGGTAATGAGCCGATTATTAACGTGGCCGCCATTACCGCGTATATTATATTAGGCTGTAAGCCGCCCGCCAATAAACCCACACCCATAATAAACAGCATTGCCGGTAGGAGCGTCAGCAAAATTGGTATGAGGAAAGCGCCGAACCCGTAAAACCGGAACACCGTACCGTAGAATACCAGGCTGAGCGCGATTACGGACAGAGAGATTATAACGTATCCGGCCGCCATCGCAGCGCATTTGACAAGGGTGTATTTCCCGGGGTCCGTTGGGGTGGCGAACGTCAGCTGTTTTACCTGTTTTTCGCTTGCAGAGTACATAAACGTAATGAAGAAGAGCATGGCGGTCAGAAGCAGGGGCAGCACACCCGCAAGGTACGCGCCGTAGCTCCAGCTTGAAAACGGGGCAGTGTACGCAACCCCAAGGATTATATTTCCGCGCAGCGTCATGAAGCTGTATATCAAGGTTACGGCAAGAAGTATTAAGAAGAATTTATTGATTATCAGCCGCTTAAGCTCGTATTTGAATATTTTAATCAAGTTTAAGCTCCTCCTCGGTAAGCCCGCAGGCGTCCAGAAATTCTTGATATGTCATTATTTCGTAAATGTTGGAGTTTGCTAATTCAAATAAAATCGCGTCGAAGATTTCTTCGCCTCCAACCAATTCCTCCGCTTTAAGGATTTTAAGCGGCATAAGGGAATACTTCGCGACCTGGGTTTCGCTGACCCTTATATGTGCCGCGAAGGACTCGGGCATGATGCTTAGATATTCGGGGTTGCGGCGGTAGAAGTTACGGTTCATGGAATCGACGGCCCGCTGCCATGCCTCGACATAATTCACCCGCGCGTATTCCTCACCGTATTTTTCCTTATACAAACGGTAGGTTGTGTAAACGGTAAGGCCCTCGGAGCTCCATTCGGGATGGATGCCATCATCCCAAATCATCCTGTTCAGCCCCCACCATTGATGGATGATCTCATGCGCCAATATTTCCATGCCCGCCGCGCCTTTCCACGGATCTGTCAGCGAATAAATGGAAAACGTAGTTTCGCCCATGTTGCTTACCCCGTGACCGGCGCCGCCGCCCATATTAAACGCGCTGGTTTGAATCAGCTTTAGCCGGTCATCCAATAAATAATGCAATGGGCCGAAACGCTCGGTGCAGAAATTGAATACGTCGATTAAAACCTGGTCGATGTTGTTTTCCTCAAGCAATTCCGTGAATTTGGCATGGTGATAGAACTCAACCGTAATATCATTTGCTTCCACTAAACGGTATACATAGTCAGACGCGTAAATGTTTAAATTATCACTGTGATGCGTGAGCGTCCATGTCTTTGTCCCGTCATTATTATCCAAAACGCCGGCAATTTCGCCCCTTGCGGCAAATAAAACCAAGTCACCGGGCAGAACTATTGCTGCCGTGACATCGGCGTTGCTTATCCCCATCGTGGGTATAAGGGAACCGGTTCTTAAATCCACATTTTCCCGGCTTATCTCATCGCCTCCCATGATTAGCGTGCTAAGGCCCCAAAGCATGGGATAACCGCCGTATTCAATAACCAGCTCCATCTCACCCCCGTGGGGAATGGCGAATTCTATATGTTTGGTGGTTAACTGGTCGTTTTTTAAGTCGGTAAACGGTATGGGCACGCCATCCAGCGTCATTGAATATACCGTGTACCCGCTGTTGATGGAAAACCTTCTCATCGCATCGCTTGTGTTTTCGGTAATGTTATAGGTTATGCGCCCTTTCATGCGTCCCCTGTTAAAATCGGGCGTCACTTCCGCCGATACCGCCGACGCGTTTATCCTTTCGCCGAGGTCAAAAAGCATATCCCAATCCACCTCTATCGGGGCATTATTATAAAAGGGCTGGGTTTGGTAATGGTATACGCCAAGCAGAATCATAACCGTTCCAATTGCAGGAAGGTAGAATTTTTTTATATTCCGAGGGATAGAGCCGAAAACGCCCTTTTCATACTTACGCGTGAACATAAACGACACAAGCCATGCCCCGCCCAGCAGCAAAAGCCATAGCTGGCGGTTATAAATACCCATGCGAAAAGGTTGGGCGTTTCCGAAAGCGTCGGAAAAGACATATAAGTTCGGGTTTATCCAGCGCAGGAGGAAATCATCGAATATTGGCCGGTTGAAAGCTAGATATGCACAGGCCAATACAGCTATGAAACTTACGTCCACCCTGCGGAAAGCCAAATAAAACACTGCCGCGAAAAGGCTGCCCATCCACATGCCGGGTATCATAAAAATCGAATAAGCTTTTATGTACAGCCCTAAATCAAAAAACTCTTCCATACTGTATGCCGTATAGGGCAGATATGCCAGCATTACCGCCAGCCCCGTTGCAAGGGAAACGGCGGTTATGGCGCCCATGCGCGCGGCATGGAGCGCCATAGGCGGCGCTATCGCGTCCGTCAGCACGGAGGTTTTGTATTTGCGTACCCTGTCAAGTTCAAGGAGCGTGAACAGCGCGAATAAAACAGGCACGGCCATCATACCGGTCATAACGGGATTGATTATCATTTGAGTGGAAGCGGTCTGTATCGGGTTCAACACGAAAAACGTAAAACCGAGTAAAGGGGAAATTGCCGTCAAAGCCGCGAATAACCAAGCGGATTTCGACTTGAATATCCTGATTGTTTCCACCCGCAGGTAGGACAGAAACCCCATATTACTCACTTCCCTTCTCAATCAAGTACATATAGGCGTCCTCCAGCGTCGGCTCCGCCGGTTCCGCGAAATAGGGAAGCTTTTCGGCAATGATGCGGCAGATAACGCCCCGGGCGGTATTTATGCGCGAGGTTATCTGATACCCGGCGGTGTTGCCGCCGTTTTGCTCGCAAATCCCCACATGGCCGTGGGCGGCTTGGATCAATTCATCGGGGCCGCCGTCGAACAGGATGCTGCCGTGGTTCATAACAATCAGCCTGTTGCAGATGGATTGCACGTCCTCGATGATATGTGTGGACAGCAAGACAATCTTATCCCGGGCGTTATGAGAAAAAAGGTTGCGGAAGTTGATCCGTTCTTCCGGGTCCAGCCCTACCGTGGGTTCGTCCAGAATAATCAGCCGGGGGTCGCCTATCAAGGCCTGCGCTATACCGACGCGCTGCTTCATTCCTCCCGACAGGGATCGTATTTTCGTTTTCTTCCTATCGCCGAGATTTGTTTCGTTTATGGCTTTGGCAATCGCCTCGCGCGGTTTTTTGATGCCTTTAAGCGCCGCCATATAATCCAAAAACTGCCATACAGTCAGTTCGTCGTAAAGCCCGAAGGTTTGCGGCAGATAACCTAAAACGCTTTTCAAGTATTTTTCATTGTTATTCAGCGGCTTGCCATCCAGCGTTATACCGCCGGCCGTTGGCAGCAGCGCCGCCGCCAGCAGCTTCATAAGCGTGGTCTTTCCCGCGCCGTTGGGCCCCACAAGCCCTATCATATTGGGACTTGTGAAGTCCATTGTCACATTGTCCAGGGCCTTTTTTCCGCCCTTATAAGTCTTTCCGACATTCTGCATGGATATTGTCATGTCGTCCTCCTCATATTGATCACTACAAACGTAGTGACGATAGCCAAACATAGGGGCGAACTGTGATCACCCGGTTTAAGCTGATTTTAAAACATCAATATCTAAACGGCGTGAGTGCGCGGCTGAAGCTCCAGTAACCGTCTAAGCCGTTCATTAGTTGCAGCGCGCTGTTCGCGGTAAACATATCCGTTTTCGATTCAAACGACGGCATATCGATTATCATATACCGGTCCGATGTTATTTCGCCGTCAATAATTAAATCAGCGCAGTCATAGATAAAACTATGTATTACACCACGGAAGCTTGTGCCAAAAGCGTGTTTGGAGAAGGAAAGGTCATCAGGCGGCGCATCGGTAAAACCGATTAATTCAAAGGCGTGCCGCTCGTTTGAAACGGTTTCGCCAATCCAGACCACGGCGTATGCGCTTTCAGCATTATCGGTGACCGCTATCGCGTACGCCGTCAAAATATCTGAATGCGGTGATAATACGGACGCGGATATGCTGGAAACGGACGAAATGCTCACCATGCCAATAGGCAGCATAAGCACGGCCAAAACAACCGCCGTTATCCGCGAACTAATTGTCGGCTTACGCAAACGCATTATATTGACAATCCTGTTTTTTATATCCGGCGAGGCCAGCGGCATGGAAAACACCGGGCGGACGGGCAGCACCGGGGCAAGCTCCACAAGCGCGCGGGCATATTCGGCCTTGCTTTCATATCCAATGCTCTTCACAACCGCCGCGTCGCAGCGGAACTCCATATCCATCTTTATTAATATCCGGCACAGCCAAACCAGCGGATTAAACCAATGGATACATACAAGCCCAAGCCACAGCACGTTAAAAAGGCTGTCAAAATGGCGTATATGCCGGATTTCGTGGATTATGGCGTGTTTGGACTGTATGTTGCCTTTTGCGGGAAAATCCAAGGGCAGTATTATTCTGGGCTTCAACACCCCGAATGTTATCGGCGTTTTTACATGCTCAGACGTATGTATTGTGACGCGCCGTTTAACGCCGCTCAGATATGCGTTATATTCGGCGCTGTAAAAGGTCTTCGCGCCGGAAAAATATCTGCCCAGGCGTATGCGCTGGATCAGGAAGAAGCAAGCCAGCAAAACCATTCCCGCGGCCCAAATTATTTCCGGCAAATAGCCCGCTGTTTTGTATGCGGCGTTTGCTTCGCCCGTAATATACGGTATAGTATCAAAAACAAAAGTATGCTGGATGATTGTAGTCGTGATATTATACATCGCCGGTGAAACGACGAACTGAACGGGCGCGTAATTAGGGATAAATAACGGCCATATAAACGCGGCAAACACGCAGACCCATAAAACGGCCGTCAGCGAATGGGGCAGCTTCCGCCGCGCGAAAGGGCGGATAACCATAACAAACAACGCCATTACGCTTGCCGAAACAGTCGCCTGAAGCACATACGTGAATGTCGTCATAACGATACATCCCCGCTGTCGATCAGTTTCAGCAGAATATTTTTCTCCGCTTGGGAAATCGGCTTTTTATCCAGAAATGCCTGTACGAACATACCGATTGAACCGTCGTACAAACGCTCCACCATGTCGGCGGCTTCGTCGCGGAGTATCTCATCCTTTCCATGCACGGCGGAGCAAATAAAACCGGGATCCCTGCGCTTGACGGCGCCTTTCTTGATAAGGCGGTGGAGGAAGGTGTATGTAGTGTTCTTCTCCCAGCCAATCTCGTCGCGGGCGGCATCCGCTATTAATGTGGCTCTGGCTTCGCCTATCCTCCACAATATATCCATCACCATTATTTCGGAATCGCTTAACTTAGTATTAACAAGGATACCCCCTCTCACTACATTTGTAATGATATCATGGGGTATATGTATTGTCAACATATTTTTTACGCAGAAGGCATAGCTTATCTTCGCACCGGCGGCATTGCAGGTTTTCGTTGGTTTCTTGCGTAAAGTAATTGGGTTTTGTATAAAACGCTACTTCCCAGCGTATCAAAACGGTTAGCGAGAGCAGAATCAGGCTTATCGAATAAACGCTGGGATACAGTATCATGGGTATACACATCATAAAATAATCCCAATTATAAATGCGGCATACAACGCAGCAGCGGTTCCGCATGAATAAAACTTGAAAAGGGCAGAAGATAAGTATAAAAACAAGGTCGAATACAGCGTAAGCAAGTACGATAAGCAAAACCGCCGCGGGAGTCAGCAAACCCAATTGATGAAGCAGGAAAAGCACGGTTGCGGTGATTAAAAACCAGGAAGAAATGCTTAAAAGCGCGCCTTTTTGCGTTTTCTTGCTTTTTGGAGTAATAGCGGATAAGGGAGCGGGGCTGTAAGAGCAGGTGAAGTGCTTGCGCGCTCCCATGGAGATACGTTTATTTGGGATAATTCGATACAGCATATCAACGGTAAGTGAAATCCAAATAATAAAGAGAAATAACGCGTTAAGCCCTATATCCGGAATTACGGTAAAATTTAATTTATCAACATCGGCAAAAAACAGGTAAAATGCCATGGCAAACAGAAATACCCGGAATATAAGCTTACATACATGGCGAAGGAACATTCTACTGATGCGGATCCCCTCTCTTCCAATTATATATTACCATAATGTAACAATAATTGGAAGCAAAGTTCCCGCCGTTAATAACGCAAGCCCGGTAAGGCTCCGCTTAGAAAACCGTTCGCCCAGGAACAGCCGGGCAAAGCCCATTGTTAATACAACGCTTAATTTATCTATAGGCACAACATGGCTGGCGTTCCCAAGCTGCAATGCCCTGTAAAAAAACAGCCAGCTTGCGCCGGTGGCCGCACCGGACAGCAAAAGGAACATCCAGCTTCTCCGGTCTATTTTTCCTATGTTTTTTTGGCCTTTGGTAATGAAAACCATCAGCCAGCTCATGGGCACAACAGCCATCGTCCTTATAGCCGTACCCAAATTCGCCTCAATGTTTGCAATGCCTATCCTTCCCAAAACCGCCGTAAGGCTGGCAAAAACCGCCGCCAACAAAGCGTAGAACAGCCAGCCGCGGCGGTTTTTGACACCCTTATCCTTTTTCAAGTCCAGCATCAGCCATGTACCCGCCGCCATAAGCGCCATTCCCGCAACCGTAAATCCGCCCATAGGCTCGCGCAGAAAGATAAAGGCCAAAATCATGGTCAGGATCGTACTGCTCTTGTCTATGGGAACCACACGGTTCACGCTGCCGAGTTGAAGGGCGCGGAAAAAACAGAGCCATGAACCCCCGGTCGCCGCGCCCGACAGGATGAGGAAAATCCACGTCCTGCCGTCCACATGCCGGATATGGCTGCCGGAGCCCGCGACAAGCACCATAAGCCACGCGAAGGCTAATACAACCATCGTACGTATGGCTGTAGCCAAATGAGAATCAACGTTTCTCAGGCCGATTTTTGCCAGAATCGTCGTCAGCGCGGCAAAGACGGCTGACCCTGCCGCGTGAATAATCCAGTTTTCCATTTATCAATCCTCAATTATATCTATTATTTTACTTACTTTACCCAGCGGCGGTCTGAACGTTTTATATATGGCAACGCCGCATTCAGCCAAGCCGCTTATCACAACTATGATAATGATTATAATAAATACAATGCCCGCCGGGTTATCAAACGCGCCGTGGAATGGGACGGCGTACCGGATGTTTTCAAAGGCGTCCCACATGAAGGAGGGGAAGAAATCAGGCAAATCGTTGTTAAATATAACCGGTCTGCTGAATATATACAATACCGCGCAAATACCGGCCAGATTGCTCATTATAACTGCCGCGCAGACAGCGGGTGTCCAGCGCCGGACAATTATCTTCATAAAATATTCCGCCGCGCCAAATAAAGCGGAGATAATGATGGCGGGGATACAAGCCTTGAGGAAATCAACGTGGAAGGTATTTAGGATTATTCTATCGGCTCCAAAATTTATAAAAACGGCGGGCATAATCCCAACGCATACCATAACGGCTATCATCGAAAACACAACCAAAACGATCAGACCGCCAATGCTTTCGGTCAGCGGGATGGCGTTTTTGCCCTTTTGCGGCACCGCCGGGAGGTCTTGGGGCTTCCACTCCCGCTGTACGCTGCCCGCGCCGCTTGTTCTTTCGTAGATTATGAAACCGACGGTTGTCCAGAACGCGGCTTGGAACGCGGCATTTAAACCCATTGATAATCCTCTTGTTACCGTGTCTCTGATTATTCTTGTCATGAAACGGGATATGGCAGCCGCCTCCGTGCCGAAAGCGTTTATTATACCCATAATAACGCCGATAGCGAGCGCAATGCCGCCGATTGCGAAAACCACTATTTTAAGCACGCTGATGTATTCATCATATACCGCCGGGGATATAAGATACCTTTGTTTTTGCATGTATTTGCCCGCCAGTAAAGACGGCGGCCCGAACTGGCTGATTACGGCCATTTTAGCGTTGTCGTCCGCGTCGTCCGGCAGCATGTCGTAGATGTTGGCCCTAAGTTCGTTGCCGACCTCCTCCCTGTCCTTTTCGGGGAGCCGCCGCGTTACATCGTACAGATACCGCTCAATTACGTCTGTCATAGTATTCGTCCCTCCTGCAAATGTTTGCGATGCTTTTCTGCATTTTTTCCCATTCCGTTATCAGCTCGGCATATATTTTGACGCCTTTTTCGCTGATGGCATAATACTTTCTAGGCCTGTTTTCGCTTGTGTCCCAAACGCTGACTAGAATCTCCTGGCTGTCAAGCCTGCGTAAAAGCGGATATAATGTGTTTGCCTCTATGTCTATCCCCTTGCTTTGCAAGGTTTGAAGCAAATCATAACCATAACGCGGACCGTCTAAACAGCCTAATACCGCCAGCATCAGGCTTCCACGCCTTAGTTCTGTTACAAAGCTCTGTACTTGTTCATTTTCAGGCACAGTAATCACCTCAAAACTATTATATTGTATGACGCACACTATTGTCAAGATAAATTATTCAGAAAATAAAATATTATTTTTAACCACAGAAAACACAAAAAAACACAAAATAAAAACATGAAAACAGGCCCGGGAGGGGGATTCCAAGGCCTGTCTTGTGTTACACGTGATATTTAAACATGTATCTTAGTTATATCTGCGTTTTCTTGCTGCTTCCGATTTCTTTTTACGGCGAACGCTGGGCTTGTCATAATGCTCACGTTTGCGAACTTCGCCCATTATCCCGGCTTGCGCGCAGCTTCTTTTAAAACGTTTCAACGCACTGTCAAAGGATTCGTTTTCCTTTATTCTTACTTCCGACATCAAAATCCCTCCCTCCGTACGCTGACTGCAATATCCATCGCAAAAAATGGACAGTAAATAGATTATACACAAATTGTTAGCGTAAGTCAATCTTTTTTCAGGTAATTTTCCATAATTTAGTTAAAACATATTATGGCTGCTCAAAATCCTGATCATGGGCGAAGCCTTCGTTGTTTTCGGTTTCTGTATCCTCATCCTCATCCTCGTCATCGTCGTCAAAAAGCTCGTCACCGAAGAAATCATCGTCGAAATCACAATCACAACGCAGTGTTTTAACGGCCTTAACTATAACCGCGGCAATAAAAGCCAAGAACACCGCCGCCCCTGCTAAAATTAATATTTTCTTGATAATACTGCCGTCCTTAGAATTACAGCATTTCATGATTATCCTCCTTTTTGCGGTTCCCTGCGCGGCCCTGAGTAGCCCCGCGCAGCCCAAATTCCGTCATATTCATTATATGCGCGGTTCATGATCTGCCTTTCGTCATGAAATTTCAAAAGATGGAAGGCTTCATGCCGCTTGTAAAACCCGGCGTCCGAGAAAAATTCTTCGGCCTGGGGCTTGCTGACGAAGGTATTTGACAACATCAGGTACCAGTGTACGGTTTTATTTACCATATCTCCCGATACCCGGAAATTGTATTGCGTTTTGCCTATATATTTAACAATTTTTGCCGTTATGCCCGTTTCTTCCTTAACCTCACGGAGCGCGGTCTGCTTGAAGCTCTCGCCTTCTTCCACCGAACCCTTTGGAAGCACCCAGCCCAGATATTTGCCGTTTTGGTTTTTATATAACAGCAGAACCTTACCCCTGTTTATCACAACACCCCCGCAGCTTACCGCTTCACTCACATATTATCCTCCGTTCGCGGCGTGTTAATATAACCTATAAAGTATAACCCATTTGCGTGCTCGTTTCAAGCTTTTCTTTTAAAAGGTGAAATCTCCAGGTGTCTTTCCATCTGACGCAAGCCGTTATGCCACATAAAAATCATCAGCGGAACGAACAACACCAACAGAACCGGCTGCTGCGACAGGAGAAGGAAATCGTATGCGCCGTGCAGCAGCCACGTGGCTGTGAACGCGTTGACCAGATACCCGGCGCGGCGGCTTGGGTCAAAGCGCGCCATAGCAAAATAGTACCCGGTGGTAACGGCGAACAGCGCGTGGGCGGGAATGGATATGGACGCGCGAATTAAGGCCGTACCCAGGCCGCCAAGCTCCGGGTGAAAGATATAGAGAATATTTTCCAGCCACGCGAACCCAAGGGCGATAAAAACCGAATATACAATGCCATCGAAAGGCTCGTTCAGGTTCGCGTTATACCAAGTAAGCAGGAACAAAGCCAGAAACTTGAATGCCGTTTCCGTCAGCGCCGCTACAACTACACCGCTGAAAAAGGCCTCGCCAATGATTCCGGTAACTGGCATAAAACCGGCTATTACCATTTCTGTCTGGATAATGGGATAAGTTATCGCCAAACCCGTGATAACGCCTACAACCAGCAACCGCAGCGGTTCTTTCTCGTACCTGTCGCGTATATAAACATAGAAAAGCACCGCCAGAACCGGCGCGATGCCAATTGTAAAAAGCAACATGCAATCCCGCCTTTTTTATTAGTTTGCTTTTAATCCGGCATGTTTATACAATGAATTGGATTTGACTTTTGCACGTATACATGTTAGAGTTAAAGAATAAATAATGATTGGAGGCTACATAATGAAGAAACGCTTTTTTACGCTTTTTGCTCTTGTTTTTTCCGCCGCTTTGCTGTTCGCGGCTTGCGGCTCCGGCGCTGAGTTCGGGGATAGTTTCGCGGAAGCCCTTGCGGTATATGAAGAAAATGACTTTGACGCGGAGGTACTGGTACAGCTTACTCCAATGGAGATTGTTGAAATTGCCGCGGAACTGAGCGCTACGGAGACGTCTTCAGTAATAGCGACGCAGATTTTTGTCTTAATGGATTTAATGGGTTTGACCATGGGTACGGTTGAATTGGATATAATCACGGCCGTTATCGCTGATGACGGGGAAGTCGCCGCTTTCGCGATGGAGATGTTTTTGAGCATGGATATGCTGGGAATGGAGGAGCAGGAATTTATTACGCTGTATTATTATGATGGCGTAGCTTATTCATATATCGACGGAGTGGAGGAGATATTAGAAACGGAATTTGATGTGTTTAAGGAGGAATTTGATGAAATGCTGCAAGAATTCGGTATGGGCAGTATAGGCCTTGATTTTACCGAATTGGAAGAAATAACCGAATTGGTTGATTTCTATGTCACCGATGACGGCATTATAATGGAGTTTGTGCTGGACGGCACGGCCTTTGGCGCGATGGACGGCCTTATTGGGGATTTCATGGACGGTTTTATGGGTGAGATGATCGGCATGGAGGAGGGTCTGTCCTTCGGCGATGTTATGCTTACGGTGGGTATTGACTATGATGGATACCTCAGAAGCGTAACCATTGAAACCGTGATATCCGTGGAAATGGAAGAACTGCCTGGTTTTGCGATTGGTGTTGGGGTCTCTTTCACACAGTTGTACGCTGCTTTGGGTGATGAAGTAGAGATTGAGTTGCCTGATGATTTGCTTGAGTATCAATTAGTTGATTCATTTTAAAGGAGGATTATAATGAAAAACAGATTTTTTGCGCTTATCGCGCTGGTAATTGCCGCTTCGATGACGTTCGCGGCCTGTGACGCCGCTTCGTTTGAGGGCTTTGAGGAAGCCGTAGGGATTTACGCGGATAACGGCTTCGATATGGATGAGCTGCTTGAGCTCCCCGCTATAGATATCGTGACGGTCGCCAGTGAGATTATCGAGGAAACCGGTTCTTACTTAGTTGAAATGATGATGTTTATGGAGATGCACATGATGGGCTTAACCATTGACATGGAGATGTTCACGGTTGCGGCCTATGCTTTTATTGATGGTGAAAATCTTGAATTTGCGTCAGAATCGCTGGTTACCGCGTCAATGCTGGGAATGATAATTGAAGAGGAATTTACCGCGCTTTACTACAGGGACGGTGTAATGTACACATATGAGCTGGGTGAAATGACCATTATGGAATTTGATATGGAGTCCATGATAGATAATATTAATTCCATGACGCCGGCTTTGATGGAGGATTACACCCTGACAGGTTTTGAACTAACAGAGGACGGCGTTCTCATGGAGTTTGCGATCAGTGATGATTTGATTGACAACAGCCTTGATTTGCTTATGAACACGGGCTTTGGGGATATAATGGGTATGGATGCGGAGGTACTGGAGGTACTGGATGATTTAGAATTATCGTTCTCAAATATGTCCATGACGGTGCTGATTGGTTTTGACGGCTACATTAGCATTATGATAACCGAAATGTCCATGTTTATGGTAGTTGAGGGCTTGGAAACAGAAATGGACATCTTAGTAATAATGGAATACACCCAAATCGGCGGAGTGGAAGTGGAGTTTCCCGATAATTTGGAAGATTACAAATAGAGCGATCCGTGACTGCATAAGGGGGCGCACATAGTGCGCCCCCTGAATTTTTGTTATATGGATAATGTTAAATCAAGCACATACGAAGTTAAGAACCTATTAATTGGGAATTAGAACAATCCCCAAAACCTTCATTTGAACATTAGAATATCCGTTATACTCATTCACATCTATATTAAAAGCAATATCCATCTTTAAAGGAAAACAGGCATCCAGCGCGGAGGCGAATTCATCGTACTTGCCAAACGCAATGCCCTTGAGTTTGCGGGATGTGCCAAAGGTAAACCTAAGCGTTTTTTTATCCGAGCCTATGCGGTCAATTGATTCGCATATGATGTTTCGCATGGTGAAAACCGGCTCGGGGGTATCCGGCCCGAAGGGCGCCAGCCGCGCCAGTTCCAGGGCCAGCTCCATTGTTACGTCCTCCGGGCATAAATCCGCGTCGATGTAGAGTTTTTTTACAAAATCGGCGTCGGTCAGAGTACAGGCGCCGTTCAGCCGTTTTCTCAACTCATCTATGTATTCCTCGCGCATGGTCAGGCCCGCCGCCATTTCATGCCCGCCGAAACGCTTGAAAAACTTCCTGTGCGCGTACAACTCCTCAAAAATGTTATAGCCGCTTACAGACCGCGCCGAACCCTTTACATATCCCGGCACCGAAGCCTTTGTCAGCACAATTGCCGGATGGTTTGAGGTATCTTTAACGCGCCCGGCCACAATTCCGGCAATGCTTTCGGGCATATCCGCGTCAAATAATACGTAAACATTTTGGTTTTCCAAACGGACGGCCTCAATCATCTTCTGGGCGTAATTGGACGTAAGGCGCTTGCGTTCGTCATTCAGCCCGGATAACACCCCAGCCAGTTCATATGCCCGTTCTTTATCACTCACCGAATCGCCCAGTAAAAAAAGCTCCACGGCCAGATCAGCTTTTTCCAGTCTTCCCGCCGCGTTTATGCAAGGCCCTATAATATACCCCGTTTCATATACGCCGATTTGCTTGCCCAAAAGGCTGCGAACTAAAAGGAGCGCGTTCAGCCCCGGATTTGAGATTCCGCGGCTTATAGCCGCCAAACCGTTTACCGCTATTACACGGTTTTCATCGGTCATCGACACTATATCGCAAACAGTGGCAAGCCCGGCAAACGCAAGCAACTCGCTGTCCATCTCATGAAAGTCCGCCCCGGCGTGTTTAAACAATTCCTCCGCGAATTTATAACACAAAGCCGCCGCGCACAGATGCTTGAACGGATACGCGCAGTCCGCGCGCTTGTGGTCTATAATGGCGTTGGCTTCCGGTAATTCCTCGCCGGGTTCGTGATGGTCTATAACAACCACGTCCATATTAAGCTCCCGGGCCAGCCTTATTTCCTGTACCGCTGATATGCCGTTGTCGCAGGCGATAATAAGCTCTGTACCCGATTTTGCCAAAACCTCGACAGCGGCGGCGTTCATGCCATAACCCTCGTCCTCGCGCCCCGGTATATAGTACGAAACAACACCGCCAAGGCTCCTTATCGCCTTGACCAGAATAACCGTGCCGGAAACGCCGTCAACGTCATAATCCCCGTAAACCGTTATCTTCTTGCCCGTTATTATGGCCCCGTATGTAATCGAAACGGCCTTGCCCATATCCATGAGCAAAGCCGCATCATACATAAACTTACGTGCCGGGTTAAGAAATTTTATGGCGGAATTCTTGGAGCGTATACCACGGTTTGCAAGCACTTTAGCTGTTATGGGACGGACGCCAAGGGTCTTTGACATAAGCTCCAAATCCGCGTCCGTTTCAAGATAGACCCATTCTGCGTTCATGCGGCAGTATCCGGCTTCTTCCGAGATTCAAAGACATGCAGAATACTCCCTGCCAGACACACCGACGTATACACGCCGAATATTATGCCCAGCATGATGGGCAGGGCAAACTCACGTATGCTCTGCACTCCGAAGATAATAAGGCAGAGGACGGGGAACAATGTGGACACGGTTGTATATAAGGAACGTGTAAGAGTCTGGCTTACGCTTTTGTTTATCAACACTCCGGAATCCTCGCGGGGGAGAAGCTTTCTGTTTTCACGGAGACGGTCGAAGAGGACGATTGTGTCATTGGACGAATATCCCAACACCGTAAGGATCGCGATTATAAACGAGTTGTTCAGCGTAATGCGGAATATTGCGTAAAAACCGATAAGTACCAAGGTGTTTACCAGCAGTTTAATGATGGTGGACGCGCCGATTTTAACATCCCTGAAACGGAACGCGATGTAGCAGAACATTGCGCCCAGCGCGGCGAAGACTGCGGTTATGGCGGTGCGTTGCATTTCACCTGAAACGGTTGCGCTGACATCCTGGGTAGTAATGTCGTCGTTGTGAAGCTGCGGATAAGCGTTTTTTAAGGCATCCTTCAATTCCCCCAGGGTTTCCGTCCCGGACGAGCGCATCGTTATTTGCAGCTCCGACGCGCGGTTTACCGATTGGACGCGCGGCTGCTGGCCCGTTACCTCATTTACGATCCGAGCCACATCGTTCCTGTTGACCTCCCGCCCGAAGTCAACGGTCATAGACGTGCCGCCGGCGAATTCAACGCCGTAGCTGAACATTCCATTGCCCATCGGGCCGTTTACGGCGATAAATACCAGCGACAGCGCAAGCAAAACGGCGGGAACGATAAAATGTATCTTTTTGTTTTCAACAATCCGTAAAGGTTTTTGCCTTAATGAATCCAATTTAAAGATATTAGAACCCACCGCGTACTGGGAGGGTTTGTTTATACCTATTGCGTAGAAGCTTTTTAATATAGTGCGGGTAATAATAATCGCCGTGAACATGGACACCGCTATACCTATACAGAACGTGACGGCAAAGCCCTTTACCGGGCCTGTTCCCAGTGCATAGAGGATTACGCCGGCTATAAAACTGGTTATATTACTGTCTATTATAGCGGCGAAGGCGCGTTTGAAAGCCGTATCCATAGCGGAGCGGAAGCTGCGGTTTGTGTCGCCCAGTTCTTCCTTCAACCGCTCAAAGATGACGATATTCGCGTCTATTGCCATGCCAACGGAGAGTATGATACCGGCAATACCGGGCAGTGTGAGCGTAACGTTGAACGCGCTAAGTATAACAAGCATAAGTCCCACATATATAATGAGCGCCAAGTCAGCCGCAAGCCCGGCGGCTTTATAAACTGCCGCCATAAAGATTAATATAAGCGCCATGCCTATCAAGCCCGAAATAATGCTGGCGTTAAGCGCGGTTTCGCCAAGGGTTGCGCCGACGCTGTACCATGTCATAACCTCAAGGGAAAACGGCAGCGAACCCGCGCGGATCAACGCCGCCAGCTCTTCGGCGGACTGCGGCGTGAAATTGCCCTCTATTACGCAGCTGCCGTCCGTTATAACCGTGCCTACCACCGGGGAGGACAGAATCTCATCGTCCATCAGTATATATATAACATTGCCCATATAATTGCGCGTGGCTTCCGCGAACAGGGCGGCGGCATAGTCGTCAAATTCCAGCGCGACAAGGTTAATTACGCCCTTTTGCGGGTCTTGGTATGTTTCCCTTTTGGCGCTTCTTATGTGCGAACCGTCGAAGATAACCTCACCGGGGCCGTCCGGGCCGGGCGCCGCGAAGGTTACAAGAGCTGTGCGCCCGATGTCCTCGATGGCGCGCTCCGCGTCGTCAACGCCGGGAATGTCAACCTGGAAACGGTTGCTGCCAACCGTGGCGACGGGAGCTTCGGTATACCCGCGCCTGTCAAGGCGTTCGCGTATCATAGTCATTACGCTGGACATTTCTTCCGTTGAGGGGTTGGCTTTGTCCGCCTGGTAAACGATGCTTACGCCGCCCGCCAAATCCAAGCCCTGTTTGATGTTACGGACGCTTAAAACATCATTGCCGATACCTGTGAATGAAATGGTTATCAACCCGGCGGCTACCACGGCAATTGCTATTAATGTGTACAAACCCTTGCGCTTTACGTTAGGCAAAATTCTCTTCCTTCCCGGTGTTTAAATAAACTAAAACACGCAAATCATTATAACATAAAATAATTTTTATGCAATATAATAATACTTTGATTTTTTTCGGTTTTTGTGTTATAATATAAGATAAGGAAAATTGTGCGGAAATTGGTAAGGGGTGAAGTTGTGTTTGCCATTGGTGACAAGGTAGTTTATCCGCTGCATGGCGCGGGCATAATTGAAGGTCTTGAGGAAAAGAGGATTGACGGGGCGGTGCAGAACTATTACGTGCTGCGCCTGCCTGTCGGCAACCTCAAGATCATGGTGTCTGTAAAAAGCGCCGAGGGCATGGGCATCCGCAGAGTTATGCCCAGCGGAGAGCTTCTGGACGCGATGGCAAGCGTTATTACGCTTCCCGTAAAAATGAACGATAACTGGAATTTGCGTTATAAAGAAAATATGGAAAAAATCCGTACAGGCTTTATCAGCGAGGCCGCGGAAGTGTTCCGTAACCTCCGCCTGCGCGAACGTGAACGCGGACTAAGCTCGGCGGAGAAAAAGATGCTCACTACGGTGAAACAAATAATCCTGTCAGAGATCATCCTCTCTCACGACATAGAAAAATCGTTCGCGGAGGAGATTCTTGAAAATACCTTCCGTGATGTTGTGGATGTGGTATAACGCGGAGGCAGCCTTCCCGGCCGCCCGCTTGCCAGAACCATACCCGTTGTCCATACCGTTTGGAAGGGCATAATGCCCTAAGAAGTACACGCTGTAAAATATTTATGTTATTATTGTTAATCCCTTCACAAAAACCGCAGGGCCTGATTCAATCATCCCTGCGGTTCGTTCTTTCCCTGAACTCATGCTCCTCGTCGCGCTTGCGGTCACGTTCCGCGATAGCGTCGCGTTTGTCGTACAGTTTCTTACCCTTCGCCAGAGCGATGTCTATTTTAACATAGCTCCCTTGAAAATACGCCCTCAGCGGCACAACCGTGTAGCCTTGACGCGTTATCGCGCCGTTCAGCTTATTTATTTCCCAGCGGTTCAGAAGAAGCCGCCGCTTGCGCAGGGGGTCGCGGTTAAAGATGTTCCCATGCTCGTAGGGGCTGATGTGCATGTTTACGACAAATGCCTCGCGCCCGGCGATTTCGATGTAGCTGTCCTTGAAATTGCAACGCCCGGCGCGCATGGATTTTACTTCCGTGCCCGAAAGCTCGATCCCGGCCTGATACGTGTCCTCGATATAATAATCGTGGTACGCCTTCTTATTTTGGGCGATATTTCGTATAACGGTCTTTTTTTCTTGGTTCTGGTTGGTTTGCATCAGCGCAGCCTTCTCCCGTAAGCGTCGCGGTAATAGCCGCACAGTATGGCAATCAAGTCTAAAATCCAGCCTATGCCGAACATTCCGCCCGTCAGCAGCCATAAAACGCCCGTACCGATTTTGCGCACATAAAAACGGTGAAACCCGGCAACCCCGAAGAATAGGCACAGCAAAAGCGCAAGCACCCTGTTGTACGGGCTGAACCCGTAAATGGCGTAGTCATGGACGTAAACCGCCGGCATCGGCGGCCCGCAATAACGCTCATCGTAGGGCTTTTCCTCATAAGGGTTCGGCGGGTCCGGCGGGCCTGTGTAACGGTAGCCGCCGCCCGTATTCTGGAACAGAAGCTTGACATGCTCCTTGCAGAAAAACTTACCGTCCACCTCTACCAAGCAATCCGCGCAAAACAGCTTGCCGCAATGCACGCAAGCTCCTTTTGCCATCCCCTGGCTATGAATATGGCAATACATATCATCATCTCCTAAATAACAACAGTATATCTTTTGATAATATGTACGGCGCCTTTCACATAAAGTTTACGAAAAACGCCATTTTGCTAAAACACAAAATTAACTAATTTATTAGGCACATAAATTTCTTTCAAAGGCTGTTCCTGCGGGAATTTCGGCTTTGCCGCCGTTCTTGCCGCCTTAATAATTTCTTCCTTGTCTGAACCCGCCGGCACGGAAATATTTTCGCGCACCTTGCCGTTTATCTGGATAACAATAGTAATTTCATCCACACGTAATGCGCTTTCATCGCATACAGGCCATTTTTGCGCGAACAGCGGCGTGCTATGGCCGGTGATTTCCCACATTTCGGCGGATGTAAAAGGCGCGAAGGGGGCAAGTAGTATAATCAAGGTTTCCAGCGTTTCCTTGTCCACTCCGCTTGATTTTGATAAATCAAGCAGTTTGTTAACGCCTTCCATAAACGCGCTTACGACGGTATTGAACGAAAAGGCCGCCAGTCTTTCAGTCACGTCCTTAATCAGCTTGTTCCGAGCGAAAAGCAGCTCCTTCGTAGGCTTCGCGGTTTTGCCCGCGTTTTCTGACACCAGCTTCCAAGCTTTGCCCATAAATCGGAACACGCCCTCGATACCGTTTTCGTCCCACTCCGAATCCATCTCCGGCGGGCCGACAAACAGGATATACAGGCGCGGCACATCCCGCCCGTAACGCGCAATGATATCGTCTGGCGAAATGTAGTTGCCCTTGGATTTGCTCATTTTCGAACCGTTTAAATTGATCATGCCGTTGCAGAAGAAGCGCTTGAACGGCTCCTCAAAGTCCACAACGCCGATATCGTAAAGGAACTTGGTATAAAACCGCACATACAGCAGATGCAGCACGGCATGCTCAACGCCGCCAATATATAAGTCCACCGGCACCCATTTCTTCATGGCCTCCGGGCTTATAGGGGCTTCGCTGTTATGCGGGTCGGCGAAACGCAGATAATACCATGACGACCCGGCCCAGTTGGGCATGGTGTTGGTTTCGCGTTTTGACGCCGCGCCGCATTGCGGGCAGGGCGTGTTTACCCATTCCTCTATGCGGGAAAGAGGCGATTCGCCCGTATCCGAAGGTTTGTAGGATTCGACATAGGGAAGCTCTACCGGCAACTGAGCGTCCGGCACGGGAACAACGCCGCAGATCGGGCAGTGAATCAGCGGGATTGGCTCTCCCCAATAGCGCTGGCGGGAGAAAACCCAGTCACGGAGCTTGTAGTTGACCGTTTTTTTACCCAGGCCTTCTTTTTCCAGGTGATTCGCAACGGATTCGATAGCGTCCTTGCTTTTCTGCCCGTTAATGAACCCGGAGTTCACCATCACGCCTTCACCCGCGTAAGCGGCTTCCATTATGCCTGTATCATCTTCATCCCTGGCAATAACGCGCCTGATTACAAGTCCGTATTTGCTTGCAAACTCAAAGTCCCGCTCGTCATGGGCCGGTACAGCCATTATCGCGCCCGTGCCGTAATCTATCAGCACATAATCCGCTACCCAGATTGGCATATCTTCGCCGGTTACGGGGTTTACGGCATACGCGCCGGTGAAAACGCCGGTTTTATCCTTCGCTGCCATGCGGTCGATGTTTGATTTTGCGCTGGTTTCATTAATATATTGTTTTACCGCTTCATAATGAATCGGGTCGGACACTTGCAAAGCAAGCTCATGCTCAGGGGAAAGCACCATAAACGTCGCGCCGAACAGAGTATCCGGACGCGTTGTAAACACCGTAATCTCCTTATCGGTACCTTTTACATCAAACGTAATCTCAGCTCCGTAGCTTTTGCCTATCCAGTCCGTCTGCATCTTTTTGACTTTATATGACCAGTCCAGCCCGTCTAAATCATTAAGCAGCCGCTCCGCGTAAGCGGTTATGCGCAGCATCCATTGGCGCAGATGCTTTTTCGTGGCGGTCTCCCCGCAGCGTTCGCAACAACCGCCCACGGATTCCTCGTTTGCAAGAACGACCTTGCAGCTAGGGCACCAGTTCAGCAGCATATCCTTTTCATAAGCCAGGCCTTTTTTAAACATCTGAATAAAGATCCATTGCGTCCATTTATAGTAAGCTGGGTCGGAGGTGTTTATCTCGCGGCTCCAGTCTAAGGCCGCGCCGATGTCATCCAACTGCTTTTTAAACGTAACAATGCTTTCCGCAGTGGTTTTCGCCGGATGCACGCCTGTTTGGATGGCGTAGTTCTCAGCCGGAAGACCGAAGGCATCCCATCCCATCGGCTGCATTACGTAATTGCCCTTCAGCATCTGGTGGCGGCACATAATATCGTTTATTACATAAGGCCGCCAATGCCCCACATGCAGTCCGGTACCCGACGGATACGGGAACATGGCGAGGTAATACAGGCTGGGTTTGCCGTCGCTGTAGACATTAACGGGTTCATCGGCGAACCGTTTCATCCATTTTTTATCGATTGCTGAAAAATTAAACCGTGTATTTGCATCCATAACATCAATTCCTCTATCGAAAATAAGTAATAAGTCATATTATCATATTTATTCAAGGATTTCAAACAAAAACTCGCAGCGTTTCTCCCCGCCGGTAATCAACGGCGAGGACACAATCTCTTTCAGCTTCAGCTTTACGCCGAGGGCGTGTTCGTTGTGGTAGCGGATATACCCGCCGCAGCAGCCGCAGAATGAAGACGGGACTTCAACCGACGGATTTTCTTTCAAAAGCCTGCTTATTTTTCTGCATATACACCTGTAATTGCCTTCTTCGCCATAAGCCCAGGCAATGGTAAGGGTACCGTCGCCATTTATTTTTTTATCCAAACCTTTATGCGGGCCGTTTTCCCTCAGTAACGCAAGTTTTTCCTCTATGGGCTTTCCTTCGTGCATTTGCCCGAATTCCCGGTGCTCCTTATCCGTCGCGCCCGATTTTGCGCAGCCCTGCTCCGTCATTACGGCCAGGCATTGTTCCTTTGAAAGAAGCGATTCCATCTGACGGAGGAAGGCGGTAACTTCCTCCGGAGGACTGCCCTTGGTTTTGGGGAAATCAAACCGGGCAACCGTATCCGGGGGCATTTTATCCTGTATTGTTTTTATTATTTCCTTTAGATTAGGCATGGGAATATTCTCCTTAGCGCTTCATAAATTTTTTAGCCGCAAACCGTATAGGCCTGTACCAAAAACCTTCCATCCGTTTTCTAACCCCACGAAGTTCTTTGCGCACCTCTATCCCCTGAGGGCAAAGCGGCTCACATTTGCCGCAGTCCGAACAGAGGCTTGCGTTCGTGCCGTGGGTGCGTATTATGTAAAAACCCAGAGCTTGGTAGCTTCCCAGCGCCCTTTGATTATAAAGGTCAAAACATTGCGGTATATCAACCCCGCGCGGACACGGCATACAATAGCCGCAGCTCGTACAGGGCACGGAGGTTTGCTTGCGAAAAACATCAATAACCCTATTATATACTTCAAATTCTTTTTCATTAAGCATCCCCGGCTCTGATTCCTCCGCGGCCCGGATGTTATCCCGAAGATTTTGCATATCCTTCATCCCGGACAGCACCGTAAGAATCCCCGGCTGGTTCCACAGCCACCTCAGCGCCCATTCCGCCGGATGGCGCTTTACGGGATATTTGTTGAAAATGTCCATAACGCCGGAAGGCAGCCGCTTTACATTGGCAAGCGTTCCCCCGCGCAGCGGTTCCATAATAACAACCGGCACACCCTTACCCGCGGCGTATTCAAGCCCCCTGCGCCCGGCCTGCGTGTGCTCGTCCACATAATTATACTGAATCATACAGAAATCCCAGTCAAAAGCGTCTATCAAAGCGACAAACGCGTCTGTCCCGCCATGGTACGAAAAGCCGAAATTCTTAATTTTACCGGATTTTTTCTTTTCCACTATCCATTCCAGAATACCAAGGCTTTTTAAACGCTCCCAGTCGTTTACGCCCGTCAGCATGTGGATCATGTAATAATCGACAAATCCGGTACGCAAACGCTCCAGGCTCACGTTGAAAATACGCTCCGCGTCCGCCGGCTTACCGACTAGGTACGTCGGCAGCTTTGTGGCGATTTTGACTTTATCGCGCAGCCCTGTCCGCTCAAGCAACCGCCCAAGGGTCGCCTCGTTGCCCGGATAGATATAGGCTGTGTCGATATAATTTACGCCCTGTTCAACCGCGAAACGCAGCATTTCCTCGTTTTTGGCGTCGTTTTTGTTAATGCGCATATAACCGAAGCTCAATGCCGATATGCTGTCCGAGTTTTTGGGATTTTCTCTGTATTTCATAAAATACTCCTATTTAAGCTTTTGTAAAATAAGATCGAGCATTTGAATGATTTTTTCCTGGCCGTTTAATATTTTATCAAGCGCGGATTCCGTAAACATTGATTCTTGATATAAAAAGCCAAGTTTTTCAAGAATATCACCGACGTTGAAGTGGCCCGCGTTTACATCCACAACGTAAGAGATCAGCTCGCTTATTTGATCCTGGGATATGGGCAGATCTTCATGGGATTCGCATTCATCCGCCAGCGCGCTTAGCAGCTCCGTATCAAAGGTCCATTCATTATCCAATGCGCTGTTTACCGTGAAAAGAAACCTGTCCCTCTGGAAAGGCTTGGAAACAAAGTCCATGGCCCCGCCCATCAAAGCCTCCACAACATTTTTCAGCGTCCAGTGGGCCGAGCACATAATGACCTTGGCATCCGGCTTATGCCCTTTTATATACTTTAATGCCGTAACTCCGTCCATGCCGGGCATAGTGATATCCAAAATCGTAATATCAGGCTTCAGCGCCCTGTGTTTTTCAATGGCCTCAACGCCGTTGGAAGCTTCGCCGACTATGATATAATTGTTTTCTTCCAGTATTTTTCTTTGCATCAGGCGGACTGTCGCCGCATCCTCAACAAGCAGTACCTTCCTACTCATATAAAAAAACTCCCTTCCCCATACAATTACTTTATATAAATTCATCTGTTTTGTCAAGTTTGCTTTTGACTTAGTTTACGCAATATGATAACATATTGTTATGGAGGGATTCTAATGGAAGTTAACACAACCGATTTAATGAACGCGGCGCTTAGGCTTGCCGGGCTGACAGCCATACCGGTGGATTCGGACATTATGGTTCCGGGGAAGGATATAAAGAAGGTTCTTGTGGGCGTTGACATGGACACGGCGGAAATCCTGCTTGCGAAAGAGCTTGGCTGTGACTGCGTTGTCAGCCACCACCCCAAGAATACCAACGCCGCTTACGCGGATATAATGGACCATCATATCGACAAGCTTGTTGAATGCGGCGTACCCATAAATAAGGCTCAAAGGGTTCTAAAAACGCAAAAGGAAGCCGTCGCGCTGAACAGGCATGTCGGCAACACAGACCGTTTCGCCTCTGCCGCTAAACTGCTGGGTATGCCCTATATGTGTATACATACGCCCGCCGACCTTATCAGCGAGGCCGCCGTCCAGAAGGTAATGGACGAAAAGCTTGGGCAGAATCCGAAGGCTGCGCTGAAGGATGTCTTGGACGCGTTAAACGAAATCGGCGAGTATAAGAAATCCGAGGTAAAAAGCGAAATCAGATGCGGCGCCGAAAAGAACTTTGCCGGGAAAATATACGTTTCAATGTCCGGCGGCACAAACGGCGGCCCGGAGGTATTAAAGGCGTATTTTGAAGCGGGTATAGGCACGATAATTCAAATGCACGCAACGAAAGACGACGCAAAGGCCGCAACCGACCAAAACATCGGCAACCTGATCGTGACTCCGCATATGGCAAGCGATTCCATCGGGATGAACGTAATCCTAGACGAATGGGAAAAAATGGGCGTCGAGGTAGTAGTAATGTCCGGCATAGTCAGATAAAAAATATGCATTTCCCGCCTCCTGCATGTATACATATATTGTATAGCGTTTCATCTTTCGCGGTATAAAAGATGAAACGCATAGGAGGTGGCTTTAAATGTTTGAAGCTCCAAAACCGGTGAAGGCGCATGGCATAGTATCCGAAAACCGCGAATCCGCACGCATTTCAGGCGTGTCGGAGGTTCTTTCCTTTGACGAGGACAGCGTCGTATGCAAAACTGACCTGGGCGTTCTTGCTATAAAGGGCAGCGGCTTACGGGTATCCAGCCTGAACACCGATACAGGTGTGCTGGAAATTACCGGACAGATTGATTCCTTTGTTTACGAGAGCGGGCATGGTTATAAATCCAAACAATCGGTGCTTGGCAGGATTTTTAAATGATACTTTCCATGTCCGGGCAGGCTATGCTTTTTTTGACGACGGTCGTAATCGGCCTGGGAGCGGGCCTCTTTTACGACTTGTTCCGCATACTGCGCCTGTACATAAAACACCGGGCCATCGTCATCCACGCCGAGGATTTAATATACTGGCTGGCTGTAGCCGCGGTTACATTCTATATTTTCCTGAACAGGCACTACGGCGAGATACGAGGTTTTTGCTTCGTTGGGGTCGGTTTGGGCATGGTTATATATTTTACGGTGCTTAGCGGGTTTTTCCTGCGCGCCGCCTGCCGGTTGATTAATTTACTGCTTAAAATCATTAACCGCGTAATCAGGATTTTAACAGCGCCTTTAAGGGCTTTTTACCGTCTTATGAGGAAACCCCTGCGATATTTGAAAGAAGTAATAAAAAAGGTATTGCAAAATATCGGGAATTATGTAAAAATTAAGATGCTGTCTTTTAGAAGGGATATGCGGATTATACTAAAGAAGGTTTAGCTTATGGGTTATGAAGCCGAGCATGAAAGCGAATATATAGACGAATATCCCGGTCACGGCGGCACAGCGGGCAGGCGTGTCGGCGCTTTTTTCGTCGCGCTTGTCCTGATAGGTCTGGTTTGCGTGCTTTTCGTGTTTTTTAGATACCAATACGGCATCCTAGTCTCCGTTGAACATGATATCACCGCTGTGCGGCGTGATATTGAAGAGCAAAACGAGATTACCCAAACCCTTATGCACGAAAAAGCCATGCACGGCAGCGCCGAGTATTATGAAAAAATCGCCCGCGACCGTCTCAACCTTGTTTACAAAAACGATATAGTTTTCAGAATCCGGTGATACCGGCCAGTTCACATCTATTAAACATGGCAAAACGCTTGAAGCAATTCGCGATCATTTCACTTGAACCGGCATCACGCTCATAAAACGGCTCAAACCAGCAATTTTTAACTGTCAAAAGGTTGTTTTTATAATCGGCGGTTATCTCAGCGCGGCCTATTAACCTGTCTCCTAACAATAGCGGCAGGATATAATATCCATATTTTCGCTTTTCCGCTTTTCTGTAGATTTCCCATGTGTATTCAAACTCAAATAAGGCTTTTATAAGTTTTCTGTCCCACAGGAAGCTGTCCAGAGGCGCGAGCAGCTCGCATCTTTTATTATGGTCGGATCCGGCGGAGTGCAGAATAGCCCGGTCACCGGAAAGGCAGTACAGCTTGTCCTTCATGCCTTCCACATTTAGTTCCGTTATTTTTCCCTCGTTAAGAAGCTCCTCAAAAACCCTGTTCCGCTCCGTTTTGATTCCCTCAATCTCAAGGAACGCGTCGGAGGGTTTGTTCCATAAAAACCCGACTGCGCCGATCCTCCGCAGCACACGCCATTTAATATAGTCAATCTCATCAGGCAGCGGATCCGGCGCGTTTAGTAATTCCGGCGATAAATATCTTTCCGCCAGATCATAAAACTTACGCGTCCCATTTTTACGGCAAATGATCAATTCGCCTATGAAGTACATATACTCCAGAGAAGCCCGCGGAATGTTTTTACTGGGGCTGTATGACAGATTCCAGTGCCAGTCGATTTTTTCAGCGATATTTATATCGGAAGAGCACACCGCGCCATTATCGCGTATTATTTTGCGGACATACTCCATAACCCCGACCATATCGGGATATTTCGCGCCGTACCTGATAAATTTTTCGCGGTAACGCCGGAAATAGGGCCAATCAGCTTTTAATATAATCGACATGCATTTATCAAAGTAATCAAGTAACTCCCGGTCTGTATACAAAAGCTCGTCCAACATATCTTTTGTAAATCCTAAAACACGGGATTGTAAAACAATCTCCGCGTTTTTGCCGCAAACGTCGACAGGGTCAAACTGAACACATCCGGCCTGATGAAAAAAATCAAGCGCGCCTTGTTTACCCATGAATTTATGATCCCCAAGGAGACCTTGTTTCAAAAGCATAAAACGGCGCGCCTGTTGGTTTGTTATGTAATCCATTACGACCCCGTCCCCCTTACGACCTGTTGAGGGATCGGTTCTTCAATATATGTCCATCCCACTTCCTCGCGTGAGATTAAAATCCCATTTTCGTAGATTAGATGTTCCGTTACGGCCCTGCTGCCGTCTCTGCCCTGCGTTACAACATTTGAGTAGTTTCTTGGGCGGGAGGGATCATCGTGGGTCAGCACTTCGAACTTCACCGGTTCAACCGTTATCTGCTGTGCAACTGTTCGGACGGAAACCAGCGCTTTCGGGCGCATTATGATAAGTTCCTGGCCTATGCTCAGGTTATGCGGGCGGATGCCCGGGTTCAGCGACAGGATAAAATCCTCCGACATGTCGTATTTCAAGCGGATTGAAGTTAAATTTTCGCCGCTTACGACGGAATGCACATCCTCAACACGGGACGGCGTCGTCAATATACTCCGCGCCGTGTTGTATGTCATGCGGTTGGAGATATCCATAAAATCCAGTATTACTTCAACATGCTCGATAAAATCATTAAACAGTATGAGCCTGTCGTCTTGCCAATACTCGTTCAGGATATCGTTCAAAAGCCTGCGGGCTTCGTCCTCATTTTTCACGATGGCTTTGCTATCGCCGTCCACGGTAATTACAGCCACCTGAACGCGGAAATTAGCGCGGCGCGCGATATCCGACACGACAAGGTCCATTTGCTTAAAATCCCGGCTCCTTACAGGCTCAACGCTTATGTCGTCAAAACAGCGCACAGGTTCCGTTACTTCCTGTTCAAGCCTCCTGACAACCAATTCCATAACATTTTCCCTGGTCAGCTCAGGATGCCCGCGCATTTCTACAATACCTATAAAATCACCGTTTAAATTTATTATGTAAGCATTCGGCCTGGACATAATAAAAATTGCAAAAAGCAGTACAGCCATACCCAGTAAAACAGCCCCGCCCGCTGCCGCCGCTAATTTTGCCCGCGGCTCAAGTGATTTGAAGAAACCGCCGATCAAACCCAAAAGATTGCCGATACCCCTTAAAAGCGCGACCAGCACCAAAAGCAGCAGTCCAAGCAGTTTAATAAATATGTTACTGTTTTTCCTTCGTATGGTTTTTTGCTTTCCGGCGCGCATACCGGGCCTTTGCTGCGGGGGGTTCTTACGCGGTACGCCTGGATTGCTTTTTGGCGCGGGGCCGCGTATGGGGGCTTTCCCGCGCGGCGGAGGGCTGCCCGGGCGTTTGCCTTTGTTACCCGGTCTTGCCGGATTTCTTGGCACGGGTTTTTTATTTGAACCGGACAATCCTCTCACCACCTTAAATCAATACTAGGGTTGATTAATGCTGTAAGATCGTTATATGCGTAATATAATTGACATCTCTGCGCGAATCGTGGGCATAGACCAGATATAAACTCATATCCTGCCTAAGGCCTGTTGAGTTAACCCGCGCGCCGTTTGTGGAATCCACAATGGTCATGTCGCTGTCAAAGTAAAAAGCTCTGTACTCATTTGAATCAAGGGCGTTTTGCATATAAATCCGGTCAGATCTGATGGAGCGCAGGAAACCCGTCAATGTTTCGGTATGCTCATCATGAAGCAAAAGTACGTTATCAATTTCCTGGCTGTCCAGCCCGAGCCGTACCATACTGCCAATCTGATAATCAAAGAGATCAACGCCGCTCAACGGTATAACCGGATAAGTAATTTCCCTGCCGGTGCCTGCGCCTGTTAAGGCAACGCCTGTTAACTCAGCGTATGCGGCGGATACGGTGAGTTTTGTGATTACCACGTCAACCATCGAACGGGTGCCGCGCGCGCCCACGGATATGATTTGGCTGAACTCGGCAGTGATTTCAACATGGTCGCCGATACGGATATCGTTCCAACTGGGCAATCCTATATGGTCTGTGCGTGTTATGGACGTCCGTTCCGTTGTGACAAGCTCATGGGTACGGCCCATGTTATCCTTTACGGTCAGGATGCCCGCGCCTGTGGCCTCGACGGCCCTTTTCCCCGTGACCGTGCCGATTATATTACGGTATTTATCTTCAAGGTGGATATCGAAAACAGTGCTGCCCGCTATAGTCAAAGTAGCGATATCGCCCGGGTTGATTTGCAAATAGCCGATAGGGTTTGAGCCGCGGCTTATCTCGCAGTAATCGTCCAGCAGGAAGGTGCGCTGCTCCTCAATAATCTCACCCAAAGTATTTATGATCCTTACCTCTACGTCAATATATTCGAGGCCGTTAATTATCTTTGTACCTATTACGATACCTTCTATCACGGTTTCCGTAACCGCGCCCGGGTCAATCGGGATGTTCGGGATATTCGGTATGTTATTGCCGCCGCCGGACGGCGTGTCCTTGGAATGGCTTATCGCGACAAGCTCCAGCACATCGCCGCTTAGAAGCACAGCCGCCACATCCATTTTCGTTTCAAGCCGGTCAAAGAACGCGGGGTCGCCGTCAACTACGATGCTGGCGTTATTTAGGACGGGGAAGATAGTTCTTTCGCCGTTAAACAGATTGCGTACCTCTATCGCCCTGAAAGACGAGTGAACATGCGTAATTTCGCCGATCATGGTTGAATAATTACCGCCCGGTTGCTGCGTGCCGGGCTGCTGCTCCTGCTGGTTTCCGCCAAAGCCCAGCAGATTAATGGTTTTGTCGAGTAAAACCGCCATAGCCGCCTTTGAAAGGGCGTTTCTGGGGTTGAAATTGCCGTGTGCATCGCCGGTTATCATGCCAATATGCCGCATGTAGTAAATATAAGGTTTTATCGGGATTTCTATATCATGGTCATCCGAAAACAAGCTGGACGGTACAAATGAACGCGCCACGTCTTCGGCGTCCAGCAGCCTTACCAAGAAAACGCAGAATTCATCGCGCCGAAGAGCCAAAATACCCTCGGAATCGCTCTGGATAACGATAAAATGCTGTAAATCAAGCGGGGTCAGGATGCCCAGTTCCAAAAGGTAGGCAATCTCCGTATCGTACTCGCTTCTCCAGCGGGCAAGATGCTGTGAAATCTGTTGAATAGTGCCTATGTGTTTTTGGTATAGCTGTTCATAATAAGTATGTTCCTCAAATGTGGCGCCAAACGATTTATAACCCGCTAAGGTAGCCAGAATCCGCGACATTTCAAACTTATTAATCATTTCGTTAATCCCGAATCGGTCAACGGTTTGCCCTGTCATCAGCCCCAGGTTTGTGACTTTGTCAATAGAGTTGTAAGCCCAGTGCCCTTCCGGTACGTCTTGAAATGTGAGGCCGTATGCCGTGCCGCTAAAAATTCCGCCGGCGATCACAAACGCAATAAGGGCAGCGGCAACTTTCTTTAACATCCTCATTTGTATCCTCCCTGAAATTGGATTATATATAAAAATGAAATAATTACCAGGCAAAATGGACTATATGCTCGGTGTAATCTATTAACAATTCCGTGCGCATGTAATCGATCAAACGGTTGATGATAGCCGCGCCGGCAGCCTTGGTCATTTCAAGCCCCGGGTTAATAGTGCCGTCAAGCTGCGGCGTGATAAGACCGATGCGGCGTCCGGCGTACAGCGCCTGCTTTGCCCATGGGGAGATGTCGGCATCGTCTGAAAAGGGCGTCATGTTGGTCGGCTCAATGCCCAACCGGAGCAGTCCCAGCGCCGTAACCACCATATGCACTGCTTCCTCGATAGTTACATAGTCGTCGGGGCAGAATTGCCCGCCGCCTTTGCCCACAACCAGGCCGGAATCCCATGCAGCCATTATATAGGCGTAGTCGGGGCGCTCTCTGGTGATATCGGGGAAAACGATTCTTTCGGAATCACGCCTTCTGTTGCTTGAGGGCTGCGGCGGCTCAATTGGAATCTTCAGCGCCTTTACCAGCATAGTGACAAATTGGGAGCGCGTGATAAGAGAGCTGGGAACGAACATCGGCACGGGCTGGTCAAGCACGCTCAGCGCGTACAGGCGGGCTATGTCCTGATGCGCCCAGTCCGCCGCGTACATAGATGTATCCACGTATGGCAGATTATCAAAAACATTGATGGAATCAAGGTTTGCCGTGCCGTAAAGCGGGGTGCCGTAAAACTGGTTCGGCAAATGATAGATATTATAAGCCAGGCCGCTCTCGGTGGTCAGGACTTCCTGATAATTGCCGGGAAAGCTGATGAGCTGCGGTTCGTTCCGGCTGTATTGCAAGGTCTTAAACGCGCTTACGCTGGGGCGGACTTCATAGGCCATCTGCCATTCATCGTTAAGAACCTGCTCGCTGATGCGATGGGTCTCCGCGTGTGACCAGGCCGTTTTATATCCCCAAAACTGGCTGTTCCCCTCAATCGTCGTACTGAGGCCGCCGCTGAAATAAACGGCCCGGTACGAGGTGTTGCCTTTGTAATACATCACGCCGGCTGTGTGGTCCTCCAGCACGCTGACGTCAAAAAACGAAAGCGCCGGGTCAAGCACAAAGGTCTGTCCATCAACAACAATAACCTCCGACCAACCTGCCACGCTGAAGCTTTTAATGACCTGCTCAAGTTCGCGGATCCTGTACCACTGCACGTCAAAGACTATGTTACGGTCAAGTATGGCATTAGCGTCCGTGGCATTTCCCGGGAAAATATCGTAAGTAACGCGGTACTGGCCGGAATCGGCGTCGTTAACGGCCCCGCCCTTTCTGATGGATATCTGGCCCGTAAATTCCGCCGGCCTGCCGCCTATAAAGATAATTTCGCTGTATGACGAGCTAATGGGCGCGGTGGCGCTGGCGGCGGCGTTGCCGGCAAGGATTTCCTCGATTGCCTTCGGCAGTGGTACGCCTTCGGTGATGCCGCCAAAGAACCCCATATCCCCCGGACTGGCCCAGACGGAAACGGAAAGAGCCGAAAATACGCATATAAAAACAATTAAGCTTACTATATATTTTCTCATAATTAAGCCGGACCTCCTTAATTCAAAACTCTGATAATCCATCCGTCAACATCCGTAAATGGCCCGTCGATTACCGACGTAAGCGCCACGGTATTAAAAGGCCGTATTTCGGAAGTCATTATCAGCACCTGATCGCCAGCGCTAAGATCCGAAAGCGTCACGATGCTGTTATCCCTGGCGATAAGGGTGTTGGCGTACGTATTTATCCGCAGTGTATTATACTCGCTGATAATGGTTTCCCATGTGTTCGTGCCGGGGACGCGTATGACAACGTTATTGTCCACGGCGGGAAGCCTGCGCCAGAGACCGGTCAGCGGTTCCTCGTACTCAACGTCCCTTATGCCGAATCCGTCTCCGTCAATCTCGTAAACGGTGCCCCTCATGGCCCCGTTCGCGAAGGGGGCGGCAACCACAAAGGCCGCGCGCGTTCCGTCCGCGACTATGGTGTAGTAATTGTCCACAACCGTGCTCTCAGTATATCCGATAAAGGTATCGGGCGGCACAAAACCGTCCTCATCCCAGAAAATCGTCCTGTGGTCGATTTCGTAAATACGCTGTACGGGCGTATATCCCCACTGCGTACTGAACAGTGTGCTCATGCTGTATACGGTAAAGCTTCTGCCGGCATGGCCTTCGTTAACGGACATCACGCCGCCGCGGGCGAACATCAGCGCGGGGGTGCCGGGGGTGTCGGTTATTGTAACGATAGCCGCCAGGCCTTCGCCGTTCAGAACAACGCTGACATAATCGCCGGGGTAGATATCCCTGCCGGAAACCAGCCGCCCGTGGCGTACAACGATGGTGCCGGCGTCGGTTGCTATGCTGCCGGGCTGTGACAGGATCCCGAAGCTCCCGCCGCCTGTGGCGGATACAACCGTGTCCGGCGCGAGGGCGGTATCCCTGCTGTCGCGGAAACTTACCATCCTCACCCGTTCGCCCAGAAAACTGGATTCAAGCGCGATATAAACCGTAACGTCCGTGCGTCTCAGGAAGCGCGCGGCTTCGTCCTTTGAAATACGCGCCCCGTTGTTATAAAACTCGATATCCCTGCCGCTGAGGTCGTAGGTTTCCACGTTAAGGTAATCCGTCCAGCCCCGCGCCCTGTCATGGATCATCGCGTTTTCAACAATCATGCGCCATTGGATATCATCGAACCTTAGTAAATTACCTTTGACGGTGGAGCTGATATGCCGTTCCGGGCCTTCGATATTTAACTCTTTTACCGTCTCCGTAACGACACCCGGGGCGATAACCGCTTCATTTACCAAAAGCCTTACCCAGTCGCCTTCCATTAAATGGTAAACGCTTGACGGCCTGCCGTCCTTGGTAACAAAAATCTTGTTGGCGACGCTGAACCAAGCGGTGCGGAAGTTCTCATATTCTACCAATATCTCCGTAAACCCGGAACCGCCGCGGATTGAGATGACCTTGCCGTAACGCGCGGTGTAGTTTGTAACCGCGCTGATTGCGGTGATTACGTCGGGATCGTCCGGGTCGGTTACGAAAAATACTAAATCGCCCGGCTCGACGGCGGAAATTGTCGTAATAAGGGGGTTGTACCCGAAATGCGGGAAAATCTGCGCTATATAGCCGATATTGTCGCTTGTCTCATAATATTCGCGTTTTTGCACTACCATATCGTTCTCGTAATAACGTTTTATCACGGTTGCGCCGCCGCGTTCAAGGATCGTCATAAACCCGAACGCCGGGTCGTTCTCAAGCACCACGCCGCTGCCCTGGGCGATAACCACGGGTTCTCCCAGATACGTTATACGCACCGCTATATTTCCAAGCAAGGTAATCCTCACGTGGCTGGAAATAGGCATATTTTCGGGGCTTACGATATCACCGTCGGCGTTCCCGCTCAAACCGTGCATAATCAGGAAATCCCTGCCGCCTTCGGAAAAGCCCATACCGGATACAAAATTGTAGGTATGGAGGTTTCCGTCGATCTGCCGAAGCACAATCTGGTTGCCCGGTATATTAACGGAATGAAGGACGCCTTCGACATTGGTTTCAAGGCTTGTGCCAAGAACATGGGCGTAAATAACCTGATTGGCGGCGGGGTTGACAAGGTATTCGATAACGTCGCCCGGTTCAAGGGCCTGAAGCCCGACGATCTCCCAATTTTTATACACAATCGCGTCAAGGGTTTGCACCCGCCCTTCCGCGTTGATCGCGCCGCTGAACCGGAGAACATCTTTTAATCCCGCCGAGGTACGAACCAGAATCTGGCGTTCGGCGGCAAAAGCGGCTGTTTCAAGGCCGCCGCTGTCGATAATACCCGCGACGACGCCGGTTTTTTTCTGTATTCCTATTAAACCGTAATATATATCGTCCATCGCGCGCAGTATGACGGCCATAACCGCGCGGGTTACATAATCATGGGGGAGGAAATTGCCCAGGTAACCGTCCATTATGCCGTTTGAGAGCATCGCCTCAACCGCCGGCAAATGCGCCGGATTAATCTCCGTCCAGTCCGCGAACATGTATAAATGTTGTACGGTTGGGGGATTGACCCAAAGGTTTGTGTTTATGGTCTGTAAACCCAGATATATTAATAATGCCAATTCCTCGCGGGTTACGGGGTCCCAAGCCCGGTACGCGAACGCATCGGGCAAAAACGCCTCAGCCGCCGCCGCTCCCAGGCTGTTATACAGCGCCTGCCGCTCCCTTACTTCATAAAGCGCGTCCTGATAATTCAGCGGGGTAATTATATTAAGAGAAGACGCGAAGTACATGTACGAAAGTTCCATTAATGTTTCCATGGGAACGCCGGGGGGAAGCTGCGCCTCGATGCCCGTAAGCTGCTGTATGGCCTGCCATTCGTAACCCAGCGCGCGCATGATATGCCCGACCGCGTAGGATTTGGACACAAAGTCTCCGGGGAAAAAGCTGTTCCCGTATCCCTTCACCATATCCAACGCTCCCAGGCGCGTAACGGCTTCCTGCGCCCAGAAATATTCATCCATATCCGTAAACATTAGGTTAAAACGTATTTCGGAAGTTTCCTGACGGCCCGAATACAGCCTGTCCACCGGGTCCGACTCAATGAACTGGTCGATAAAACCCCCAAAAACCGTTGCTGTAGGTAAAATAATTATTATTGTTAGGAAAAAAGCGAGAAAACGCTTCATTAAGTCACCTCTATCCGCGTCATTATATCATAATGGTACATTATACGTCAATATCCCTTGTCTGTGCGGAAAATGAATAAATTCTGGCAAACCCGCGAGGCAATTTATCCAGCGCGAAAAAGACGTACCCAACGGCGGAAAACGCCAGCATACAGAGGGTTACATGACCCATTACCGAGAAGGGGCCGTATATGTCAAGATCCAAAAAGAAGTAGGGGTACCGCAGCCCGGCGGAGTTCAGCGGCGCGCCAACCTCCGCGCGTATCATAATGAAGACAAGGTACGCGAAGGGCAGAATCAGCCACTGTAGCGGCTCGAACCAGCGGACGCGCTCTTTTTCGTCAAACAGCAGCCAGTCCGCGATCAGCATCAGCGGGGTGAAATAATGCACCAGAATATCGGTTAAGCCGTGGACCGCGTAGTTCAGGCTGACGTCCATGGTAAAAAGCAGCGGCGCAAGCACAAAATGGTAAACCAGCATGGTTACCGTAATCATCATAATTAAGGCGCGTTTTAAGCCGGGGAGTAAAGTTGATTGCCCATAAACTCCATGACGTGCGATGCCGCAAGCCGTATGCGCCGCCGACGCCAGTAAATATGCGAAAACGGCGATATTACTGAGATTTGTATAATATATCAGCATCCCGGTTTGAAAACCGCCGCCAAAGATATTGGACATGGCAGCCATACCGTACCCGCAGCCGCTCAAGGCCGCCAAGCGGAAAACAAGCGCCAGCCCCCTGTTTTTTATGTACATAGTCTACCTCGGATTTTATGTAATATTAATTCTATGCAAATTTATTATACATTAGATTTTGGCTTGAATAAATAATAAAAATATGTAAAAGAATACGGGCGAACACAGTTCGCCCCTACGCCTGTCGTTGCCCGTGATTTATAAAATAATCCTCATAACATCCTCGTGGGACATAACCTCGCCGGTTTTTTCAAAGCCTACGCTTTCATAAAGCGCGATGACCACGTCGTTATGCGGTTCAACGCAAGTATAAAAGGCAATGTTACCCAAGGAATCGCGTACATTTTCCAGCAAACGCAAGAGAGCGGCCTTGCCGTAGCCCTTGCCCTGATGTTTCGCGTCAATCATGAAACGCAGCAGTATCCAGCGGTGTGTCTCAGGATCCAGATAATACATAATGAAGCCGACCATAACGCCGTCGGAGTAGATGCAGTATGGGTATATATTTTCCGGCCTTTCGCTGAATTTCCACTGAAGAAGGGAGTACCAGTTCTCGGAGACGAACTCCTCCTGCGCGCTGGTAACGGACATATCGACGCAAGCTTTCCAATTATGGCTGTCTACAGGCCGGAGCTGAACCTCTGGTAAAGCGCGTTCTTCCTTTCCAATATCTCCGCTGTTTTCAATGTTATTATCCATTTAATCACCAGTGCTTGTTTTATTTGAATTCTGTAATTTCAACAGACAGAATCGAAACATCCTCTAATGGCCTGTCGTTGCGGTCTTTCGCTACGGCTGCGATAGCGTCGATAACATCCCAGCCGTCGGCGACCTGGCCAAAGACGGAATGCCTGGAGCCCCTGCCGATACCCGGCCAATCCAGGTGCGGCGTGCCGCCATGCTCGACATAGTGCCTGATAAATTCAACCGGGATGCGGTCGCGTAAATTGTAAGGCGTCGCCCAGCCCTGCCAGTCCAGGAAAAATGGGTACTTGGCGTCCGCAATGGCTTTTTTGAATTCATCCTCAAGGTCGATTATCCTGCCGTCGCTGGTTTGAACGGCCCCAAGACCGCCGCTGTGTACAATAAAAAATTGGCTGCCGTTGGTGCCGGGCCCGGCGTTTGCCATGGAAACCGCGCCGCGTATATGATGGTAGCCAACGCTTGTCTCGTCCTCGAAACGGCCTCCCCAGATGCTTTCGCCGCCGCGGCCCGTACCTGTGGGGTCGCCGGTCTGCAGCATGAAATCCTCAATGACGCGGTGGAAGATAACGCCGTCGTAATAGCCGTTTTTGGCGTGGGTGGTGAAGTTTTCAACGGCTTTGGGCGCGGCTTCGGGAAAAAGGCGTATCGTGATATCGCCCATCGAGGTTTTGATAACGGCAATGGGGTCGCCGGCTTTGGGGTCTTGAAGCTGCTCCCAGGCTGTGGCTTTATTACTGCATGATGACATAATGATTGCTCCAAACATTAATAATATAAGTATTATTCTTTTCATTGGTAATTTCCTTTCCTAGAAAGAAAGTGCTTTCAAACCTTTTAAACCATAAATAAAATCTTGATTAGTCTTTGTTTTTAAGAGCATTTCCGTAATTTCCTCCGTAAGTTCGGCTGTGCTGGCTCCCCCCATTGCGCGGCGCAGGGCGTAAAGCGCGTCAAGCTCCGCATTGGTAAGAAGCAAATCCTCGCGCCTTGTGGCGGACTTATTTACATCTATGGCGGGGAAGATGCGTTTTTCGCTGAGCCGCCTGTCCAGAACCAATTCCATATTACCCGTGCCTTTGAATTCCTCAAAGACCATATCGTCCAGACGGCTGCCTGTTTCGACCAAAGCCGTGGCAAGGATGGTAAGCGAGCCGCCGCCGTCGATGTTCCTTGCCGCACCGAAGAATTTCTTGGGCATGTAGAGAGCGGCAGGGTCCAAACCGCCGGAAAGGGTGCGCCCGCCGGGCGGGATGGTGAGGTTGTATGCCCGGGAGAGGCGGGTGATTGAATCCAGCAGAATCACTAGGTCTTTGCCTTGCTCAACCATGCGCCGGGCGCGCTCCATAACGACCTCGGCCACTTTTATATGATGCTCGGGCGTTTCGTCGAATGTTGAGTAAACGATATCGGCTTTGCTATTTGTGATAGAGCGCTGCATATCCGTTACTTCCTCGGGGCGCTCGTCGATCAGCAGGATGATGAGATTTATGTCAGGATGGTTTTTTGTAAGGGCGTTGGCAATTTTTTTCAGCAAAATGGTTTTACCTGCTTTTGGGGGCGATACTATCATACCGCGCTGACCTTTGCCTATCGGCGCGATGAGATCGATCAGTCGCGTGGCGGTGTCGGATTGGGAATATTCCAAATGCAGCTTTTCATCCGGGAAAACGGGGATAAGGTCTTCAAAATTTGGACGCCTGTGCACCGTTTCGGGCGCATCGCCGTTCACCGCTTTTACGAACAGAATAGCGTTGAATTTGTCGGTTTCCTTGGCGTTACGGAGGCTTCCCCGGACGCTGTCGCCGGGGCGCAGATTGAAACGGCGTATCTGGGACGGAGAGATATAGATATCCCTCGGGCCTTGCAAATAGTTGGCTGTGCGCAGGAAGCCGTAGCCTTCCGGCATGATTTCGAGGATGCCCTCGCCGATCTCGCCGCTGTCAAGCTGTTCCATATATATCTGCCGCTGCTCGCGGGACTGGAAAACATGGCGTTTGTTATCCTGCTGGACGGGAACATCGGTTGCGGGCTCCTCCGGTTTTTCAAATGAAACAACCACTTCTGGAATTACTAGATTCGGTATTGGTTCAAGGTTCGCGCAGGGCGGCATAACTTCAACCGGTAATTCAACTTGGTGAGCGGGAGTCTGTGTCTGTGCGCCCAAACTGTCAAGCAATTCGCGCAGCTCCGTTTTACGGTATTTAACAATGTTTTTAACGCCTTTGGCTTTTGCGATTTCCCGAAGCTCCGGGAGTTGAAGCCCTTCTAAACTCATAAATCCTCCGATACACCGGGCATCCGCAGATCGCCCGTGTAATAATTATTAACGCGGGATCAGCAGTGATTGACCTATTCTCAGCTGTTCCGTTGTAAGATGGTTAAAATTATAAATCTCTCTCCAGCGCGTTCCGTCACCGTAAAACTGATTGGCGATACGGGTCAGGGTATCGCCCGAAACCACTGTGTATTCTATCGGCCCCATCGGAGCCATAGGCGTGGGCATGGGATTGCCCGGTAAACCGAGGCCTACATGCCCGCCGTTATCACCGTCGCCCGGATCTGTGATATCATTGCCGGAGTTTTGAGCCAGTCCCTGGTAATAGGCAAGATCGCCCTCCGCTGTTTTTAAATCATCCTGCAGATTGGCAATATTTAGCTTCAGATCGGTGATTTCCGCTTCCGCGGCCGCAAGATTTGCCAAGGCCTCGTCAACATCACGCGTTTCACCCCTCAGGGACATGTTTTGCAAGAAAAGGAAAGCGGACAGCGCGAATAAAATTATCGAAACAACAACCATAATGACGCGCAGATCCATAATCATGCTGACGGCGTCCCCGCCGTCGTCTGCGCGGTTTTCCGCCTCGAAAAACTTGCTCCCCCTGACATTGCCCTTTACGGGAATCCGACCAGTTGATGATACCGGGTATTTCGGAACGGCTCGCGGCGGCGCGGGTTTTATGGGTTCGCCGGTTTTTTCCGAGACCGCCTCAGCCTCGCGTACGCGCCCGTCGGGATAGGCCATGTTTCTGGCGCGCGTTCGCCCTGTATCGGCGCGCGAATCCTTTGGTGGCGCTTTGGCGCGGCTTTCGTCGGTTTTATCGTCTTTTATTTCAACTCGCCTGTCGTCCCTTCTATCTCCCGTGTCGGTTCTTTTTTCAGGCTTGCCGTCTGTTTTCTGTTCGCGTCTCACGGCCGGGTTGCGCGAAGCATCCCTCACCATCTCCTTTTCGCGCGGCATTACGACTTTTTTGTTTTTTTCTTCCGCGTTTTCCCGGGACATAGCTTTTATGTACTCGCTATAATCCTCATTTTCCGGGTTGAATGAATCTTTTTTTGACGCGGGCAGGGGTTCGCCGCTGACCGGCTCCGTCGCTGATTCTCCTTTTGCGGGTTCATCCTCGGCGGAGAGGTCGTCCTGCTCGCTGAAATACTCGCGTACCTTATATTCGCGCACCGGCACACGCCTGGGCGACGCGGCTTCATCGCGGACATCTACAATATCGGATGCCGTACCCTCACTCCCGCCGTCTTTTTTTTCACCGCCAAACAAGCCGCCGACAGCGGCAACCGCCATATCATCGTCATATATATTTTCGTCGGTTTTATCATTTAATTCATCGTATCCCATGCCAATCCTCCTTTGTACATACCTAGCTATGTTAATTCTAACCATTTTTAAGGCACTTGTCAATGTTTTTCAATCAGAAACCCTTTATTAACACAAAAAACCTATTTACAACCTCTCTTTTTTTATGTATACTGTTTTTAAGCATATAAAATGACGCAAAAAGGGGCGCGCCATATGAAAATAGAACGAATCAGCGACGAACAGATAAAATTCATCCTTAATAAGGACGATTTAAACTTCCATAATTTAAAGATAACGGATTTGGCGCATGGAAACGCGAAAATGCACGAGCTGTTTCGCGAGATGATGACGCAGGCGATGGTCGAGTACGAATTTAATACCGACCCGAACACCCCGCTGATTGTGGAGACGGTGCCCCTGCCGAACGACAGCATCATGATTATCGTGACAAAGGCCGCCGCGCAGGAGTATATCGAAAGCAAGTTCAACATACAGCCCAAAGCCAGGGAAGAGCGGAAATACAGGCGCAAGCCGTTTATTGAGCCGCCTTTGTCAAGGACGGAGAGTAAAGAGACGCCGGTGTGTATTTACATGTTTAAATCGCTTGATGAAATCGGCGCGGCGGCGGCGCGGCTGAACGGCAGCTTCCGCGGGCCGAACTCCGTTTACAAAAAGCAAAATAAATATTACCTTGTCTTGCAAAATGAAAACAACATTAATAAAATGGAGCATTTTGAGGCCGTTTTGATGGAATACGGGCAAAAGCACTCCACATCCGTGATTTATAAGCTGCATCTGGACGAATACGGGGAAGTTTTGGTGCAGGACTCAGCAATAGATAAACTGGCCGATATTTATTAATTTTTAGGTTTTTCCCCGTAAAACTGGTAATAGTCCGTTTTAATCGGGCCGTTGAATAATTTTCTTTTTGCGTCGGCCTTCCTGCCGTAAACGCGTTCAAAATCCTCGTCGGGTGTTATGACATAAACCGACCAGGATTTTTTATTTTTCGTAAGCGCTGACAATGCCTTAAAAACCTCTCTGGATTCGCTTTTTTCGCCAACGCGTTCGCCATAGGGCGGATTGGTAATAAGAACGCCTGATTCAGCGGGTAAAACCTGCGCCCCGATGTCACGCGCGGTAAAATCCACGCAATCGGCAACTCCGGCATTGGCGGCGTTTTGACGGGCCAGCCTGATTGATTCCGGATCTATATCGGAAGCGTAAATAAGCGGTTTTATGGAGCTAACTGCCTCCCGAGCCTCCTCGCGCGCCTCGCGCCACAATTTTTCGGAAACCTGCGGCCACCGTTCGGACGCAAAACGCCTGGTCAGCCCCGGGGCGATATTCCGTGCCATAAGCGCCGCCTCGATAGCGATTGTGCCGCTGCCGCAAAGCGGGTCGAAAAGGACGCGGTCTTTCTTCCAATAACTCAGCTCAATAAGAGACGCGGCCATGGTTTCCTTAATTGGCGCGCCCGTTGTTGACGGCCTGTAGCCGCGTCTGTGCAAACCGACGCCGGTGGTGTCAACGGTAAGGGTTGCGCGGTCCCTAAGCAGCGCGACCTGTATTTTGAACTCAGCGCCTGTTTCAGGAAAAAAATCTTGCCGGTATTTTAATTTTAATTTTTCAACAACAGCCTTCTTGACAATGGCCTGACAGTCGGAAATGCTGAAAAGTTTTGATTTAACGGACTTTCCCACAACCGTAAATTTTCCGTCGCGCGTAATAAGATCATCCCATGGCAGCGCCTTCGTCCGCTCAAACAACTCGTCAAACGTAAACGCCTCAAATTCGCCCGCAATAAGCTGAACCCTGTCAGCCGCGCGCAGCCATAGGTTTGCCTTGGGTATGGCGTCAAAACCGCCTTTAAACTCGATGCGTCCGTCGCTTGCGGCGGTTATAGGGAAACCAAGCCGCGCTACCTCGCGTTTTACTGTGGCCTCTAATCCGAATGCGGCGGTTGCTATAAATGTGTATGGCATAATTACCTCTTTTGTGTTTTTTGTGTTACAGCGCGGCGCACGCTCCGTATCAATGGTTGCATTATATCACTAATCTGTTATAATGTCAAAAAACTTAGGAGACAGGTATGAGCATAGATTTAATACATATTTACGAACTTCTGCGGAATCGCTACGGTGACCTGAACTGGTGGCCCGCCAAGTCGCCATACGAGGTTATCGTAGGTGCGGTTCTGACGCAAAATACGAACTGGTCAAATGTTGAAAAGGCGCTGGCTAATTTTGACGGTGATCTATCACCAACGCTGGTTGAAAATATGGACGAAACCACCCTGAGAGAAAAAATACGCCCAGCCGGGTTTTTCAACCAAAAGACGGATTATTTAAAAACCATAACCGATTGGTATAAAAAATACTCATATGACCCGGAAACGGTGAAAAAGCAATATCAAACGCGGCTAAGGGGCGAACTGCTGTCTGTTAAAGGCATCGGGCGCGAAACAGCGGATTCAATACTGTTGTACGCGTTCGGGTTTCCGGAGTTTGTTGTTGATGCCTACACAATGCGCTTGCTGGCGCGTTTCGGCGAACCGGAAAGGAAATATGAGGATTTAAAGGCCGTATTTCAATCACAACTCCCAAAAGACGCCGCGTTATATAACAATTATCACGCCTGCATTGTAATCAACGGTAAGGAGCATTGCCGGAAAAAGCCGGTTTGCGGGGGCTGCCCGCTGCATGGGATGTGTCCGTATCCAAAGGGGACGGTTTAAAATGCGGCCTGTATATGATTTTATTAATGAATACTTGCAAAAAGAAATTTACCCGTTCCACATGCCGGGTCACAAGCGGAACCGGGCATTTTTGCCGCCGGGGATTTTGGATATGGAGATAACGGAGATTCCCGGTTCGGATAATCTGCTTGCCCCGGAGGGCATTATCCGGGAGCTTGAGGAACGTACCGCGGTTGTTTTTGGCGCGGATATAAGCTTTTTAGGGACGAATGGCTCGACGGGCGGTCTGCTGGGTGGGCTGATGGCTGTCAATAAACCGGGCGCGCCTGTTATAATTGCGCGGAATTGCCATAAATCGGTATATTCGGCGTTGGTATTGACCGGGCTAAGGCCGGTATACATTTTCCCCGAAATGACCGATATAAATATAGCGGGGGGGATAAGCCCGGAAAATGTGCGCATGGCGTTGGAAATGAATCCGGGAGCGGCGGCGGTTGTTGTAACAAGCCCCACATACGAGGGTTTTATATCTGATATAGCCGCTATAGTAAAGATATCTCATACATACGGCGTGCCGTTAATCGTTGATGAGGCGCATGGAGCAAACCTTAATTTCGCGCCGGAGTTTCCTGAATCCGCGGTAAAGCTTGGTGCGGATATCGTTGTGCAAAGCCTGCATAAACAGCTCCCGATGTTTTCGCAAACGGCTGTGACGCATGTCAATACAAAGCTGATGGACGCGGAGCTTGTAAAGAAATCGCTGAATCTGGCGCAAACAACCAGCCCGTCCTACATGTTCCTTGCGCAGATTGACTATGCTTTGAATCTTTTGCGAGAAAATCCTGATATAATCCGGGATTATGTTTCGCTTCTTTCAGAATACCGGTTTAAATTCCCGCGTGAAGGCGGAATAAGGATTTTTGGGGAAGAATACGCGGGCCGCTCTGCTATATTTGCTATAGATCAAACAAAACTCTTGTTACGCAGCGATTATAGCAACATTGCGGGATCGGGCCTGGAGCGGCTGCTGGCTGAGGATTACGGCATCCAGATAGAAATGAGCGGTTTAAGGCATATTATAGCCATGACAACCTTTGCGGACACGCGGGAAGGTTTTGAGAGATTAAACAAGGCGGTTTGCCGGATAAATGAAAACGGCGATGCTGTTGAAAGCACCGCCAAAACAAGGAGGCTGCCTATACCGCCGCGCCCGGAAACCGCGATGACGCCGCGCGAAGCGTTTTATCAAAAATCGCGAAGGGTAAAAATGACGGAAGCTGAAAGCATGATATCGGCGGGGTTTATCATACCTTACCCGCCGGGTTCGCCGCTGATTGCGCCGGGAGAGATAATAACGGGCGGGATGATTGATTATATCGCGCGGTGCGTTGAAGACGGAATCACTGTTGTCGGGGCGGATTGGGCTGATATTGTGGTTTAGGCCTTATATTTGGCGTAAAGCTGCGACATCAGATTCGCGTGGCGCAATTCGTCGGTTATTATCTCGAACAGGATATCGCGGTAATCCAGGTTCAGAAGGGCCTGGTAGATCTGACGGTAAAATTCGACGTCGCTAAGTTCGTCGTGCAGCCGTTCCTCGAATATTTCATGCAAAGAGCCTTTTGGCTCAACCGGCTCCGGCGGGGTGTGCGGCGGCAGCATTCTTGTACCGGCGATGTTGAAATATAATTCCTCATACAGGCGCCGGTGCTTGGCCTCATCTAAGGCAATATTATGTACCGTCTTTTTATCGGCTCCTTCCAGCATGTCGGAAAGGCGTGTATAGTATTTTACCGCCGCCGTTTCGCCGTCCGCCGCGTGCGCGATCATCTCAAGGAGCTTGCGGTCTAAAAGCCCCGGCTTGTGGCTTTCGTGATATGCGTTTTCTGCGTTATCCATTTATACACCTCGATTTTTTGTCATTACTTAACATATATATGATTGTAGAAATAGATTATGCTTTTCGGGAGGCGGCTTTTTTGGAAAGAATGGACATAAATACCGATTCGCCGTTATACGCAAGGAGCGCTGACCGCCCGGCGGAGACGCAGGTTCAGGCGGCTGCCGCGCCTGTTAAAGAGGAACCTCCGGTTCAAGCCCTTACGCCCGAACAAAATCTTCTTGACGCATTGAAGCTTCTTGGGTTTAAGCCTGCCCCGGAGAATCTGCGGCTTGCGGAGAAACTTTTGCAAAACGGCATGCCTGTAACGGACGCGAACCTGCGCGGTTTGAACCGTGCGGTAAAGCTTGCGGGAGACATGGATCAGGCCGCTTTTATACTGCGCAACACGCTGCCCTTAAACGCAAAAACCGCCGAGCTTGTAAAGGGGTTTGCTTCAAATGAGTTTAAGGTTCTGGCTTTAATTGAAGATATTGTGAAAATAGTTCAGGACTTGCCCGAAGGGGATATCAAGGACAGGCTTATCGCTGTGCTGGCGGGTGAAAAACCAGGAAATGCGCAGCAAACCGCGCCCCAGCCCGTGGCTCAGGAACAAATGCAGCCGCCGGTACAGAATCAAACGCCGATTCAAGGGCAAACCGCTGTACAGGATATATCCACTCCTGTCAAGGATGTTCAAGCAGAAGCAGCAACGGAATCGATGCCAAAATCTGCGATGGAGGCGAACGCGGTCAAGCAGGCGGGTGCGGAAAAAGCGCAAAGCCAAGCGGAAAACAACAAACCGGAAATGCCTGTAAACAATTTGAATGCGAAGCCGGAAGCTGAACACCGGGAGAATGCCGCTCCCCGTCAATCCGGCTCAATGCCGCCCAACACGGAGAACGGCGGCGTACAAAGTAAACCAACGGCCTTTTCTATCGCGGATAGCGTGGAAATCGTACGCCAAGCTATAAATAGAAGCGCGGAATCGACGGTTGAGAGGGCTTTTCTTGACAGTAATGCTGGTAAACTTATATCCGAAGCAAAGCCCGGACAGCCTCAAACCGCGCCGCAGGTTGAAAAACCGAGTCTGTTTACTCAGGTTATGGAAAGATTTGCAATGGATCCTGAGAAGGATGACAGAAGCGACCTGAACACGCGGTTAAGCAATTTACGCGAGGCGGTTGCGGAAGCAAAGCTGACGTTGGCAGATGGGGAAGGACATGAGCGGCTTGGGGATACGCTGAACCGGTTGGAAAACTGCTTGGATTTTTTTTGTGATTTAAAGCGTATGGTATACATGCAGATACCGCTGTGGAACGGTGATGAGGCGAATGATATGGGCCTTTATGTGTTTCGTGACAAGGGCAGGAAAAGCGGGGGAGGGCAGGGGAAGCAAAGCGCCCTGCTATCGCTTGATTTCGCGTATATTGGGCATTTTGAGGCTTATATTCAAAAGATTGGCCAGGGGGTAAGCATCCGTTTTGTGACTGAGGATGGAATAAAATCCCTTGTTTTAAGTAGTGTGGGTGAGCTGGCGGAAAGGCTGGCGAGTAAGGGATACCGGTTGGATTCCTACATTTTTGCCGAAAGCGGTGAACCCTTTGCCCTGACGGATTCAGAGCCTGCGGATGATAACGGCGGGATAAAGCCCACGAAGCTGGTTAATTTAGATTTAAAAGCGTAAAACGAAGGAAATCGGAGTAATATTAAGCATTCGATAATAGAGGTTGTGTATTTTAGGAAATATGACCTAATATGAGAAAATATAAGTCTTGCAATAATTTGGATTATTAATTATATTATTAAAAGTGTTAGCACTCGATTGATGTGAGTGCTAACAAAAAGATAAATATGTTGAGGAGGCAAATCTAGAATGAAATTGAAACCATTGGGCGACAGGGTTGTTATCAAGCAGCTTAAAGCCGAGGAAAAAACGAAATCCGGCATAGTCCTGCCGTCTAACGCGAAGGAAAAGCCGCAGGAAGCCGAAGTTATCGCGGTTGGCCCCGGCGGTGTAGTTGATGGGAAAGAGATTAAGATGGAAGTAGCGCCCGGCAACAAGGTTATTTATTCAAAATACGCCGGTACCGAAGTCAAAATCGACGAGGAAGAGTATATTATCGTGCGCCAGAGTGATATTTTGGCAATTGTCGAGTAAGTAATTTCGCTAAAGCGAAATTCTGATTTAAATTCTTTTTGGATCGCCAAAAAGAATCAAAAAACAGTAGAAAATTTCACTAAAGCGAAATTCTGATTTAAATTCTTTTTGAATCGCTAAAAAGAATCAAAAAAACAGGAGGCAGGATTTTTAAAATGGCAAAACAGATTAAATTTGGCATAGACGCCAGGACAGCGCTTGAAACAGGCATTAACAAGCTGGCTGACACGGTACGCGTAACTCTTGGCCCAAAGGGCAGAAACGTTATTTTGGATAAAAAATACGGCTCGCCGCTGATCACGAACGACGGCGTTACGATTGCGAAAGAGATTGAGCTTGAGGACGCCTTTGAAAACATGGGCGCTCAGATCGTTAAGGAAGTCGCCACAAAGACCAACGACGTAGCAGGCGACGGAACCACGACGGCCACCGTTCTGGCCCAGGCAATGGTTGCGGAAGGCCTGAAAAACATCGCGGCGGGCGCGAACCCGATCATCCTAAAAAAAGGCATGGAGAAAGCCACAGAAGCCGCCGTTGACGCTATCTACAACATGAGCCAGAAGGTAAACGGCAAAAACCATATCGCGCGCGTGGCTGCTATTTCGGCGGGTGACGACGCGGTTGGCGAAATTATTGCGGAAGCTATGGAAAAGGTTTCAAACGACGGCGTTATCACCGTTGAGGAATCCAAGACCATGAAGACGGAACTGGAAGTCGTTGAGGGTATGCAGTTTGACCGCGGTTACCTCAGCGCTTACATGGCTACGGACATGGAAAAGATGGTCGCGGAGCTGGAAAACCCCTATATCCTTATTACCGACAAAAAGATTTCAAATATACAGGACATTGTGCCGCTGCTTGAGCAAATCATGCAGGTTGGCGCACGGCTTCTTATCATCGCCGACGACGTGGAGGGCGAAGCCCTTGCAACCCTTATCCTTAACAAGCTGCGCGGCACTTTCGTATGCGTCGCCGTAAAGGCTCCGGGCTTTGGCGACAGAAAGAAAGCCATGCTTGAGGATATCGCCATCCTTACCGGCGGTGAAGTTATAGCGGACGAGCTTGGACTTGAGCTTAAAGAAGCGCGCCTTGACAACCTGGGCCGCGCCAAGACCGTGAAGATCGACAAAGAGAACACCATCATTATAGACGGGCAGGGCGACAAAGCCGCAATCGGCGCGCGCGTTTCCCAGCTCAAGAGCCAGATTGAAGAGACCACCAGCGAGTTTGACAAGGAGAAGCTTCAGGAGCGCCTTGCCAAGATGAGCGGCGGCGTCGCGGTCGTTAAGGTCGGCGCGGCAACCGAAATTGAGCTGAAAGAGAAGAAGCACCGCATGGAGGACGCTTTGGCGGCTACACGCGCGGCTGTTGAAGAAGGCATTATCTCCGGCGGCGGTTCCGTTTACGTCCACGCCATCCCGGAAGTGGTGGAAAAGACCAAAGGCCTTACGGGCGACGAGCTTACGGGCGCAAAGCTTATTGTGAAATGCCTTGAGTCCCCGCTGCGCCAGATCGTTGAAAACGCCGGCATCGAAGGCGCCATCATTATCAACGATGTAAAGAAAGCTAAAAAAGGCTGGGGATTTGATGTTATTAAAGAGTCGCTGGTAGACATGGTTGAGGCCGGTATCATCGACCCGACGAAGGTTGCCAGGAGCGCCCTCCAGAACGCCAACAGCATTGCGTCCACCTTCCTTACCACCGAAGGCGCGGTCGCGGATATAAAGGAACCCGAACCGCCGATGCCTCCCGGAGGCGGCGGAATGGGCGGAATGTATTAAAAGCAAGTAATAGGTAATAGGTAAAAAGATATGGTAATTGGTGTTGGTATTGATATGATTGAAATATCTCGAATCGAAAAAGCGGCTTCTAAAGCCGCTTTTTTGAGTAGGGTTTTCAGTGGGCGGGAGTTGGAGTTGTTTCGTGAGCGCGGTGAGAATATAAAAATCCTTGCGGGTTGCTTTGCGGGTAAGGAGGCTGTGTCTAAGGCGCTGGGCACGGGGTTTGCCGGGTTTTGGCCTTCTGATGTTGAGGTTTTAAGGGACGGAAACGGCAAGCCCTTTGTTGTTTTGAACGGGAAGGCGGGGGAGATTGCGGCGGATTTAGGAGTTAGGACTTGGCATATTAGTATAACAAATACCGCGGAATACGCCGCGGCATTTGTGATTGCTGAGATGTAGGCTGCTATTCCGGCTGATCGGGTTTATCTATGGAATTCCATGGGTCAAACTGGTAATCCTTCTCGTCCTCGTTATTAATATCGGATTTATCCAATTTCCTGTTTATTTCTGTCACATTGCGCACCAATAAGACGAAGAGCAGCGCGAATTCGTACAATATTCTGTTCAAGGCGTTTCCGGCTAATGCGCACAGGAAGAATACCGCCGGGCGGCCGGTGAAAAGCGCAAGAAAACCGAACACCGTCAGGAACAGCGCGGACAGCAAATGCAGCCACTTCAACAGCCCTTCGGCTACAAAGCCGTTGAAGTGCAGATAATCGTACAGCCAGCTCAGCGCTTTGTTCGTATATTTCTCGCCGCTTTTTCTGCGTAAAAACGTCAGGTAAATAGCGAAGCTGCCGATTATCGAGAGAATAGCTATGATGATTGCGAGTATACATAATGTGTCCATTAAAGTCACATCCTTTAACATTTATTGATTTTAATCTACCATAGGAAAAGCGGAAATGTCAATAGCGGTTTTATTGATTTTGTAAAAATCCCGCGTCCGCTTGTTTATCGGCGTTTTCGATGGCGGCTCTCGCAAGCTCGTCGCAGCGGTTGTTTAATTCGTTCGAGGCATGGCCCTTTACCCATATTAGCCGCGCGGAATGTTGTGACAGCAAGGTCAGCAGCCGTTCCCAGAGGTCGGAATTCAGAGCTTTTTCCTTGTTGTTACGCATCCAGCCGTTTTGGCGCCAGCGGAGCGCCCATCCCTTTGTAATGCCGTCCACGAGATAGCGTGAATCGCTGTACAGATTGATTTCACAAGGTTCCTTTAAAAGCTCCAGCGCGGTGATGGCGGCAAGGAGCTCCATCCTGTTGTTTGTGGTAAGGGTGAAGCCGCCGTTTATTTCTTTTTTTGCCGTTTTATACAGCAAAACAGCGCCGTATCCGCCCGGGCCGGGGTTTCCTGAACACGCGCCGTCGGTATAGATGTCGATTGATTTTGGCATTGGTAAATTTCTCCTTGATTAAATCCTCTCGGTTCATTATACTATAGTATAAATTAAAAGTACAGGCGGGATTACATGGATTTGGACTGGTACACGCTTACCTATATCGGGGCTGTTTTGGCGGCTTTAATGTCGCTGTTCGCATCGGCTAAGGTACGCGGCGCATACAAAAGATACAGCGCGTACGAAAACAAAAAGGGGATAACCGGCGCAGAGGCGGCGCGGGAGCTTTTGGAGGCCGCCGGGGTGCATGATATGAATATCGAAATGGTTGACGGCGTTTTAACCGACCATTATGATCCCCATACCGAAACGCTGCGGTTATCGCGTGGCGTTTACGAAGGGAAGAATATCAGCTCCGTCGGAATCGCCGCGCATGAGGCCGCCCATGCCATACAGCATTTTGAAGGTTACGCGCCGCTTACGGCGCGCCAGAGTTTTGTGCGGTTCGCTAACATCGGGTCGCGGATGTCCATACCCATTGTATTGATAGGGATTTTCTTTCTTTCTGTTGATTATGGCACAATGTTCGGTGAACTGCTTATACACGCGGGGTTATTATTATTTACCGCGGTTGTGGTGCTTTCGCTTATTACGCTGCCCGTGGAATTTAACGCTTCCGCCCGAGCCGTCGCGATGCTGGAATCCCGGGATATGCTGACCGAGGATGAATTGGACGGGGCGCAGCGCGTGCTTTCTGCGGCGGCCTGGACGTACATCGCGGCTACGCTTAGCGCGGTGATGACGCTGATCCGCCTGCTGTTGATCACCAGAGGCGGCAGGCGCAGGTAATGGAAAGATACGGCGTTATCAATAATAAAATCCAACGTGAAATCGTGCTGCTCAAAGGCAAACCATGCGCATGGGGCCGCTGTCTGTTTTGCGATTATACGGATGACAACACCGTTTGCGAACATGAAGCGTTATGCGTTAATACCGCGGCGCTTTCACAAGTGCGCGGGATGTTCGGGCGGCTTGAGGTTGTAAATTCCGGGAGCGTGTTTGAACTGCACGGATCGACGCTTGATGAAATCCGCAAAATCGTGGCGGATAAAGCCATCAGCGCGTTGTTTTTTGAATCCGCGTGGATGTATCGCGGCAAAATTGAACAATTGCGGGAAAGCTTTAAACCGGTTGATTTGATGTTAAAATGCGGAATTGAGACGTTTGACGATAATTTTAGGAATAATGTAATGAACAAGGGTATTGATTTTGCGCATCCCCGTGAAGTGGCGGAGTATTTTGATTCCGTATGCCTGCTGGTGGGGCTTGAGGGGCAGACGCGGGAAATGGTGGCGCGGGATATAGATATTCTGACAACATTTTTTAAGATGGGCTGCGTTAATATTTTTGTGGAAAATACTACGGGAATAAAATCCAATTCCGGATTGATCGAATGGTTTATAGCAACGTACGGGAGGATGGATAATTATCCCGGCATTGATGTTTTGTGGGACAATACTGACTTCGGCGTAGGAGGAACAGAAGATGAAAAATAACAAGTTTGCAAGTTTTATTAAAGAGGCTTTTTACATGACAAAGGAAACATGGGAAATCCCTAAATCGGCCAAGCCACGGCTGGCGCGGCGGCTTGCCCTGACCGGGATTACCGCGTCGGTTTATACTGTGCTTAGCCTGTTTTTCCCATATCTGGCATACGGGCAGATACAATGCCGTTTTTCCGAGGTTTTGAACTTGCTTGCGTTTATAAACCCCGTTTTTGCGCCGGGTATAATCCTTGGCTGTTTTATCACTAATTTATTTTCGCCTTTTCCTTTGGACTGGCTGTTTGGTACGCTGGCAACGGCGGCGGCAATGTTTTGCATAACACGGACGAAAAGGCTTATAATAGCGTCCCTTTGGCCTACGGCTTTTATGTTTGCGGTGGGCGCGCAGGTAATGATCTATATTCCTGAAATAGAAATCGGTTTTGCTTCCTTTGTTGTAACAACCCTTGGCTGCATGGCCGGAGAGTTTGTGGCAATGACGGTTATCGCCGTGCCTTTGTTTACATATCTGATCAGAAATAAGCGGTTTTTAAGATTCCTTCTGGAACAGTAAGAAAGGGCAGGCACAAGGCCTGCCCTTTCTGGTTTCCGTTAAACCATTAAATTTAATTACCAGTCGCTTTGGCGACTTCCTCGGCGAAATTCTCCTGTTTCCTTTCAATACCTTCGCCGCGCTCAAAGCATATAAAGCGTTTTACGGCGACCTTGAAACCTGTCTCTTTTGAGACGGCGTCAAGGTATTTCTGTACGGTCAGCTCGTTGTCCTTGACATACTCCTGATCCATCAGGCAGATTTCGTTAAGGTACTTATTCATCCGGCCTTTGACGATATTTTCCAGAACTTTTTCGGGTTTGGGATTTTCGCTTTCCTTATTCTCGTTCTGCGCGGCGGCGGTTAGGATGGCGAGTTCCTTTTCCTTAAATTCGTCGGATACCTCGTCCCTGCTGACGAATTTGGGCAGCATGGCGGCAATTTGGAGGCAGACGTTCTTGCCGGCTTCCAAAACCGCGTCGGTTGCCTGTTCAGCGTCAATATCAACCAAAACGGCGATTTTACCGCCGCCGTGGATATATGTGCAGAATGTTCCCTTCGTATCTTTGTTAAAACGCTCAAAACGCCTGATGTTGATATTTTCGCCCACCGTAGAGATGATCTGCGAAACGGCTTCCGTCACGGTCCATGACTTATCCGCGGCCCATACCTCACCCATAAACGGTTCAAGATCGGCGGCGGTGCTGTTAAGCGCTTGTGCGGAAACATTTTTTACAAACTCGACGAACCTTTCGCCCTTCGCGGCAAAGTCGGTTTCGCAGTTAACCTCAACGACTACGCCCGTTTTGCCATCGGCGGAGACAAGAACATCGCACAGCCCCTCGGCGGCAATCCTTCCGGCTTTCTTAGCCGCTGCCGCAAGGCCCTTCTCACGCAGATAATCTATTGCTTTCTCTATATCGTTATTATTCTCGGCCAGGGCTTTTTTGCAATCACCCATACCGGCTCCGGTACGCTCCCTGAGCTCTTTTACCATATCCATCAATGAAGCCATTATATATCACCTTTCTAAGTTAAATGTTCAGTAAATGTTTAATTATTATGCGTTTTCAGCGGGCTCCGCAATTTCATTAAGATCCATTGCTTCCTGATCCAGTTCCTCGGCTTCTTCGTAGCCTCCGTCACCGTCAGCATCGGAAACACCGCCCATGGAACCCTGACGTGCTTCGATAACTGCGTTGGCAATCTTACCCGCGATTAGCTTCACGGCGCGGATGGCGTCATCGTTGCCGGGGATTACATAGTCAACCTCGTCAGGGTCGCAGTTTGTATCAACGATGGCGACAATGGGAATACCCAGGTTGCGCGCCTCTTGTATGGCTATATGCTCTTTGCGCGGGTCAACAATGAACAGCACTTGCGGAAGCTGCTCCATATCCTTGATGCCGCCCAGGTTTCTGTCCAGCTTATCTTTTTCGTGCATAAGCTTGGAAACTTCTTTTTTAGTAAGGGCTTCAAGGGAACCGTCGGCTTCCATCCGCTCCAGTTCCTTCAGGCGTTTTACGCGCTGCTGGATAGTCTTGAAATTCGTCAGCATACCGCCGAGCCAGCGTTCGTTTACATAATACATGTTGCAGCGTTCGGCTTCTTCCTTGATGGAATCCTGCGCCTGCTTCTTTGTACCGACAAAAAGGATCGTGCCGCCGTCGCGGATGATTTCGGATACCGCGTTATAGGCCGTGTCAATCTTCTTTACGGTTTTTTGCAAATCGATAATGTAAATACCGTTGCGTTCCGCGAAGATGTACTCCGCCATCTTGGGATTCCAGCGCCTTGTCTGATGTCCAAAATGCACACCGGCTTCAAGCAGCTGTTTCATTGAAATAACGCTCATGTTGCACCTCCAGGTTAGTCCTCCACGGCTTAATATTCTCACCTGACGTCAAGCCGTGTGTGTTTTTCGTCAACTTTTATATTATAACAGAATTTTTACGGGTTGCAAGCTTTTTATTATGTTTTTATTTGCAAATGTTAGAGGAAGCATGTTATAATTTCTAAAACACATTGATTAAGAGGAGACCTTTATGATTAATGAAGAAAAAATACTAGCCGTGCTTGAAAAACACAGCGCAATGTTTGAGAGGCACGATACAATGCTGGAAACCCTGGCCACAACATTAATTGAAATGAAATCCGAAATCGACCGGCGCTTTGAAAACGTTGAGCAAAGCCTATCGAGAATCGAAATAGAGCATGGTGAGAGCCTTGATGTTTTGCATGACGGTTACAAGCTTCTTTTTGACAAAGCCGTGGTAATCCAATCAGATTTAGGAAATCTTAAAGGTATGCAGGATTTACATGAGCATCATATAAAATGGCTCCATGCAAGGCGGAAGCCCAGTCCATTGACCTAGTTGACATTATTTTTGCCTTACCTGTTAAGATTCAATCAAGAATGAGTCCGCCCGGTCATATAATGAATATAAATGGACGGGGTGGTTGTATGCGTTTTTACGATTTTAGGCAGAAGGAAGTTATAAATATAAAAGACGGATGCAGGCTGGGATATGTCAGCGATATAGAAATGTGCAATGAAAAAGGGCATTGCAAGCGCTTGATAATACCCGGGCCGGCGCGGATTTTTGGCTTTTTCGGGCGCGAGCAGGAGTATCGGGTCGACTGGGAGCATGTGAAGCAGGTTGGGGACGATTTGATACTGATTGAATGCGATACAAAAACATTACTTTCTGATTTAGAGGATTGATTGAGAATGAAATGCCCGTTTTGCGGCGTTATGGACAGTAAGGTAACAGATACGCGCCTGCTTGAGGACGGCAGCGTAACCCGCCGCAGACGGCAGTGCGACAGCTGTCTAAACCGGTTTGTGACGCACGAAAGGCTGGACAGCATACCGGTAGCGGTTATAAAACGCGGCGGCCAAAGCGAGATGTTCGACCGCGACAAGATATTAAAAAGCGTTATGAGCGCCTGTAACAAGCGGCATATTTCGTTTGAGCAGATGGAACGGCTTGTAGCTGACATTGAAGCGCAATTTATCAATTCGGGTAAAAAAGAAATTGAAACGCGGGAGATAGGCGAGCTGGTGATGAAACGCCTGAAGGAGCTTGACGAGGTGAGTTATGTGCGTTTCGCTTCGGTGTACAAGCAATTCCGTGATATAGACACCTTTATGGCGGAGATTGCCGGGCTTTTAAACGAGAAGAAAACGGAGAAGCCAGAGGATGCCGTATAGAATATTCAGTATTTTGGCGGCATTCTTATTTTTTTGCGCGTTGGTTGCTTCGTTTACGGCCAAACCGCAGGTTTTGAATATAGATAAGATTAAAACGCCAAAAGGCCTGCATATTGGCCTTGCGGTTTGGATAATCCTTGTAAACGGAATTTTCCTGTTTTGGGCATTTCACATATCTCCCGGCGTTTCGCTTACACACGCGCTGGAAAATATCTGGTACAACACAATCGACGCAAATAATTACGCGGACATCGCCAGGCATTGGTACAATGTTTACGAAGGCTCGGAGTTGCCTTATAAAATCGTATTTTTCCCGCTTTACGCCGCGGCGATGCGCGCTGTGCGGCTTGCGGTCAAGAGTTACCCCGTCGCAGGTATGCTCGTCAGCTCCGCCTGCGCTTATTTTGGCGGGGTTTTGTTGTGGAGGCTTGCATATAAGCTGCGGCTGCCGAATCCAACAATGGCGGTTGTTTTCCTTTTTCTATTTCCTTCGGCGTTTTTCCTGATGGTGCCAATGACGGAGAGCTTGTTTTTGCTTTTGGCTGCGGCATGTTTTTATTTTCTTACGGATAAAAAATATTTTTTGGCAGGGCTGATGGGTTTTTTGGCGGCTTTGACGCGCTCGCAGGGGTTACTGCTTGCGCTGCCCATTGCCATAGAGCTGCTGCCCCATGTAAAGGCCTTGCTAAAAACTCCGTCTAGATTGATTCGCGCCGCTTGTGCCGTTTCTTTGCCGGCACTGGGTTTCGGGGTATATCTCCTTATAAATTTGCGTTACCACGGCAACCCCTTCCAATTCATGGAATTCCAGCGTGAGCATTGGCACCAGCAAATGGGTTTATTCTGGAATACCGCCGCTTATTTGCCTGAATATATGCGAAACTATTTGCAAGACGGGTATACGGCAATTGCGCTTGGGCTTTCGCTGCCCAATATTGCCGCGTTTTGGACGGCCATGCTGTTAATCCTGGCCGGGGCGAAAAGGCTGCGCCCGTCTATAACAATCTGGGCCCTTGCTTATTTTGCCATGAGCTTCGGCCCCACTTGGCTCCTGTCAGGGCCGCGCTATATCAGCTGCTTATTCCCGTTGGCGCTTGCCGTTTCGTCATTTAAGAACAAGTATTTCCACATTTCACTGGCAATTCTGTATTCCGCCGGTTTTGTTTCATATCTGTACGCTTTTATTAACAGATTTTTCGTATATTAAAAACTTGTAATTTAAAGCCGGTTAATGTATAATATAAAAGGTTACGCGAAAATTAATTTTGGGAGGATAACCAATGGCGAAAAACGAAACCACAGGTATTCTTGCGCAAGAAACTGCCGAACTGCTGAAGGAGATTATCCTGAAGCATAACGGCTATGGCCGCAGGGACGCGATTATGGCGGTCTTGAACGACGTACAGGCGAAGCTAGGGTATTTGCCTTACGAAGCCCAGCGGTACATTGCTGTGGAAATGGACATACCCCTAGCCGAGATTTTCGGAATCGTAACATTTTACTCGGGATTCTCGTTAAACCCTGTGGGTAAGTATAAGATAGCTGTATGTATGGGCACGGCCTGCTATGTAAAGGACGCGCACAAGATTTTAGCTAAAATTGAACAGAAATGCGGCATAAAGGCGGGGGAAACATCCGAAGACGGCTTATTTACAATCGTAGCCACCCGCTGTATCGGCGCGTGCGGCCTTGCTCCCGTCATTACCATCAACGAAAATGTTTACGGGAAGCTGCATCTGGAAGATGTTGACAAGGTTCTTGAAAAATATAAATAGTGGGGTGAACAATATGAAAACAATAGCCGATCTGCAAGCCATCAGGGACAAGATAAAGACAAGGATCCTGATGCGCAAGGAGCATGGATACAAGCACGAGGGCCCTGCGTCTGAGACGCATTTCCGCTCACATGTTATGGTTTGCGCGGGAACAGGCTGCGTCGCGGGCAGCTCCGAATTTATCATATCGAAATTTAACGAAGAAGTAGCTAAACATGGATTGCAAGACGATATCATGGTCGTAAGGACGGGCTGTTTCGGTCTTTGCGCCCTTGGCCCCATCGTAATCGTATATCCAGAGGGCGTTTTCTACAGCATGGTAACGGTAGACGACGTACCTGAAATCGTAACCGAGCATTTAAAGAACGGTAACATCGTAAAACGCCTTATTTACGCGGAAACGCTGTGCAAGGACGAGCATATCCTGCCCCTTGACGAAGTAGGCTTCTATAAAAAACAAATGCGTCTTGCCCTGCGAAACTGCGGCCTTATTGATCCCGAGTGCATTGACGAATACATAGCGAACGACGGTTATGTGGCCCTTGAAAAATGCTTGACGGAGAAAAAACCCTCCGATGTTATTGATATCGTTAAAGCCAGCGGCCTGCGCGGGCGCGGCGGTGCCGGTTTCCCCACGGGATTGAAGTGGGAGTTCGCGGCGAAGAGCCAATCCGACGACGGGCAGAAATTCGTGGCCTGTAACGCCGACGAAGGCGACCCGGGCGCGTTTATGGACCGTTCCGTGCTGGAGGGCGACCCCCATGTAATCATCGAGTCCATGGCAATCGCGGCTTACGCCATCGGCGGCAACCACGGCTACGTTTATGTCCGCGCCGAGTACCCCATCGCCTTGAACCGCTTGCAGAAAGCCATTGACGACGCGCGGGCATACGGTTTGCTTGGCAAAAACATTCTTGGCACGGGTTTTGACTTTGATATGGAAATACGCCCCGGCGCAGGCGCGTTTGTCTGCGGCGAGGAAACGGCGCTGATCCGTTCTATCGAGGGCAACCGCGGGGAACCGCGCCCGCGCCCGCCGTTCCCCGCGGTAAAGGGAATATTTGGCAAGCCCACAGTTTTAAATAATGTTGAAACATATGCGAACATTCCGCAAATAATACTTAACGGGGCCGAATGGTTCCAGGGTATCGGCACAGAAAAATCCAAGGGCACAAAGGTTTTCGCCGTCGGCGGCAAAATCAACAACGTCGGCCTTGTGGAGGTGCCGATGGGCATTACGCTCCGCGAGGTTATCTACGAAATAGGCGGCGGCATCCCGAAAGGCAAGGAATTTAAGGCCGCGCAGACGGGCGGGCCTTCCGGCGGATGTATCCCGGCGCAGCATCTGGACGCCGGCATTGACTTTGAATCCCTCACCGCGCTTGGCTCTATGATGGGCTCGGGCGGGCTTATCGTAATGGACGAGGACAACTGTATGGTGGACATCGCCAAGTTCTTCCTTGAGTTTACGGTAGACGAAAGCTGCGGCAAATGCCCGCCGTGCCGTATCGGCACAAAGCGCATGTACGAAATTCTTGAGAGGATAACCGAAGGCAAGGGAGAAAAGGACGATATCGAGAAGCTTGAGGCGCTTGCCAAGAGCATCCAGACCTCTGCGCTCTGCGCGCTGGGACAGACCGCTCCGAATCCTGTCCTTTCGACTATCAAGTATTTCCGCGATGAGTACGAAGCCCATGTGTGCGATAAAAAATGCCCGGCGGGGGCCTGCCAGGCCATGGCGAAATACGGCATCACCGCCGAGAAGTGTAAGGGCTGTACGCTGTGCGTCAAGGCATGTCCCGTGGGCGCGATAACCGGCGAACGCAAGGCCGTCCATGTGCTTGACGCCGAAAAGTGCATAAAATGCGGCGCTTGCGTGCCCGCGTGCCCGTTTAAGGCGATCTATAAATAAGGGGTGAAAATTTTGGAGAACATGATTAATTTGACCATAGACGGTAAAAAAGTATCCGTGCCAGCCGGTTCAACTATCCTTGAAGCCGCGCGCAAAGCGGACGTCAATGTGCCTACGCTGTGCTATATGAAAGGCGTTAACGAAATAGGCGCGTGCCGCATCTGCCTGATAGAGGTTAAGGGCGGACGCGTGCTGCTTGCGGCTTGCGTAGCCCCTGCCAATGAGGGCATGGAAGTGTACACCAATTCGCCTAAGGTACGTGAAGCCCGCAAATCCAACCTTGAGCTTATTTTATCAGAACATGACAGAAGCTGCCTCACCTGCGTGCGTAACCTGAACTGTGAGCTTCAGGCCATTGCCCGCGACTTGAATATTGAGGAGCTGCCCTTCGAGGGCAAGCGCATAGAGCATGAAATCGACGACTTGTCACCCAGCATCGTGCGCGACAACAACAAGTGCATCCTCTGCCGCCGCTGTATCGGCATGTGTAAAAACATTCAGGAAACGGCTGTTATCGACGCGCAGAACCGCGGTATTCTTACAAAAATCGGCTGCGCGTTTGACGCGAGCCTTGACGAGATCGCCTGTGTGATGTGCGGGCAGTGCATAAATGTTTGCCCGACGGGCGCGCTGTATGAGAAAGACCATATCAACCGTGTGTGGGACGCGCTTTCATGCCCGGATACGCATGTTGTCGTCCAGACCGCGCCGGCTGTGCGCGTCGCCCTTGGCGAGGAGTTCGGTATGCCCATCGGCACGAGCGTTACGGGGCAGATGGTTCATGCTTTGAAACGCCTTGGCTTCGATAAGGTTTTCGACACCAACACCGCCGCCGATATCACCATTATGGAGGAAGGTACGGAGCTGATTGACCGTGTCAGGAACAACGGGACGCTGCCGCTGTTTACCTCCTGTTCGCCCGGCTGGGTGAAATACCTTGAAAGCTACCATCCCGAATTCATACCGAACCTCAGCTCCTGTAAATCGCCGCACCAGAAGTTTGGCGCGCTGATAAAGAGCTACTACGCCGAAAAGGCAGGCATTGACCCCAAGAATATTTACGTCGTGTCCGTCATGCCTTGCTCGGCAAAGAAATATGAGATACAGCGCCCCGAAATGTCAGTGGACGGGCTGCGCGATGTGGATGCCGTGCTTACGACGCGCGAGCTGGCCCGCATGATAAAGACCGCGCGGTTGAATTGGAACAGCCTTTGCTCCTGTAACGACAGCGATTGTATCTGCGCGTTTGATAATCCCTTTGGCGAGGCCAGCGGCGCGGGCGCAATCTTTGGCGTGACGGGCGGCGTTACCGAGGCGGCTTTGCGCACGGTTGCCGAGCTTTTGACCGGCAAGCGGGCGGAGGATATTGAGTTTACGGATACCCGCGGCAAAGACGGCATTAAGGAGTACACTGTCCGGCTGCCGGAGATCACGCTGAAGGGCGCGGTGGTAAGCGGTACGGCTAACGCGAAGAAGATGCTTGAAAAGATCAAAAACGGTGAGGAATATCATTTTATTGAGTTTATGGGATGCCCCGGCGGTTGTATTATGGGCGGCGGGCAGCCGATTGTCGATGCTTTGGCAGCCGCGGAATGCGATGTGTTCGCGTTGCGCGCAAAGGCAATTTATGGTGTTGACAAATCCTTGCCGGTACGCAGAAGCCATGAGAACCCGTTCATTAAAAAGCTGTATGAGGAAATCGGCGAGCCGGGCGGAGACAGGGCGCATCAGTTATTCCATACGGCATATGCGGCGAAAGAGAAATATCCGGCGGAGTTGCATATATAAAGGTTATATTCAGCCACAAAATACGCAAAAAAACACAGGGTACGCGCTGCCTTGTGTTTTTTTGCCGTTATGGCAATCGATTGTTATTCACCTTTCGCAAACCGGTAAGACTGCATGCAAAGGTTTACAAAATACATATAATCCATTCCTTTGCAAATTGCCTCGGCTGAGATCAGATTCAGCTTGTCAATCATTTCCGGCGGCAGCCCTTTTACGCCCGACGGTATGTCCGCCACCACCGCGCCCTTGCGCCTGTCCATAATAATAAAGCCCTCATCGCACAGGGAAGCGTAGGCCTTGTTTACGGTGTGAAAATTCACGCCCTGGTCGGCGGCGAGTTTGCGTACGGGCGGAAGGCTTGTACCCGGAGCCAGTTTACCCGATGCTATCCCAAGCACAATCTGATTGCGAAGCTGCTCATAAATCGGCATTGGATTTTGAGTATTGATCTCAATAGACATATTACATACCCCCTATATGTACTATACTACAGATATGTTATATATCCATTATAACAAACAGAGTTTTGATGTCAACCTCTTTTCCTTGTATACCTTGATACATTCAGTAATATCCCTACCATAGCCATAAGGAATAATATGGAGGTACCGCCGTAGCTGACGAATGGCAGCGGCACACCCGTATTGGGGACGGTATCCGTCACGACGCCGATGTTTATTATAACCTGTACGGTTATCATAACTACAATACCCGTCGCTATCAGTGTGCCGAGCATGTCTGCGGCATTCATGGCGACGCGCACACCCCTGTAAATTAATATGCAGAAAAGTAAAATAACCACGGACGCGCCGACAAGGCCCAGTTCCTCGCAGATTATAGCGAAGATAAAGTCGTTGTGCGGCTCAATCATATACATAAGTTTTTGCCTGCTGTTTCCAAGCCCCAAGCCGAACAAGCCGCCGGAAGCCACGGCGTACAGGCTTTGAATCGTCTGGTATCCCGCGCCCAGCGGGTCGGCCCAAGGATTGCCGAAGGTGGCGAAACGCCGGGATTGATGTCCGGTTGAAAATGTTAAATATGAGACCATGCCAACGAACGCGACGCCAAGCAACCCGATAAACCGCCAAAAATACGGGCTGGCGATAAATATCATGCCGAATCCGATTGCCGCGAGGGTTATGCCGCTAGAAAGGCTGTCCGTGTGCTGCCAGGCTATGGCGGCGGGCACGAGGGTTATAATGGACGCAATGCCGATGCCCACCCATGATTTTAACATATCCTTCCTGTGATAAAATAAAAAGGAGAGGAATAGGATTAGAGCAAGCTTTACAAACTCAACCGTTTGAAAAGATCCGAAAACCGGTATTTCTATCCATCTTCGGGCGCCGTTTACCAGTTTGCCAAAAAATCCGGTATAAATCAACAGCACTATGCTTGCCAAGTACATAATAGGCGTAAGTTTTCCCCATATCCTATAGTTTATTTTTGACATAACAATCATAGCGACAATCCCCAACAGTGCCGCGCGGCTTTGCCCGATAAAAAACGAAAACATGCTCTGGCCTTTGGTCATGGCGGTATAGTAGCTGGATGAAAATACCATTATTATGCCGATCAGCAGTAGCACAAAAACCGTCGCCACAATAACGCCGTCAACCTCCGTAATGGTAATGCGGCTTTTCCCGCCGCCGGTTTTGGCGCTTGCCTGTTTGCCTCCCCGCCCGTATGTACTTTCCATTTTTATACCTCCAATACGTAACGCTTAAACAACTTTCCGCGCTCCTCATAGCTTTCAAACATATCCAAGCTTGCGCAGGCCGGGGAAAACAAAACCCTGTCACCGGGAGCAGCCGCCCATTTCGCGGCGGCCACGGCCCCGCGCAAGTCGTTCACGGGTTCGTAGCTTGAAAACCCGATGCGGCTGCATGTTTGGGAAATTTGCTTCGTTGTTTCGCCAAAAATGACCAGCCGTTTCACCTTGTCGGGAAAGAGCTTGGCCCATTGCGTGAAATCGGCATTCTTGTCCTGACCGCCCGCTATCAGTATAACACGTCCGTCAACCGCTGCCAAGGCCTTAACGGCGGCATCGACATTTGTTGCCTTGGAATCGTTGTAATATTCAACGCCGTCAACAACGCCGACCAGCTCGACCCGGTGTTCAACACCGGTAAAATTCAAGACGGCTTCGGATATGGTCCGGATATCCGCGCCCGCCTCTATCGCAATCAACGCCGCCGCCAAAGCGTCCTCCAGGATATGCTTGAACGGTGTGCGCATACGTCTTGCTTCCCACAGGGTTTCATAGTAATTTTTATAGCGGTAGACAATTTCACCGCCGTTGTTAAATACACAGCGCGTATTATCCAATCCAGAAGGTTCGCCGGATAAACTGAAAAACGCGAGGCGGCTTTTCGCGCGGGCCGCCATTCCGCGGCAAATGGGATCGTCATAGTTTAAAACCAATACGTCCGCCTCATCTTGACGGGCGAAGATACGTTCTTTTGCGACTATATAATTTTCCATTGTATAATGCCTGTTTAAATGATCCTCGGAAATATTCAGCACCGCCGCGATCTTTGGGTGAAATTTATCGACGGATTCAAGCTGGAAGCTTGACGCCTCAATAACAGCCCACGCTGTTGGCGGAATACCGGCTGCCTTTTCGCAGAACGCCGCGCCGATGTTGCCAAGCACCTGCGAACCGGGCCGGTATATTGATAAAATTTCACCGGCAATCGTTGTTGCCGTGGTTTTTCCGTTGGTTCCGGTAATCGCCGCAATCGGCGCGCGGCATGCCATGCTCCCCAGCTCCAGCTCGCCTATAACGGGTATGCCCAGCTCCTTCGCCCTAAGGATAAAACCCGAATCTATCGGTATTCCGGGGCTTATGACAATGTAATGGAAGCCGCCGACGACGGGCTCGGGGCTTTGCCCGAATAAAAACTTTGCGCCCGCGGCGGACAGCTCTTCGGCATAGGCCAGTTTTTTCGCTGAGAACGCCGCGTAAGGGAGCTTATCGGACACGGTAACCGCCGCGCCGCCGGACAGAAGCAGTTTCGCCGCCGCGAACCCGGAGCGCGCAAGCCCGCAGACCAAAACCTTGCGGCCCCTGAAATCCGTGCCGTCCATCAGAACAGCCCCCGCGCCGCGATATATCCGACCAGGCAGCAAATAGCCGTAACGATGTAAAATAACGCAACCACCTGTGTTTCCTTAAAGCCGCATTGTTCAAAGTGGTGGTGCAGAGGGGCCATTTTGAACACGCGCCTTCCCGCTCCGTATTTTCGCTTGGTATATTTAAACCAGCCGGTTTGGATGATAACGGACAGGTTTTCCGCGATATAAACGAATCCCACGATTGCCAGTACAAGCGGCATCCGCAGGATCATTGCCGATGATATGATAAAACCGCCAAGCGCAAGCGAACCGGTGTCGCCCATGAAAATCCTGGCGGGATGCGTGTTGAAGAGGAGGAAGCCCATCAAAGCGCCGGCAGCCGCGCCCGCTATGGGAAGGAGCGGGCTTTCAAGCGCCAGCATGATAAACATGAAAAACGCGGTTACGAGGACGGTTACGCCGGAGGACAGGCCGTCCACGCCGTCCGTCAGGTTAACGGCGTTTACAATGCCGACCATGCAAATCAGGTAAACGGGTGTATAAAAAATGCCTAAATCCCAGCTTGAATTGGCAAATGGCAAGTAAATCGTTGTATCGTACCCGCGCCAGTATAAAAAGACCCAAAACCCGGCGCAGACAGCAATCTGTAAGATTATTTTCATCCGCGCCCTAAGCCCCAGCGAACGTTTCATAACTACCTTAATATAGTCGTCCGCAAAGCCGATTGCCGCGAAACCTACCATTGTCAGGAGCACGGCGGCGGCGTCGGGATTGCCTCTTACGAAGAACATGCCGGAAGCCAGGATTGACGCGACTATGGCTATACCTCCCATGGTTGGGGTGCCTTGCTTTGTCAGATGGGTCTTTGGCCCGTCGTCGCGTACGTTCTGCCCGAATTTAAGCCGCCTAAGCATGGGTAAAACCGCCGGAATCAGGGCTACGCACACAAAGAACGCTATGAGTATGGCGTACACGGCATCGTTGAAATCGTACATATTATATCCCTCCCGTCAACACACGCGATATTTCTTCGAAAGCCATTGCCCGCGAAGCTTTGACCAAGACCGTGTCGCCTGTTCTCAATTCGTTTTTAAGGAAACTAAGGGCTTGTTCCTTATCCGCGAAATATCTTGCGCGGCTTGAACCCTCCGCGCCTTGATACGTGTGGCGGCTGAGTTCCCCTACGCAAAGAATCAAATCTATCCCAAGCCCCGCCGCGTGTTTGCCGGTTTCGTAATGCATTGAAGGGCCGCGCTCCCCAAGCTCCATCATATCGCCGAGGACGCAAATCCTGCGGCCTTGCGCCTCGGCCAGCACATCAAGGGCGGCGGCGGCGGAAACCGGGTTAGAGTTGTACGCGTCGTCGATGATTGTAATGCCGCGGTTATTTTTCGTTATGTTTAAGCGGAAGGATGAAGGTTGAAAAGATTTTATGCCCGCTTGGATTTCCTCGCATGTAAGCCCCAGCGCCAAGCCAACGGAAACGGCTGCCAGCGCGTTGTATACCATATGCATTCCCGGCAGGGGTGCAAAGACGTCGAAAGCTTGATTATCAGCCAGACAGGTAAAGCTGATTCCGCTGATACCGTGCTTCACAATATTAATCGCACGGAAAGGCAAACCTTTCCCAAGGCCGTAGCGGTAAATGCTTACTGTTGATTTAACAGTGTTTAAGTGTTCGTCATCACCATTAAAAATGGCAAAGCCGCCCGGCTTTAACCCTTCCAGAATTTCCAGCTTTGCCCGTAAAATCCCTTTCTGACTGCCCAAATTCTCAATATGTGACACGCCAATGTTGGTTATGACCGCTATATCGGGCTTTGCAACGCGGCTTAACACGCTTATCTCGCCCAAATGGTTCATGCCCATTTCAAGCACGGCGGTTTCCGTATCGGTTGGCATGGCAAAAACCGTAATGGGCAGGCCGATGTCGTTGTTAAGGTTGCCCGTGGTTTTATGCGTTCGGTAACGCTGTGACAGCACGGAGGCGATAAGGTCTTTCGTGGTGGTTTTGCCGGAGCTTCCGGTAATTGCCACAATTTTTACATTGAACAAGCCGAGATAATAAGACGCCAGAAGAAGCAGCGCTTTACGCGTATCCTCAACGATTACCAAAGGCCGCGCCGATTCAAGCTCCTTATGCGTCACCGCGCACGACGCGCCCTTGTGAAACGCGCTTTGTATAAAGTCATGCCCGTCAAAGAATTCCCCGGCTACCGCGACAAAGAGCGAACCCTCGGGTACATTGCGTGAATCTGTCGTAACGCCTGATATTATTAGGTTTTCATACTCCGGTTTGCTGAGCCTGCCGTTAACGGCGGCTGCGATTTCCCTAAGCGTTAGGCGCATCGGCCACACCCCCGTCCAGTACTTTCCTTGCCTCGACCTTATCATCAAACGGCTCGCGCCGCCTGTTCTCAAATTCCATATAGGGTTCGTGCCCCTTTCCGGCTAAAATAACGGTGTCGCCCGGTTTTGCCGTGTTTATGGCTGTTTCAATGGCGCGTTTCCTGTCAGGTTCCACCGTAAAGGCCGCGTTTGTTTCCTTTATTCCCGGCAGGATGTCGTAAATAATATCCTGCGGTTTTTCGTTTCGCGGGTTGTCGCTTGTTACAACGCAAAAATCCGACAATTCACCAACAATTTTGCCCATTTGAGGGCGTTTGCCTCTGTCGCGGTCTCCGCCGCAGCCGAAAAGCGTGATAACCTTACCCGTCGTGAATTCGCGCACCGCCGTGATGATGTTCTCCAGACTGTCCGGCGTGTGGGCGTAATCGACGATAACGCTGATACCACGGTTGTTTGGGATGCTCTCGAATCTCCCCGGCACGCCTTTTATCGCGTTAAGGCCCTCCGCTATGGCATCAGCCGGAACGCCCAATTCACTGGCCGCCGCAATCGCCGCCAAAGCGTTATAGACAGTAAATTTTCCGGGCACGCCAAGGGAAAAGCTTTGTTTGCGCCCTTTAATGTATACTTTAAAACGTACGCCATCCGGCAAAAGTTCTACATCATCGGCAAAATAGCCGTCGCCTTTTCCGATTCCGAAATATTTAACGGGGATCGTAACCGTTTCAAGCAATTCGCCAACGTACTTGGCGTCGCGGTTTATCAACCCCAATTCGCATTGTCTGAACAGCAGGGCTTTTGCCCTGATATAATTTTCAAAGGTTTTATGATAATCCAAATGGTCGCGCGTGATATTCGTAAAAACGCCAAGTTTGAACGTTATGCCCTCCATCCTGCGCTGTACCAGGCCGTGGGAGGTGGCTTCCATAACCGCGTGTTTTGCCCCGTTATCCGATATTTCCGCCAATATGCGGTACAGCTCCAATATGTCCGGGGTTGAGGATGTCTGGTACGGGATGTCGATGGGCTTATTTCCGATAAACGCGCCGTTTGTGCCGATAAGTCCGGTTTTTGCGCCTGTACTGTTCATTATAGCTGATATATAATAAGTTGTTGACGTTTTGCCCTTCGTACCTGTAACACCGACTAAATCAAGCTTTTCCAAGGGATTACCGTACATGCTGGCGCATACTGTGCCAAGGGCGGCGGGCATATCCTCGCAAAGGGCGTACACGGCGGCATCCGGCGCGTTTTCAGGAATATATTCGCATAAAACAGCCGCCGCCCCCGAGGATAACGCCTGCCCGATATACTCATGCCCGTCTTGCGTCATTCCGCGTATACAGACAAATAGGCATCCCGGGGTTACTTTCCTTGAATCAACCTCCAGCCCCGTTATTTCTATATCGTGTATTTTACCGGCGTTTACCAGTTTAACGCCGCTTAACAGCTTGGATAGTTGCAAACTTATCACCCCGCAGATTCCATTTTATTGTAAATCCCAGTAAATGTCAAGGATTCGGGCGCACAAAGTGCGACCCTATACCGGCTTGTATTCAAGGAAATAAAGAACGTAAGCCGGTATTACTCAAAGTAAACGATTACCTTGCTTCCCCGGTTGATTTCCTCACCCGGGGGCGGGAACTGGCTTGTAATCAGGCTGCCTTCGCCCGAGCTGTCGATGTTTACCCCCAGCGTTTTAAGCATATCCGAGGCTGTCTTAAAATCAAGGCCGGTGAGGAGGGGCACCGAAACCGTGCCGACTCCCTTCATTTCAAGCTCCGAATCACTGTACACGGGCTCCACGCCCAAGTACGGCAGAATGTTTTCCAAAAGCTCTTTCATGACCGGCCCGGCAACCTGCCCGCCGTAATACGCCCCAACCGGTTCGTCTATCAGCACCAGGGCCAGAACCGCCGGGTTCTCCGCCGGGGCCAGCGTTATAAATGAGGAGATGTACTTACCGCTTCTGCGCGGTAGCTTTTCGCTGGTCGCCGTTTTACCGCCTACCCTGTAGCCGGGCAAGTACGAGCGGTTGCCCGTTCCCGTCTCCACCACGCTTTCGAGTATATCGCGCATAAGGCGTGAGGTGTCCTCCGAAATAACCTGTTCGCCGCGTTCGTAAACGAATTCGTCCGCGATCATGCCGTTCGAGTCCGTAAGCCTCAGGCCGACATGCGGGGTGACCATGTACCCGCCGTTCACGCAGGCGGACACGGCGCGCATCAATTGCAGGGGGCTGATCTGGAAGCTTTGGCCGAAGCTCATTGTCGCCAGCTCAACCGGGCCTACATTATCCAATTTATGTAAAATACCGACGGCCTCACCCGGCAAATCCACGCCTGTTTTTGACGTAAACCCAAATGCGTTCATGTATTCGTAAAAAGTCTCTTTGCCCAATCTCGCGGCGGTTTCCATAAACACGGGGTTGCATGAGTTTTGCATACCCTGGACAAAATTCTGGGAGCCGTGGCTCCTTGGTGAACGCCAGCATTTTATGAAGCGGTTCGCCACTTGGGTGCCGCTGCCGCAGTTGAAGTGGCCCGAGGGCGATATCACGCCCTCGTCAAGGCCGGCGGCGGCGGTCATTACCTTGAACGTCGAGCCCGGCTCGTAGGTGTCGTTCAGGCCGAAGTTGCGCCACATACGGTTTAAGTGCGAGAGCTGTTCGTCCATTGTAAATGTCTGCCAGATCGCCGCAAGCTGAGGGTCGTTGATTTCAAAAGGCTCGTTCAGGTCAAAACCGGGATAGTTTGCCATGGCGTAAATCTCACCGTTTTGCGGGTTCATCACGATAATAAGGCCCCGTTTCGCCCCGCGTAAATCCACTGCTTTTTGAATTGTTTGCTCGGCGTAGCGCTGTACCACGTAATCCAGGGTTGTTACAAGGTTCAACCCGTCCACCGGTTCCTGACGGCTGATATCCCCGCCCGTAATTTGACGCCCCGCCGCGTCCGTCTGGGTTAAAATCTTGCCCGCCTCACCCTTCATGAAACGGTCATATTTGGCCTCAAGCCCGATAATGCCCTGGTTATCCCTTCCGACAAAGCCGATTACCTGTGATGCCAGGTTACCGAAGGGATAAATCCGTTTTATGTCCTCGTCCACAACGACGCCGGGCAGGTCAAGGGCGCGGATTTTATCGGCGGTTTCCTTGTCCACCTTCGTTTTAATCCGTTCAAGCGCCACCCGTTTCTTGACCTTTGCCAGCACTTCCTCGTATTCCATATCCAACAGTTCCGCTAAAACCCGCGCGACATGCTCGGGGTCCTGTATCTGGGCGCGGATAACGCTGACTGAGCAAACGCTTTCGGTTACGGCAAGGCCTACCATGTTGCGGTCATAAATCGTGCCGCGGTTCGGGGCTATCAGCCTGTCCCTGGTTTGCTGCTCATATGCCCTCTGTTGCAAATGCTCGGCTTCAAAGGCCTGTATGTAAAAAACGCGGAATAGGAGGAAAATCATCATTGCCTCGAACACCGCCAGTATAAAAAGCAATTTTCTTTTTATTTTCATGTTGGCCGTATGCATAATCCGCCTCCTACATATCTAATTTATTTGCCAAGCATATAAACTATGATAAAAAAAGTAATTTCTTTATATATGTCGAATTATTAATTTATAGGGAGGAAAGTAGGTAATGGCGTTTTTTTCTGACGAGGTGCTGGATGATGTAAGGCGCGGCAACGATATTATTGATGTGATCTCGTCCTATGTCCGGTTAAAGCAGCGCGGGGGGCGCTATTTGGGGCTTTGTCCGTTCCACAGGGAGAAAACCCCGTCGTTTTCCGTAAGCCCGGATATGCAGATGTTTCATTGCTTCGGCTGCAATGCTGGCGGCAATGTGGTCGGTTTTATCATGCGCGTGGAAAATCTTAGCTTTGTAGATGCCGTAAAACACCTTGCCGACCGTGCCAGAATCGAGCTGCCGGAGGAACGCGGCGGCGCGGGTAAAGCCATGGGCAAGCTGCGTGACGCGATTTATGAGGCCAACGCAAAGGCCGCGCGGTTTTATTTCGATTGTTTAAAACAAACGGAAGGCGAACATGCGCGGGCGTACCTTTTACAACGCCGCATAAAAAACAGCATGGCAGCAAAATTTGGGTTGGGCTATTCGCCGCCGGGATGGGACAGGCTGTATAAATATCTCCGGGAACAAGGATTTGACGATGAAGTCCTTGAAAAAGGCGGTTTGGCAAGCAAAGGAAGGAACGGATACGGCGACAGGTTCCGTAACATGCTCATGTTCCCGATTATCGACGCGCAGGGCCGCGTGTGCGGCTTCGGCGGCAGGAGCTTTACCGACGGCGGGCCGAAATACCTGAACTCGCCCGAAACCCCCGTTTTTTCAAAAAACCGCAACCTTTTCGCCCTTAATTTCGCGCGCAAAACTAAATCCGATGTTGTTATTATCGTTGAAGGGTATATGGACACGCTGGCCCTTTTCCAGGCGGGCTTCGAGGGCGTCGCGGCGACCTTGGGTACGGCGATGGGGCGCGAGCACGCGCGGGCTTTGAACCAGTATTTCCGCGGTAAAACGGCGGTGCTGCTGTTTGACAGCGACGCGGCGGGCGAGGCGGCGGTGCTTAGGGCTATCCCCATCCTTCGCCGTGAAAATACGAAAATAAAGGTACTGCGCCTTGAGGGAGCGAAGGATCCTGACGAGTTCCTTATAAAATACGGGGCGGAAGCGTTTGCGGAGGTTCTTGGCAATGCTATGCTGCCTACGGATTTTCAGTTTGCGCTTGTTCGGGGAAAGGTTTCGGAGGACGATTACGGCAGGGTTGCGTATGCGTCGGCGGCGGCGCAGGTTTTAGCGGAGCTTTCTGATCCTATCGAACGTGATGTGTATATAAATGCCGTTGCCAAGGAAACGGGGGTAACAGTTGAAGCCATCCGGGGGCGGGTTGAAGCCGCCGAAGGAAAACAATCATTGGACTTTAACGTATTTAAAACTGTGCCAACCCCGCGTACAAAGACGGATTTGCCCGAAGCGTTGATGGCCGCTTACCGAAATGTATTGTATTGGATGTCCACGCATATAAATCTTTATGAGGCCATTAGGGACAACCTTGACCCTGAGGAAATACTTTTCCCCGTGTATAAAACCCTTTACGGCCTGATCCGCGCTAAGCGCGACGCCAAAGGCACCGTTACCCCGAGCGAGCTTGCCGGGCATTTTGAGGAGCCAAGCGAACAGGATATAGTATCCGTAATTTTCGCCGGGGTGATTGAATATGAAAACGAAGACGCGTTGAAATCGAATTTAAACGAGCGGATAAAAAGAATAAAAAGTGAATACATTCAAAAGCGGATTAAGGACGCGATGGACAACAGTGAGTATGAAAAGCTGGAAACCTTGAAATTACGCCAAAAAGAGCTGCCGGCTTCGTATATATAGCAATCATATGGTAAGAATAGTAAACAACAGATGAAGGGAAGGATTTGCTTGAAATCCATGGAAGATACCGTTTTGCTGAATATTCTCAAGGATCTTGTGACTTTGGCAAAAAAGAAAAACAATTCCATTGACTATAAAGAGATAAACGAAGCCTTGAGCGACGTGGATATCGACCCCGACCAGATAGAGAAAATCTGCGAATACCTCGAGCTTCAGAACATCGACATAGTGGGCGGCGGCATTGAGATTGAGGAGGACCTTGACAAGGATATTGATGTCGGCCTTTCCGACGTCGTCATTAACGTTGACGACCACGTTCGCATGTACCTAAAGGAAATCGGCAAGGTGCCGCTGTTGACCACCGACGAGGAAACGGAGCTTGCGAAGTCTATGGAAATGGGCGAGGACGACGCCAAAAAACGCCTTACCGAAGCCAACCTGCGCCTTGTCGTCAGCATAGCCAAGCGGTACGGCGGGCGTGGAATGCATTTCCTTGACCTTATACAGGAAGGCAATTTGGGCTTGATTAAAGCCGTTGAGAAGTTCGATTACAAAAAAGGCTACAAATTCAGCACATACGCGACCTGGTGGATACGTCAGGCCATCACCCGCGCTATTGCGGACCAGGCGCGCACCATCCGCATACCCGTCCATATGGTAGAAACCATCAACAAGCTGCTGCGCGTATCCAAGCAGCTTCTGCAGGAGCTGGGCCGTGAACCCACCGCCGAGGAAATCGCTAGGGAGATGCAGCTTTCCGTTGAGAAAGTACGGGCTATAATGAAGCTTTCACAAGACCCCGTTTCCCTTGAAACGCCCATCGGCGAGGAGGAGGACAGCCACATCGGCGACTTTATCGCCGACGACGATATTCCCGCGCCGTCCGATGCCGCCGCGTTTACATTGCTGAAGGAACAGCTTCTGAGTGTACTGGACACGCTTACCGACCGCGAGAAAAAGGTTTTGCGCCTGCGCTTCGGCCTTGACGACGGGCGCCCCAGGACGCTTGAGGAAGTGGGCAAGGAGTTCAATGTAACGCGGGAGCGCATCAGGCAGATTGAGGCCAAGGCGCTGCGTAAACTGCGGCATCCGTCACGAAGCAAGAAATTGAAGGATTATTTAGAATAAAACCTGATTGGAAGGAGCATACGATGAATTGCAAAATAACCAACGATTACGGGCAGATCGCCATTGATTACGAGGTTATCCTGAAGATCGCCGGGGCCGCCGCGATGGAATGCTACGGCATTGTGGGCATGGCGGCGAAGAACATGAAAGACGGCATCGCAAGGCTTTTGAAGAAAGAGAGCCAAACCAAGGGCATAAGCCTTACCACGCAGGAGAATGCTGTTATACTTGATATACATGTTATAGTACTGTACGGTACCAGCATCTCCGTTATCTGCGAATCGCTTATCGACACTGTGAAGTATAAGGTCGAGGAAGCAACGGGTTTGCAGGTTCTGGCCGTGAACGTTTTTGTTGACGGGCTAAAGCTGGACGAGTAGGGGGCGCGGGCATGTATACATTGACAGGACATATGCTGCAAGCCGCTTTTACCGCGGCGGCAAACGCCTTGAACGATAACAAAGACCTCCTGGACGCAATGAACGTTTTCCCCGTACCGGACGGCGATACCGGCATTAATATGTACTTAACCGCGCTGTCGGCGGCAACGGAGGCTGAAAAGGTTGCCGGGAATTCGGTGGGCGCGGTGGCGAAAGCCGCTTCCGCGGGGGCGCTGCGCGGAGCGAGGGGTAACTCAGGCGTTATACTTTCGCAGCTTTTCCGTGGGTTTGCCAAAGCGCTTGACGGCTTGGCGGAGGCCGGCCCGCATGATTTGGCCCGCGCGTTCGCGGGGGCGTCCGAGACGGCTTACAGGGCCATAATGAAGCCAAAGGAGGGCACGATCCTGACGGTGGCGCGCGCGATTGGGGAAAAGGCCGCGCAGCTTACGGAACAGGATACAGGGCCGGAGATTGGGATAGACGAACTTTTTGTTAAGATTATCCAGCATGGAAACGTTGTGCTTGGCAAAACAAAGGAGATGCTGCCGGCTTTAAAGGCCGCCGATGTTGAGGACGCGGGCGGTAAGGGTTTCCTTGTCATCCTTAATGGCATGTACGGCGCGATTACCGGTGAGCATGTGCCTGTCCCGGTGTCGCCCGGTATTTATAAGGACGAGGGCAGCGCGTTCCGCAACGCCGTTTTGGGACATACCCACATCAGCGCGGCACAGGCGGAGGATATCGTTTTCGGTTATTGCACGGAGCTGTTTATTACTGCGGGGGAGAACGCGGAGCAGTATGAAAACGAGCTGATGGAATTTTTCGATACCATCGGCGATTCCATTGTCGTGGTTTCGGACGATAATTTGGTAAAAATCCATGTGCATACCAACGACCCGGGGATTGTGCTGCAAAAAGCGCTGACCTTCGGGTATATTGATAATATAAGCATTGAGAACATGCGCGTGCAGCAAGCGGAATCCGCGGCTAAAGGCGCGTCGGCCGAACCCGCGCCGGAACCGGTGCCCGATGTCCCCCTGAAGGATACGGGGTTTATCGCGGTGGCGAACGGGCAGGGTTTTATTGAGTTTTTCACAAGCATGGGAGCGGATTACGTTATACAGGGCGGGCAAAGCATGAACCCAAGCGCGGATGAGTTTATAAAGGCTCTGCGCGCGGTTCCCGCGAAGTCTGTGATTATATTGCCCAATAACAAAAATATTATTCTTGCCGCGAGGCAGGCCGCGTCGATGTGTACGGACAAGGAAGTTTTTGTGATACCGTCGCGTTCGATGCCGCAGGGTTTGGCGGCGCTGACGGGTTTTGTCCATTCCGTGAACGCGGCTGAAAACGCGGCGCTTATGGAGGAGATGATCAAGAATATCCACTCCGGGCTGCTGACCCACGCGGTGCGGGACACCGTTATTGAGAACATGTCCATATCAAAGGGTGACGCTATCTGCATTATTGACGGTAAAATCGCGCTGACACATAAAAACACGGCGGAGGCCGCGCGGCGTATGGCGGCGGCGCTGATTACGGAGGATATTTCCTTCGTGGCGTGTTATTACGGCGAGGGTGTAAGGCAAAAAGACGCGGAAAAATTGATGGCATACATTAAAAAAGAGCATCCCGACCTGGAATGCGAGCTTCAAAACGGCGGGCAGCCCGTCTATAAATATATTATTTCCGCTGAATGAAAAGCCTTACGGACAATGTAACTGTTTTGAAGGGCATCGGCCCCAGCCGCGAGGCCGCGTTGAAACGGCTTGGGATACGCACTGTGGGGGATTTGATTAACCACCTGCCCAAAGATTACCGCGACAGAAGCGTTATTACCCCGATCACCGGGCTTTCGTCCGGTTATTATACGGTTAAGGCGCGCGTAACCGCGGCTCCGGCTGTCGCCATAAAGCATAAGGTTACGCTTGTTACGGCCGCGCTTTCGGACAGTACGGGCGAGTTGAGCGCGGTCTGGTTTAATCAGCCCTACATGAAGAACGCGTTAAAGAAAGGCGAGTACATCTTTTCGGGAGAGGTATCGTATTTTAACGGTTTGTTTACGATGGAGCAGCCGGAATATGAGGCCGTTACGGGTAAAGAGCTGCTGAGCGGCGCGCGTATTGTTCCGGTTTATCCTTTGACCGAAGGACTGTCGCAAAAGGTCTTGCGGCGCATACTCCGCGACGCTTTGGACGCTTACGCCTGCTGCATCGGCGGAGAGGTTCTTCCCGAGGCTGTTGTAAAATCACAGGAACTGCTGGACAGGCGCGGTGCGCTTACAAACATACATTATCCCGAAAGCGCGAAGCTGTTTCGGGCGGCGCGGCATACTTTGGTGTTTACCGAGTTATTTATGCTGCAATACTCGTTGTTGAACATACGCGGTTTGGTACGGAAAATGCCGGGTATTGCTCTGGCTGATACCGATGAAAGGGATTTCTTGGCGGCGCTGCCGTTCCGGTTTACAGCCGCGCAGGAGCGGGTTTTTGGCGAGTTGAAGGCCGATATGTCCTCGGGGCATGTGATGAACAGGCTGGTACAGGGAGATGTGGGGTCGGGTAAAACGGCGGTTGCCATGGCGTCGATGTTTTTGGCGGCAAAGAACGGCTTGCAGTCCGCGCTGATGGCTCCGACGGAAACCTTGGCGCGTCAGCATTACGTCAGCCTGCAGCGTGTTTTTGATAAAGTTGGATTAAAGACCGGGCTTTTGACGGGTTCGCTCTCCTTAAAAGAGAAAGCGGCGGTGAAGGAAAGGCTTTCGCGCGGAGAGTTGGATATAATCGTTGGAACGCACGCGCTGATAGTTGATAATGTGGAGTTTGAGAGGTTGGGCCTTGTCATTACGGACGAGCAGCACCGCTTTGGCGTCAGGCAGCGCGGTTTGCTCAACGAAAAGGGCGGCTGCCCGCATTGCGTCGTAATGACGGCGACGCCTATACCGCGCACGCTGGCGCTTATATTATACGGGGACATGGACATATCGGTTATTGACGAGCTTCCACCAGGGCGCAAGGATATTAAGACGAACGCCGTAAACTCCGGTTATCGGGACAGGGTTTTTACGTTTATAAAGAAACAAGTGGATAGCGGCGGACAGGCTTTTATTGTCTGCCCGGCAATAGAGGATAATGAACGCGGGCTTAATTCGGTGAAAACCTATGCCGCCGAAGCCGCGCGGGCAATGGGCGTTAAAACGGCGATAATGCACGGGAAATTAAGGCAGGATGAGAAAAACGCCGTTATGGGCGGGTTTGCGTCGGGTGAGATTCCTGTTTTGGTGGCTACGACCGTTATCGAGGTTGGCATTGATGTGCCGAACGCCACGGTCATGCTGGTTGAGAACGCGGAGCAATTCGGGCTGTCACAGCTTCATCAATTGCGCGGCCGCGTCGGGCGCGGGGCGGAGCAGAGTTACTGCATACTTATCACCGACGCGGCGTCCGATGTTACTAAGGAGCGCATGAAGGCCATGACCGCCACATCGGACGGCTTCAAGCTTGCCGATCTGGATTTGCGAATACGCGGACCCGGGGATTTCCTTGGCACAAGGCAGCACGGCCTGCCGGAGCTTATGATTGCCAACCTTTACCGCGACGGCGCGATTTTGAAGGAGGCGCAGGCGGCGGCGAAGGCTTACTGGGAAGAACATGGAAACGAGTGGGCCGGGGCTGAGCTTGGCGGGATTAAGCTGATTATATAAAAAATATTTATACAAACCACAGAAAACACAAAAAAACACAAAAGGAAGATATTGATGTATGGTATCATTAAGGATATTACGGATAAACCCGTCCGCCTTTTTGCCGGCGTTATGTCCGGCACGTCCTTTGACGGCATAGACGTCGCTTTTGCGGCGATAAGCGGCAGCGGCACGGAAACAAAGGCGGAATTGCGGCATTTTCAGACCATACCGCTTACCCCGGCGTGGAAAGCGGAGCTTTTGATGAACAGCTCCAAGGATACCAGCAGCGTCGCCGATATCTGCCGCCTGAATAAGAAGCTGGGCGTACTGATTGGGGAGGCTGTGCTGAAAGCGGCGGAGAGCGGCGGCATTGATATGGATTCAGTGGATGTCGTTTCGTCTCACGGGCAGACGATGTACCATATGCCGGAGATTGGCGCCACGCTGCAAATAGGCGAGCTGGCGGATATCGCCGCCGTTACGGGCAAACCGGCGGTTGGGGACTTTCGGCCCTCGGATATGGCTTACGGCGGGCAGGGCGCGCCGCTGGTACCGTTTGTGGATTATGTGTTATATAAGGACTCTGTAAAAAACCGTGTGTTATTCAATGTGGGGGGAATTGGCAACGTGACCGTTCTGCCGGCCGGATGCGGGCCGGATGATGTGCGGGCCTTTGACACCGGGCCGGGGAACGTTATCATCGACAATCTGATGCGGCTGCACACCAAGGGCTTGGAAGATTTTGACTATTATGGGAGCCTGGCGCAGACGGGCGCTCAGAGCCTTAAATTCAGCGAGTATCTGGCTGACGCGGATAGCTTTATAATGATAAAACCGCCAAAGAGCACCGGGCGCGAGCTGTACACCGTCGGTTTCGCCGAGCGGATCATGCGGCGCGGCAATGAATGGGGGCTAAGCTTCCCCGATATCCTTGCCACGGTGACCAATCACACGGCTTACGCGCTTTGGTACGCCTTGACATACTTTAACGATACGCCTGCCGATGAAGTGACGGTAACGGGGGGCGGAGCGAAAAACGCGTATTTAATGCGCTGCCTGGAGGACCTTTTTCCGGGGAAAATCAATAAAACGGACAGCATGGCGGCGGATGCCAAGGAAGCGCTGGCTTTCGCGGTCTTGGGCAATGAATTCCTGTTCGCGCGGCCTAACAACATGCGCGGCGCAACAGGTGCCAATCGCGGCGTGATAATGGGTAAGCTTGCCTTGCCCAGCGGCTTATGAAGATAGCGCGGATAGTTGCCGGCGCGTTGAATGCGCTGTGCTTGGCGGTTTTTTTGCTTGCGGTGAGTATTCAGGTACCGTCGCTGAACATGTGGTTTTACCGCTACCAGTTTAATAAGAATCAAACGTATGCGGTGCTGAGGATGGACGAGGAAAGCCTTCACAATGTCGCGCGGAGTTTGATTGATTACCTGCGCGGTGATTTGGATTCGCTCCATGGAGTCCGCGCTGTTGTCAACGGGCAGGAGAGGCAGTTTTTCAGCGGTGACGTGAATAACGATGAAATAGGGCATATGGAGGACGTGCTGGAGCTGTTTTTAATCGGGCTGCTTGCGCGTGACATAGCAGGATGGGGATTCTTAGCTACGCTTGCCGTATGTATTTTGCTGGGAAGGAAAGAGGCTGTGCCGCAACTTTTGGCGCTTTGGCGCGGTTTTGCGCTGTTTTGCCTGACGGCGTTTGCCGTGCTTGGCGGGCTTATCGCCTTGAATTTTAACCGCGCGTTTACGATTTTTCACGAGATGTTTTTCGTTGATAATTGGACGTTTAACCCGCGCAGCAGCCTGATGATAAATATGCTGCCGAACCAGTTTTTTATGGATATCGCGGCCTTTATAATAATAATGTTTGTGTCGTTTTTGATTATAACCGTTATTCTGACAACGGTTTTACGGAGGATGTTGCTAAAGAATGCTGGATAATAAAAGCGGCAACAACTTCGTGAAGATGGCGATGGTCTTGGCTTTGGCGTCGCTGCTTTCGCGGTTTATAGGCTTTATCTACTTACTGCCGCTTACAAATATGATCGGCGACGACGGTAACGGTATTTACTCCAGGGCCTTTTCCGTCTACCAATTTTTCATTATCTTGTCCTCCGCCGGAATGCCCGCCGCGATCTCGAAGCTTGTGGCGGAGCGCGCAAGCTTGGGCCGGCATGACGAGGCGCACCGCGTGTTCCATGTTGCGCTGGCGATTGCGGTCAGCTTTGGCGCGGTTTGCATGTGCGTGCTGTTCTTTGGCGCGGAGCGGCTTACGGGGGCGATAAACGCGCCGCGAAGCTATTATTCGCTGATGACGCTTTCGCCTACGGTTTTTATCGTCGCGATAATAGCTATTTTCCGGGGGTATTTCCAAGGGCTTGGCACAACGGTGCCGACTGCCGTTTCACAGGTAGTTGAGCAGATATTTAACGCGGTGTTCAGCGTCGTCCTTGCCGGGGCTTTTATGGGTTTAGCTGCCGCGCATACCGACCCGGCGGCGTTCGGGGCGGCGGGCGGTACGGCGGGTACGGGCGTTGGCGCGGTTTTTGGGCTTTTTACCATAATCATTTATTATTTATTAAATAGAAGAAGTATACGGAAGAAAACGCGGTTTTCCGCGATTAAGAATGTTACGGCTAAGAAAGAAAGCACACGTAAGCTCGCCTGGCTAATAATACGCACGGCCATGCCAATTATCGCCGGGACAGCCGTGTTAAGCTTCACAAACCTCATTGACGCAACAATGGTTACGGCGCGATTGGTTTCCGGCGGGTTTTCTGTTTCGGAGGCCGATATCATGTTCGGGTATTTGAGTAAATACTCGCATGTGATTACTTTGCCCATCTCAATAGCGGCGGTTTTCTCGCTGGCATCCATACCCAGCATATCGTCGTCAAACGCGAAGAAGGACGCGCCCGCCGTTGAATCCAAGATAAACAGCGCGCTGCGCATGACAATGCTGATCTGCGTGCCTGCGGCGGCAGGGCTGCTGGTGCTTGGGTCGTCGATTATCGCCATGCTTTTCCGGCAATTTCCCGAGGGCGGGTTTCTATTACAAATCGGGGCGGCAAACGTTGTGTTTATGGCGCTAAACCAGATACTGACCGGGCCGCTCCAGGCCACGGGGTATTTGAAAATCCCCGTTTTGGCGGCGCTGGCCGGTTCGTTTGTAAAAATTGCCGCCAACCAGTTCCTGATACCATTGCCGTTTATAAATATAAGGGGGGCGGTTATCGGTACGTCGCTTTGCTATATAACGGCGGCTTCAATAAACTGGTACTGGTTAAAAAAGAAAGCGGGAATCCGCATACAATTTAAAAAGCTGATGTTGAAACCTGTTTTGTCCAGTGTTATAATGGGAGTGCTATGCTTTGCAATCTACAGGGGTTCAACATTAATCGGTTTGGGAAACACCGTTTCGACATTATGCGCCATAGCAGCCGGTTTCGCGGCTTATCTGTTCTTTATGGTTAAATTCAGAGGCCTGGAAAAAGATGATATTCGTTTGCTGCCGTACGGCAAGAAAATCACGTCCGCATTGGAACGTAGAAATTTGTTGTAAAATTGTAATAAATTTGTAAATAACCATTGACATTGCACAGGATTGCATGTATAATTACGTGCAGATGGATAATCTGCACTTGATTTATATATGTTTTTTTTGTTTCTTTTTATTTTTATAAATCAATAAAGGGGATGTATGTGCATGGCATCGGTTAATGTTACTATACGTCTCGACGAGGAAACCAAGAAACAATTCGACATTTTCTGCGATAATACGGGCATGAACATCACCACCGCCATAAATATGTTTATAAAGGCGACGCTGCGTTCGCGTGAGCTGCCCTTTGTCGTTACGGATAAAAATTCGTACGAAATTGACACAAGGCGCGTGTTGCCTCATGGCAGGAATTGATTATGGATGCCGTTAAAACACTGACAGAGATGTTAAAATCAAGCTCCTCCACCGTTTTCTTCGGCGGGGCGGGGGTGTCCACGGAGAGCGGTATACCCGATTTCCGCAGTTCCAAAGGTATTTACACGGAAAAAGGCCACCGTATCCCGCCGGAGGAAATTATATCCATCGGCTTCCTTGAATCCCAGCCGGAACATTTTTTTGATTTCTACAGGAAAAGGCTGGTCTACATGGACGCAAAGCCGAATATGGCGCATTTGAAGCTAGCGGAGCTTGAAAGCGCCGGAAAGCTTGCCGCCGTAATAACGCAGAACATTGACGGGCTGCACCAAGCCGCCGGATCGGAAAACGTTATTGAGATGCACGGGAGCATTCGCCAAGGGTTTTGCATGGCTTGCGGAATGAAATACGGCACGGAGGCGCTGCTGAACAGCACGGGCGTTCCCCGCTGCGAATGCGGCGGCATTATACGCCCCAAGGTTACGCTGTATGGTGAGGAACTTGACCATAACGCCATTTCCGCGGCGGTGAACCGCATAGCCGCGGCGGACATGCTTATCGTGGCAGGTACAAGCTTGCAGGTTTATCCGGTCGCCGGATTTTTAGGCTACTTTAGGGGAAGATATATTGTAATAATAAATAAAACCGAGACAAACCTCGATTACCGCGCCGATTTGATCATACGCGACCCCGTCGGCGAAACACTGGGCAGGATAGAGTTGAAGGATTTGATGTAAGATGGCGGAGTACCGCGTAAAACAGAGGAGCTACGCCGAAAGCGGGGTTTCAAAACAGGGCTACAGCGTGCTTGATGACAACGGCCCGCGCAAAAAAAAGCGGCGTTACAACGACGGCGGCGTGCTGCTGGGTTTTATGCTGATCCTGCTTGTAGTGTATCTCAGCGGCTATATCTATACGTTTCTGGCACGGGAAAAGGTGCCGGAAACCGTGGTTGTTTTCGGCAGTATTGAACCCGTCGTTGTTTTCACGGGCGTCATTGTACGGGACGAAACCGTCTACAGGGCCGACGCGCAGGGGCGCGTAATGTATTACAGGCAGGACAAGGAAAGGATAAGCGCGGGAAACCCGGCGGCAAGCGTCCGTGACGAGGAAACCGTGCGCAGGCACATTGAAACCATATTGAATATAGAGGAAAACATACTGCGCGCGCAGGCGGGGCGCAATTTCAGCTCCGCCGTGGAAAACGAGATACGCGGCATAGGCACGCAGCTGACACGCGCTGTGGATAATACAGCGCTTTCCATCAACGCTCTGGACACACAGGCCATGTATACCCTGACGCATAGGGTTGACCAACTGATAAGCCACCGCAACGAACTGCTGTTTAACGAAAGCCAGGGCGCGTTGAAGACACTGTCCACCGAACGCGATATCTTCCAGAACCAGCTTGGCGCGGCGATAAGCGAAATGCGCGTGAGGGCGTCCGGTACAATCAGCTATAAAACGGATGGGTTCGAAGAAATCCTGACAACCGCAAGGCTCAGGGTTTTGACGAAGGAGGAAACGCTTACAGACGTCGATTTCAATAATATCTACATTCCTTCCGTCGTCTATCCCGGCGACCCGGTGTTTAAGACGGTAAACTCGAACGAGTGGTACATAGCGGCTTATCTGCCTCTGGATCAGGTTGACGGCTGGGCGGCAGGACGTCCGCGCACTATATATGTTGACGACGGCAGCGGTTATTACGGCGCGCTGGAGACGAGTGTTTTCATACTGGAGACAGACCGCCAAACGGGCGAGGCATATGTGGTTTTAAGCGTGAACCGCCATGTGACAAACTTCCTTGACCGACGCGCCGTCAGTTTTAAGATTAAGGAAGGGTTAACCGAGGGGTTGAAAATCCCGAACTCGGCGATCGTCAGCAAGACGCTATACAGGATACCGGAGGAATGCATAACCGTTGTAAACGGCCTGCGAACGGTGCTGCGCTTCAACAGCGGGACGGGCGGTTATGATCAGATCCCGCTTACAACATTCGGATCGGATAATAATTTTGTGAGTATTATTGCGGAACTTAACGATATCAACCTTTACGATATACTTATCGTGCCGGACAGAATCGGCGAAACCCGCATGATTACGCAAACGGAGGAAATAAAAGGCGTTTATGTCACCAACAGCGGGATGGCTGTGTTCAGGCGCATTATCCTTTCCGGCGACGTTTTTGAAAACGTCAACTTCACCATCATAGACCCCGCCAGAAACCCGGGGGTGCGCGTACAGGACCGTATCGTGTCCGACGCGTCCAATGTGGTGGAAAACCAGATGATTTATTAGGAGCGTTTTATGGGTATAGCGGAAAACGCGCGGATTGTTTTGAACAAAGTGGCGGAGGCCGCGCTCCGGGCGGGGCGGAAGCCGGAGGATGTTGCTGTTATAGGCGTTACCAAGACGGTTGGGCCGGACAGTGTAATCCAGATGGCGCGGGGCGGTATAAATATTGCGGGCGAAAACCGGGTGCAGGAGCTTTTGGCAAAGAGGGAAGCGCTGGCGGATACGCTGCCGGATTTAAGCTGGCACATGATCGGCCATTTACAAAGCAACAAGGTTAAGCATGCCGTGGCATCGTCGGACATGATCCATTCCGTTGACAGCATGAAGCTTGCGGCGTTGATTGATAAACAGGCGTCTGAAATTGGCAAGGTAATGGATGTGCTGGTTGAGGTAAACATCGCGAAGGAGGAATCGAAATACGGGATATTTCCGGAGCGGGTTTTTGATTTCGTCTGCGGCGCTTTGGGGTTTGGAAATATAAACATACGGGGGTTGATGTGCGTGGCCCCTTTTGTGGATAATCCGGAAGAAAACAGACCGCATTTCCAGAAAATGGCTGATATATTAAATGACATAAACGGCAATCTTTTCCGTAATGGGAAGAGGCTCGGCGTGCTTTCAATGGGGATGACGCTGGACTATGAGGTGGCAGTGGAACAGGGCGCGACGATGGTACGCGTCGGTACGGCTATATTCGGCGCGAGGGATTATATTTAAGTAAATATGATTATAAATAAATAGAACGGAGGCTATTTAAATGGGATTTTTTAAGAGTCTTGCCGACCGCGTGAACAACTTTGCGCTTAGGGTTGGCGGCGGAGGAGCGGGCGAGTACGGCCCGGAGTATGGCGAGGACGGATACGGCGAGGATTATAGTGACGAAGAGGACGCCAGGGATGCGGACTTTGACAGGAAAGCGTCGTATTTTGACGAAACCAGGCGTTTCACGATTATGCACGGCGAAGCTAAGGAACTGGGTTTGGAGACGCCGTGGTCTGCCAGAGGGGAAAAAATACGCCATATCGACTCGGGCCCGCAGAAGCGGAAAACATACATCACAAAACCCCGGTCTATTGACGAATGCTGCATTATAAGCGACAAGCTTAAAGCCAACTGCCAGATATATGTTATACTTGACGATGTGAAGCATGATATGGCGCAGCGTATTGTCGATTTCCTTTCGGGCGTTACCCACGCTATCGACGGCACCATTGAAAGCGCCTCCCCCAAATCATTCGTATTTGCGCCTAAGGGCTGGGAAATAGAGAACGACATCGAAGAAGCGATGGAATTCGCCACCTTCCTTCCCACTTTCAAAACGGGGCTTAGGTAGGGAATATGTCCGGCGGCGGCTATTTCATACAAGAGGTTATCTTTGTATTTGCCCGGGTTATAAAGCTTCTGTTCTTTGCGCGCATAATTATGTCGTGGTTTTTTCGCGCCCGCGGAGGGTTTGGCGTTGGCGGACAGATTTTTTCGTTTGTACACGCGCTGACTGAACCTATCCTCGGGCCGCTTCGAAATATGCTGCAGCGGTCGCCCGTTCGCGGCGCAAATTCTTACATTGATTTTTCTCCCATCTTCGGTTATTTCCTTGTGGACGCGGTTGCAATTATGCTTGCGGGTCTGGTTGGTTTGATAAGATTTTAACATAAGAGGAGTGCGCGGTTTGCCAAGAGCGGTTTTACCTGTGGCGGTTCATTTATTTTTATTGAAAGAAAATAAAATTTTACTCTTAAAACGGTTTAATACGGGCTATGAGGATGGAAATTACAGCGTGCCCGCCGGGCATCTGGACGGCGGAGAGGATGTTTTTACCGCGATGACAAGGGAAGCCAAAGAAGAATCGGGAATTGATATACTTCTGGAAAACCTTGAAATTGTGCAGGTTATGCATAGAAAAAAGGAAACCGAGGAAAGAATTGATTATTTCTTTAGCTGCGATAAATGGAGCGGGTGCGTTAAGAATACGGAGCCTGAAAAATGCGATGAGCTTATCTGGGCCGATATTGATAGCCTGCCTGTTAATACGGTCGATTACGTGTTTGCGGCGATAAATTTTTATAGGGATAGAGTTCCGTTTACTTTATTCGGATGGTAATAATTAGTATAAAACAATTTTTATGTTGCAATCTCCTTAGAGATGGTTTAAAATGTATTTGCCGCGATTAGTCCGTGATGGAGTCCATTCACGGCTGGTCAAGGCAAAACCCTTAAATCTAAAACGAAAGGAGATGATGTGGGTTTGACTAAGAATAGGGTGGTTTTGTCCTAACCTAAAAGGGGCAAGGCGGGGCTTTTGCCCCGCCGATTTCATTGAAACATGCTCTGTAACACAGTTGTCACTAAGTTGTAATCTGTTTGACACATTCGCTGGTTTTTTGAATATAGAAAGGAGGTGTGAAAATGAAAATCGAAATTAAAGCGCAAACTACTCGTATTTTTAAGGAGGTTTTCATTTTTGAAATACAAAAACGGAAGGGATGTTCTTCCGCCTGAGCTGTTGAAAGAAGTCCAGAAACATTTGTGCGGCGAAATGCTGTACATACCTAAGAAAGACGAAGTGAAAGCTTCCTGGGGGCAGTTAAGCGGCTTGCGTGAAGAGGTTTATTCAAGAAATATATCAATAATAAACTGCTACAACAACGGCGCCACCATAAACGAGCTTATCAAGGACTTCTGTTTATCGGAAGCAAGCATCCGTAAAATTATTTATAACAATAAAGCGAAAATGCAGGCTTAAGACAAACGGGCGACCTCAGGTCGCCCCTGCCATTTTGTGGGTGATTAATTATGAAAACAGTGATTATTGCCGAAAAACCGTCGGTTGGCAAGGATATAGCGAGGGTTCTCGGCTGCAGGAACGGCGGGAGCGGCTTTTTGGAGAGTGCGCAGTATGTGGTTACGTGGGCGCTTGGGCACTTGGTTACTTTGGCGGAGCCGGAGGACTACGATAAAAAATATAAGAATTGGGATATAGACCATCTGCCCATTATGCCTCAAAAGTTACAGCTTGTCGTCATTCCGCAGACTTCAAAGCAGTTCCGCGCGGTACGGGACATTTTACACCGCAAGGACGTGTCGGGCATAATTATCGCCACGGACGCCGGGCGCGAGGGCGAGCTTGTAGCGCGCTGGATCATTGAGAAGGCCGGCTGCAACAAGCCGATAAAGCGCCTGTGGATATCCAGCGTCACGGATAAAGCCATTCGCGAGGGCTTCGCCGGGCTGAAGGACGGCAAGCTGTACAAGGACCTCTGCGATTCGGCAAAGGCGCGGGCGGAGGCGGATTGGCTGGTGGGCATAAACGCCACGCGCTGCCTGACCACGAAGTTTAACAGCCCGCTCTCGGCTGGAAGGGTGCAGACGCCGACGGTTTCGATTATCGTTAAGCGCGAGGAAGAGATACGCAGGTTTGTGCCGCAGGCTTTTTACGGACTTGCGGCGGATGCCGGAACCTTTGCGATGAATTGGTCGGATAAGGGCGGTTCGGCGAGATGTTTTGAGAAGGAGCGTATTGACGGGATTTTAAAGCAGTTGCAGGGACAGAGGGAAGCAACGGTAATCGGCGTGGATAAAACCGTTAAGAAAAAATATCCGCCTAAGCTTTATGACCTGACGGAGCTGCAGCGCGATGCCAGCAAACGTTTTGGTTACTCGCCCAAGGAAACTCTGGCGCTCATGCAGAAGCTTTACGAGGAACACAAGGCCCTGACATATCCGCGCACGGATTCGCGCTATATTTCATCGGATATCGTCCCGACCCTTAATGACAGGGTGAAGGCATGCAGCGCAAAACAGCATTCCCGTATTTCCGCGCAGATCCTGCGCGGGCCCATACGCGCCAACGCTAATTTCGTTGACGACGCGAGGCTCAGCGACCATCACGCCATAATCCCCACAGAACAGGCCGTCAGCGCGGTTTCATTAAGCGATAGGGAGTGGAGGGTTTACGATTTGGTTGTAACGCGCTTCCTGTCCGTGTTTTACCCGCCTTTCGAGTATGAACAGACGGCGGTAAGGTTTAAGATAGGGCATGAGGTTTTTACGGCAAGCGGGAAGGTTGTCCTTTCGCAGGGATTCAAGGAAGTGTACAAGGGCGGCGATACGGATGATGAAGAGGATGAAGCGCCGCCGCAAACCCTGCCTAAGTTCAAAAACGGCGATAAAATCAACATCCGAGGCATTAAGCTGACCGAAGGCAAAACTAGCCCGCCGCCTCCCTTTAACGACGCGAGCCTTTTATCCGCTATGGAAAACCCCGCCAAATATATGGATACAAAGGATAAGGCACTTGCGGAGACGCTTGAGAAAACCGGCGGTTTGGGGACTGTCGCGACGCGGGCTGATATTATTGAGAAGCTGTTCGATAACTTTTTGATTGAGAAAAAGGGCAAGGAGATTTTTTCAACATCTAAAGGGCGGCAATTGCTTGCGCTTGTACCTAAGGATTTGAAGTCACCCGAGCTTACGGGGCTTTGGGAGCAGAAGCTTTCGGCGATTTCCAAAGGGAAACTTGGCAAGGAAGCTTTTATACAGGAAATCAGGCAATACACAGCCGCAATCATAAAGGAAATCAAGGCCAGCAGCGAAACCTTCAAACATGATAACATGACAAGGGACAAATGCCCGGGCTGCGGCAAGTTTATGCTTATAGTGAAGGGAAAGAAGGGTGAAATGCTGGTTTGCCAGGACAGGGAATGCAATACGCGCGTGAACCTGTCATTCAGCGAACGGCGGCGCGAAAAAAGCGACGGCATGAACAAGAGGGAGCTGCAGGCATTTCTCGAAAATCAAAACAAGCGGAAAAGCGGCGATAAGGATAGTCCCTTCGCGGCTTTAAAGGATATGAAGTTTGATAAATAAACGGAGGATTTTATGGATATAGCGCAAATATGGAACGAATGGCATAATGCAAAAAACTTTTCCGGGGTGTTTTCAGCCAGGAACGAGCTTGGCGTGGTATTTGAGGAATGCCGGGGGTTCCGCAACAGGAACGAAAGTCTCTTGAATAACCGCGATACCGCTTTTGGCATCGCTTCCGGCACCAAGATGTTTACGGGGCTGGCCGTGTGTAAGCTTATTGACGATAAAAAACTGACGCTTGACAGCAGGATATGCGATTTACTGCGTTTTGACCTGGGGCGGATTGACGAGAGGGTGACTGTTTTCCATCTGCTGACGCATACGTCCGGCATCGGCGATTATATTGACGAGGAAACCGAGGACAGCATGGGGCAGCTGCAAATGTTGTATAACCGGTATCCTGTGTATTTATGGGAGCGGCTTGAATATTATCTGCCCATGATTACGCCGCTGCCGCCTAAGTTTGAGCCGGGGGCGCGGTTTGGATACTCGAACGCCGGTTATGTTTTGCTGGGCTTGGTGGCGGAGGCGGTAAGCGGGCTTTCTTATCAGCAGTATGTACGCGATGCCGTAATTGCGCCCTGCGGCCTTGCGCATACGGGCTTTTACCGCATGGATGCGCTGCCCGCCAATACCGCCTTGGGATATATGGGGGATGAAAACGGGGAATGGCGGACAAACATCTTTAACATGCCTGTGATAGGCGGAGCCGATGGCGGGTTGTTCACCTGCGCGGATGATTTGGACAAGCTGTGGCGCGCGGTCTTTTCAAACAAGGTTCTTTCGGAGGAAATGACGAAAGTTTTTTTGAAGCCGCATGTAAGCAGGAACGGGGATGATGACGGCTGTTATTACGGACTTGGCGTGTATATTAATGGCCGGGAGGACGGCGCTGTTTACTTTGCCGTGGGCGGGGATTCCGGGGTTGACTTTTTTACCGCCTATGTCCCCGGGAATAAGACCGTCATTTCAGCGCTGGGGAATTCGGAAATCAATACATACCCGCTGCTGGAACCCGCGCTTAGATAAAGAAATAAATTAGGAGTTCAGGTAATATAATGCGTATATTAGTTGACGCCGACGCGTGCCCCGTCAGGCATATAATCGTCCGGCTGGCGAAGGAGCGGGATATCCCCGTTATTATGCTAACGGACACCTCGCATAAGCTGAACGACGGGTACAGCACGATAATAACGGTGGACAAGCAGGCCGACAGCGTGGATTTCGCTTTGATTGGCCTGCTTTTTCGTGAGGATATCGTGGTGACACAGGATTACGGGCTTGCGGCTATGGCTCTGGGCAAAGGCGCGAGGGCCGTCAATCAGAATGGTTTGATTTATACGGACGGGAACATCGAAAGGCTTTTGCTGGAGCGGCATATAGGGCAGAGGGCGCGCAGGGGCGGCGGCAGAACGAGAGGCCCGGCCAAGCGCACGAAAGAAGACGACATGTGTTTTGAAGCCGCGTTTATTAAATTGCTTTCCGGGTAAGAAATTATTAGGCAAGAATTGTTAAGACTCCTATGTAATCACCTGATATAATACTCATACAGCGGCTGTATAACCGTATACGGGAGGAAGGTTATGAGTAATTTCGATAATATAAAGAACGCGCTTGAGTACATCGACAGTCATTTGGACGAGCCGATGAGCTTTGAAACGCTGGCGAGGCGCTTCCACTTTTCCCCGTACTATTTCCACAGGATGTTTTCGGTTATCGTGGGTAAGGCAATAACGGCGTATATACGCGACAGGCGTTTAATGCGCGCGTGTATCCAGCTTGCGGATACGGACAAATCTATACTTGGCGTCGGCCTGGATTGCGGGTACAGCTCCGCGCAGGCGTTTTCACGGGCGTTCCGCGGCGCCTACGGATTGCCGCCAAGCGAATACCGCAGGCAGGAATTCGTACCCGTCATTGTAACTGTGGACGAAATGATTATGAAATTTACCAACAGAATAAGAGGAGGAGTCTTTGTGAACCCGAAAATCATTAAAAGGAACGAGATTATAATAGCCTGTACGGTTGGCGACGGTTTTAATACGCTTGAGGTTTGGCAGGCATTTGAAAAGCTGAACGGGGAAAAGCCGCTGAGGAATAAGCTGTCTGACAACGGGTACGAGTTTAGGCTGCATGACGGCGAAAAATGCGTTGTTTATACGGGGTATGCCGTTTCAGACGAGCAGGTTGATGACGGATACACTGTATTCAAAATCCCCGCGTCGGCTTACGCGTCCTTTGACGTATACCCCGCGAACGGCTATGACAGCGAAAACGAGGCCATGTATGAATGGCTTGCGTCAAACGGCGAGGGTTATACCGAAAGGCTTTTGGACAACCGCCACTACTGCGTGGAGTTTTATGATGAACGCTTTAACGGAAACGAGGCGGGCTCCATTATGGAAATTTGGTATCCGATAGAGAAGGGATTGACAGGGGGCGATGTAAAAGGGTAAGATAAATGCAGCACATTTTGAAAAGGGGAGAGCCATGAGAAAAATAAGCATCGGCGGAAAGATTGACGTACCGGAAATTGCCTTGGGATGTATGCGTATTACGGAACTGGATAAAAAAGAGGCAAATAATTTAATCCTCGGCGCTTGCGGCTTGGGTATTAATTTCTTTGACCATGCGGATATTTACGGCGGCGGCAAGTCGGAGTCCTTTTTTGCGGAAGCCGCGGGTATGACCCCGGCCATACGGGAAAAGATGGTCATTCAAACCAAGTGCTCCATCAAACCGAGCCTTTGCTACGATTATTCCAAGGAGCATATCCTCAGCTCCGTGGACGGCAGCTTAAAACGCTTGCAAACCGACTATGTGGATATCCTTTTGCTGCACCGCCCCGATACACTTATGGAACCGGAGGAAGTGGCGGAAGCCTTTGAGCTGCTTGAAAAAGCGGGAAAGGTTAAGTATTTCGGCGTAAGCAACCATAACCCCGGGCAGATTGCCCTGCTGAACAAATACTGCGGCGGTAAAATTATTATTAACCAGCTGCAGCTGAGCATCGCCCACTGCCCGATGTTTGATTCGGGCCTGAACGTCAATATCGGGTCTGACGCGGCGGCGGTGCGGGAAGGCGGCGTGTTGGAATACTGCCGGTTACATAACATCACGATTCAGGCATGGTCGCCCTTCCAGTACGGCATGTTTGAAGGAGTGTTCCTGGGAAGCGGGAAATACCCCGAATTGAATAAAGAGATTAATGCATTGGCGGAAAAATACGGCGCGGAGGATTCCGCGGTTGTAACGGCGTGGATACTGCGCCATCCGGCAAGGATTCAAACGGTTGTCGGGACAACTAAGCTTGACCGCTTGAAAGCCATATCCAAAGCGGCGGATATTACAATTACAAGGGAAGAATGGTACCGCCTGTATATGGCGGCCGGGAAGGTTCTGCCGTAAATTCACAAAGATGAAGGGGCAGACCTTGTGTCTGCCCCCAACCCTACGTACGCTTCGCCGCGCTTACCGGATACCATAATTCCATATAGGCGGTATCGGCTGGGTTTTTGTAATAAAACTCGGCGGAGAAGAAGTCAATTTCTAAACCGTGTTTTTCAATCCAAGCGTAACTGTAATTCATCGCCTTATACAGCGTGTCCGTGACAAGCTTCTCAAAATCCTCGGCCTCGAATCCGCAGACGATATACTCCCGCGCGGGAAGCCTCCACGGATGGAAACCGCCGTGATCCGCGCCCGGTTCAACCTCCGCCCCCGCGAAATAGCTGAAACAACCCTCGGGCGCGTCGCCCATAAACGACATGCCAAATTCGCGTCCTTCGGGCTTGCGGTTTATCCGGTGCTTCTCCCCATGAAAACGCGTCCATACCGCGCCGGGCTCATCCACACCGGTTACCTCGCCGGCGGGAATCTGCCCGTCAATGTTAATATGCCCCACAATACCGAGAAAATCAATGGGTTCTTCCAATACCCTCCGGTTGATTTCGAGTACAATCCCCTCGCTGATAAGCGGCACGCCCTCGTCAATCATCACATAACCCAGCAGCAGGTCGGGCTTGTTGAAATTGTTGAGCGGCACCGGGTTGTCGCGGTACTCGGATGGGCTGAACCCGTAGGCGTCCTTAAAGGCCCTCGTAAACGTCTCGTGGCAGTTAAAGCCGTATTCAAGCGCGATGTCCAAAACGCGGCGGTTCTTGTCCTCAAGGCTTTTGCCGGCCCTCGCCAGCCTGCGCAGCTTAATGTATTCGCGGACAGGCTTTTTTACAAGCCGGGCGAACAGACGCTGATAGTAAAACAACGACAGAGCGGCAATATCCGCTAACTCCTCAATGCTGATTTCCGCTTTGATATTATCCTCGATATAATCAAGCGTTTTCTGAATGGATTCCCATGCGTGCATACCATCCCCTCCTAAGAGCAGTATAACACGGATTATACGCGTTTGCTTGACTGTGTCTGCTCAAATCTGCGCCGGAACGTGATAATACGGTAAGCGCAAACTTTCCCGGAATCCAAGCTTTTTCGCCAGGTTAACCGAAGCCGCGTTTTCCAGGCGGCAAGACCATACGGGTTCCAGATTATTCGCAAGGCTGTAATTGATAAGCGCCATGCATACGGCGCGGGCCAGTCCCTTGCCTCTGTGCCCCTCCGCCGTTTCTATGCCTATTTCCAGACAGCCGTCATGCAGATAAGACGTGAACGCCGTCGCAGCCGGTTTGCCGTTAACCATAGCCGTGAAGCCGGCGCAGTATTGTGAAAACAGACGCTCATCACGCCAAAACGCCTTGGGGACTACCGAGCCGTCAATGGAGTTAAACATATCGGCGGTTGTGGGGATAATTGAATAATCGTTCAAGTTTATTTCATGGTTATTTTTCTTATATTCCTCTCTGTCAAACGCAAAGTTCAAGCGGCTGTAACGAACCGCTTTTTTTGCGTTTGCTAAACCGTCCAGCCAGGCGTCCCATGCCCTTGGGTGGGCTTGAAGCCATTCGTCCCGCCTGTTTTTTTGCCCGAAATAGGCGGTGAGTTCATTGTTAAACCGCTCATTCCCGGCATCCCCGAAAAGCAGCGACATCTTTCCGTAGGAATGGACGGCATAAAATGATTTGGGATTATTTACCGAATCAACAAAGACCTTGCCCTCCGCATGCCCGGCGATAACAGAGCGCGCGAAAAATGTGTTGAAACCGACGCGCTTTAACGGTGACAGCAGGATTTCATACTTGCTTTCGTCCAATTGGATCATGGAAACATCCCCCTTATACCATGTTGCAATTAACTATCACTAAGATTGCAAGATGGTATTAATTAATATTGAAAAATCATGTGATATGCTTTATGATAACAGTACGCGGAGCGCCGTTCAATTAATGAAAACGGCATCTATACCGGTACAGATTCGGGGCTTGGGCATGGCGCGCTATAAATACGAAAATGTTTCAAATATTATCAGGGACAAAATACTGCGCGGCGTTTATAAAGCCGGAAGCAAGCTGCCGTCCATATTGTCGCTGGCCGATGAGATGTCCCTTAACGCGGATACCGTAATACGCGCGTACAGGCTTCTTGAATCCGAGCATTTAATTTACTCGGCGGCCAAGAGCGGGTATTACGTGGTGAAATCCGCCTGTCCCGACCTCCAAGAGCCGTCCGTCATTGACATGCTCTCGGTAAACCCCGCGGCTGAGATCAATCCGTACAAGGATTTCCATCATTGCATGGAAAAGGCCATTTCACTTTACGAAAACAAGCTGTTCACATATTCCCCCGCGAAGGGTATGCCGGAGCTGATTGCCGCGCTTGCAAAGCATTTGCAAAACCATCAGATATTCGCGAAGGAACGGGATATCTTCATTACCACGGGGGCGCAGCAGGCGCTGTATATCCTTGCGGCGATGGATTTCCGCAGCGGGCGCGATGCCGTCCTTGTTGAGCAGCCGACTTATAATGTTATGCTGGATATTATCAGGCTGAATAAAATTCCGGTTACAGGCATTGAACGGACGGAGGACGGCCTTGACCTTGGGGAATTGGAAAGGATTCTTGCGCGGAAGGACATAAAATTCCTCTACCTGATGCCAAGGTTTCAGAACCCCGCCGGGTTTTCGTATACGAACAGGCAGAAGAAAGAGATTCTGCGCTTGGTGAGGAAGTATGATACGTATATCGTTGAGGACGATTACCTGGCTGATTTGGAAACAAATCCTAAAAACGACCCGTATATGGCTTTTGATACGGACGGTAACGTTATTTATGTCAAGAGCTTCTCAAAGACGCTGCTGCCGGGGCTTAGGCTGGGGGCGGCTGTTATCCCCGCGCGGATACAGGATGAGTTCATTAAAAGGAAAAACGCCATAGACCTTAATTCGTCGGTCTTTTCTCAGGGCGCGCTGGAGATTTACCTGCGCAGCAGTATGTACGGGCCGCATGTGAAGCGGACGAGGGCTTATTATAAGAATAAAATGGACATTTTACGCGGCGAATTGAGGGATTTCAACTGCTATGTGCCCGCTTCCGGTATCTTTGCCTGCATTGATACGGGAAACGCGCCGCCGGATGTTTTGGTTGAAAAGCTTAAAAAGAGCGGTTTGCTGACGATGGGTACGGATACGTTTTATATTGATGGCTTCGCGCATAGCGGGGGGATAAGGCTTTGCACGTGTAAAGCTGAGGCGGGAGCTATTCCCCGTGCCGCAGGGGTCTTGAAATCGGTTTTATTGAAGGGAGGCGCTTGCGATTTCGGAAAGGATACTGATAGTTGAGGATGAGCGGGAGATTGCGGACTTGGTTGAGTTGTATTTACAGAACGAAAACTACACCGTTTTTAAATATTATACCGCGCATGAGGCGTTGGAGCGTATCGTCAGGGAGGAATTTGACCTTGCGGTTCTGGACATTATGCTGCCCGATTCCACAGGCCTTGCCATCTGCCAGAAAATACGCGAGAAGCATACGTATCCGGTGATAATGCTGACCGCCAAGGACGCGGAGACGGATAAGATTACCGGGCTTACGCTGGGCGCGGACGACTATATTACAAAGCCGTTCCGCCCGCTGGAATTGGTGGCGCGGGTCAAGGCCCAGCTTCGCCGTTACAAGAAATACAGCGGGGGAGCGCCGGGTGACAGCGGCGTGATTGTGCATTCCGGTCTTGTCATAAACGTGAACACGCGGGAGGTTTTGCTGAACGAGAAGCCGCTGTCCCTTACGCCGACGGAGTTTTCGATACTGCGGATACTGTGCGAGCATAAGGGGACGGTTGTCAGCGCCGAAAAGCTGTTCCACAAGATTTGGGGCGACGAGTATTTTACGAAGAGCAACAACACGATAACCGTGCATATCAGGCATCTGCGCGAGAAAATGGGGGATACGCCGGATAATCCGCGTTATATAAAGACGGTGTGGGGGGTCGGCTATAAAATTGAGAAATAGGCGGGGGCAAAAGCAGGATTATACGGCCTTTAAGCGGAAGATATACTGGAGGATCGCGCTGATTACCGGTATCGCGCTGATTACGGTTGTTTTACTGCGCGTGATTGCCAGAAATAACAACCTGGCTGATATTATCGTGTCGGTTATGCAGAGATTTTTTAATATGTCTTTCGATTACGCGCAAAGGTTTTATTGGAGTAATATCCGCCGTAATATTGATCTTCTAACGTTTGCGTGCGTGGCGGGTTTTTTTGTTGTTTTATCCGGTTCGCTTTTGTCGCAGTTCGCCAAGTATTTCCATGAGATAAGCGACGGCTTGGACGCGCTTGTTAAGGACAATGGCGGCGAGATTAAGCTGTCCTATGAAATGGCTTCGATGGAGAGCAAGATTAAAACCATAAAACACCAGCTTGAGAAGCGCGAGCAAGACGCGAAATTGGCGGAAGCGCGCAAGAACGACGTGGTTATGTTCCTTGCCCACGATATTAAGACGCCGCTTACCTCGGTTATCGGGTATTTGAGCCTTCTGGACGAGGCGCCGGACATGCCGCCTGAACAAAAGGCCAAGTATATCGGCATCACGCTGGAAAAGGCCAGTTTGCTTGAGGGGCTGGTGGACGAGTTTTTTGACATTACGCGGTATAATTTGCAATCCATAACGTTGTCTAAGGAAAATATCGATTTGTATTATATGCTGGCGCAGATGACGGAGGAGTTTCATCCCCTGCTCGCGTTAAAGGGGAAACAGATAAAGCTCAGCGCGCCGGAGGATTTGACGGTTGGCGGCGACCCGGACAAACTGGCGCGGGTTTTTAAGAATATATTAAAAAACGCCGTGGCGTACAGCGCGGATAACAGCGTTATTGATATATCGGCCGCGGTGTCGGGCGATATGGTCGCAATTGTGTTTAAAAACGCCGGGAACGTGCCGGCGGAGAACCTTTCGTCCATTTTTGATAAATTTTACAGGCTGGATTCCGCGCGTTCCACCGATACGGGCGGAGCGGGCCTGGGGCTTGCGATTGCGAAGGAGATTGTCGCGGCGCATGGGGGGAATATACGGGCGGACAGCAATGGAGGGTATATAATATTTACGGTAGAGCTGCCATGCTTTTAACCAATCTTCATATTTTCTTAATAATTAAACAATAGAGTATTATGAAACGGCCCGTTCCTTTTTGGTAAAATTAATCGGAAGGAGTGGGTAGTGTGAGTAAGTTAAAAATAGCCGTGCTGTTTGGCGGGTGTTCGCCGGAATATTGCGTTTCCCTGCAATCCGCGTATGCCGTTATAACGCATCTTGATACGGGGAAGTATACGCCCGTTTTGATAGGTATATCAGAAATGGGCGAATGGTTCAGGTTTACGGGCGATGCCGGTAAAATTAAGGATGATACATGGTGCAATCCCGGCGACTGCACCAGGGCTGTTATATCGCCCAGCCGCGAAACGCGCGGTTTGCTGGAGTTTTCGGCTGATGGGGTACGGGAGGTAAGGCTTGACGCGGCTATGCCCGTGCTGCACGGAAAATACGGCGAGGACGGGACGGTTCAGGGGCTGCTGGAGCTTGCGGGCATACCCGTTGTGGGCTGCGGCACGTTTTCCTCCGCGGTTTGCCTGGACAAGGACAGGGCGCGTAAGCTGGCGGGGGTTGCGGGTGTCAGGATTCCGAAATCTTTTGTGGCGGAGGAAAACGATGATAAGGTTTTGGCGGAGGAGCGGGCCGGCGCTCTGGGATATCCGTTGTTTGTGAAGCCCGTCAGGGCGGGGTCGTCCTTCGGCATTACTAAGGTGTTAAATAAAAACGAATTGCCCGGGGCTTTCAGGCTGGCCTTTGAATACGACAGCAGGGCCATTGTTGAGGAATGTATCGACGGTATTGAGATTGGATGTTCGGTGCTTGGCAAGGATGAACTGGTTATCGGGCAGCTGGATGAGATTGAGCTGTCCGGCGGGTTTTTTGATTACAAGGAGAAGTACACGCTTGAAACGTCGTCCATACATGTGCCGGCGCGTATAACACCGCAAAAGGCCGGGGAAATCAAGGATACGGCGAAGGTTGTCTACAAAGCGCTGGATTGCGCGGGCTTTGCGCGGGTGGATATGTTTTTGACGAAGTCCGGCGAGATTTACTTCAGCGAGGCGAACACGATCCCCGGGTTTACCTTACATAGCCGCCTGCCGAATATGCTGAAAGCCATCGGCATGAGCTTTGAGCAGGTGCTGGACCGGGTGATAGAACTGGCGGTGGGCGCATGATAACGGTTTCCTTATCGAAAAACGACGTCCACAACGGCAGCTTGATCCTTGTGAACAGGGATTGCCCGGTATACGCGGAGCATTGCGGGAATAGGCTGATGCCTGTCGGCGATAACGGCAAGGTGCTGATTGAAAAGAGCGCGGCAAATGTTTTAAAGAAGCTGATGAGGGATATGAATCTTGGGGAGAAGATAATCGCCACAAGCGGCTACCGTTCCAAGGAAAAGCAGACGAAGCTGTACGAAAATTCGCTGACGGACAACGGCCTTGAATTTACCGCGAAATACGTGGCGCTGCCGGATCACAGCGAGCACCAGACGGGGCTTGCGGTTGACCTTGCCTTGAAACAGCGGGATATAGACGATATAAGGCCGTATTTCCCGTACACGGGGGATTGCGGGGCTTTCCGGGAGAAGGCCACCGTTGCCGGGTTTATCGAACGGTATCCCGAGGGCAAGGAAAAAATAACGGGCATTGCGCACGAGCCTTGGCATTTCCGTTACGTTGGCGCGCCCCACGCGAAGATAATGCATGAAATGAGCGTTACCCTTGAGGAATATCATTTGTTGATGAAGGAATTTCCGTATGGGGAAAAGCCGTTTAAATTTGATTTCGACGGTTCCACCGTCAGTATCTCTTATCTTGCGGCGGGAAGTGAGCAGACGGTGTTTGAGACGGAGAGCGACGTGCCGTTTTCGGTGTCGGGGGATAATATGAACGGGTATATTATTACTAAATGGGTGGGCTGAAATGAAGCCTGAGGGGGAATACGGCGCAATTGACTGTTTCAGGGTGGTTGCCGCGCTGCTGGTTGCCGGCATACATACGTATCCCTTGTCCGGGATAAGCGGTGACTTGAATTTTTATGTAATCCATGTCTTCGCGCGGATAGCGGTGCCGTTTTTCCTGATGGCTACGGGGTTTTTTCTGTCGTCGCCGATGAAAGCGGTGAAAAAGACGGGGCTGCTGTATTTAGGGGCGACTGTTCTGTACTTGCCTGTCAGTATTTACGCCGGGCATTATTCGGAGGGGAATATTGCCGTCAATTTAGCCAGGAACCTTATATTTGACGGGACCTTCTATCATCTGTGGTATCTGCCCGCGTCTATAATCGGTGTACTGTTACTTTGCGTTTTAGGACGCAAGCTCACGCTGCGCGTTGTCCTGGGCATATCGCTTGCGTTGTATGTTTTCGGCTTGTTTGGGGACAGTTATTTTGGCGTTATAGAAAATGCTCCGTTTTTTGGCGCGGCCTATGATGCTTTGTTTAGGGTGTCATCCTATACGCGCAACGGGGTTTTCTATGCGCCCGTGTTCCTTGCCATGGGGGCGTTTTTGGCGAAAATGGCAAAGCGGCCCGGTGTTGGGTTAAGCGCTGCCGGGTTTGCCGCGTCCGCGCTGCTTATGCTGGCGGAGGGCGCGCTCTTGCGCCGTTTCGATTTGCAACGCCACGACAGCATGTACGCGATGCTTATCCCGTGCGTTTTCTTCCTGTTTTGCCTTTTGCTTACGCGGAACGGCAAAGCGAGGCCGGTTCTGCGTACGGTTTCGCTGTGGATTTATATCCTGCATCCGCTTGTTATTATAGCCGTGCGCGGCGCGGCGCGGGTTACCGGGCTTACCGGCCTTTTGGTAACTAATAATCTAATTCATTATTTCGCCGTATGCCTGCTTTCGTGCGTGTTTTCGGTTTTGATAGCGAAGTTACAGGTTAAAATGCATTTATATTGATTTTCTGCGCAAAATACCCTTAGGGACTGTGCGTAAATAACTTCCCTATTTAACTTGTCTTTTTGCCAAACTGCGTCGTCAGCTTCTCCCTTCTGTGCCCTAGGGCACACGCGGTCAAAGCTTCCTAGCATTTTGACAAAAATCCTGCGTTAAATTTAGGGAACTTATTTACTTACAGTCCCTAATCAATTATTATGGTGAGGTGCCTATATGAAAAAATGTTTTGTATTGCTGATAATACCGGTTTTGCTCTTATCCGGGTGCGCGGCGGGGGAGGGCGGAAACGCGGCGCAGCCCATTGGCACGGTTGAGGTGCAGGCCAACGAAAAGGATTTTTCAAAGTCGTCGGGCAGCCACATTTCGGCTTTCTCGACAGAATACAACGAGAATAACAAGAGCCGTTCCCACAACATCCGCCTTGCGTCCGAGGCTGTGGACGGAGTCATTGTGCGTCCGGGCGAGACGTTCTCATTTAATGACACGGTTGGCTCGACGTCGAGGTCAAACGGCTACAAGCAGGCCACGGTTTTCTTGAACCGCGAGAAAACCAAGGGTTATGGGGGCGGGATATGCCAGGTAAGCACAACGCTGTATAACGCGGCGGAAATGGCGGGTATGGAGATTGTTGAGCGGCATTCGCATTCGCTGGACATAACCTATATCGAGGAAGGGCGCGACGCGACGACCTCGCACAGGGGTAAGCTGGATTTTAAGTTTGAGAACCCGTATGATTTCCCGGTTGTTATACGTGTGGGGAACGAAAGCGGAACCATAACCGTTGAGTTTTATGTATTATAATGCGTAACAATAGGGGCGGACCTTGTGTCTGCCCCTATTGTGTGTTATAGTAAACAGTGGAGGGGATTGGGATGCTGAAAGTAATGCTTGCGGACTCCGACGCGGAAAACATCAGGAATTTCAGGACTTACATAAAAATGGCGTTCCCGGATATTAAGATAACCGGGTACGCGGCGCCGGACAAGGATTTTATCGGCCAAGTCAAGGAACAGGACCCTAACCTTATTATAGCTGACATTCATTTCCTTGGAACCGGGGCGTTGCAAAAGCTGCGCGACGTTTACGAGTTTTTCCCGGACAAGAGGTTTATCCTGTACGGGACTTACAACGACGCCGAGTATATGGAGAAATCCGGGGAATACGGGGTTATCAACTATATCTACAGGCCGGTCAAGCCGGGCGACCTTGAGAAGAGCCTGCACCACGCGCTGAAGGTTTTTGCGGAGATACTGAGGGTTGAGACGGAACGCAGGAAGCTGGTGGAGCAGTACCATGATAATATTGAGATGTTCCGGGACCGCTTTTTGAACAACCTGACGAAGGGGCATTTGACCGACGAATCGGAGATTATGCAAAGCCTTAATTACTTCAACATACGCCTAACCCCGGGATACTGCGTTTTTACCGTAAGGATAGACCATTTCAAGAAAATAATTCTGACGATTGACGAGATGGAGAAATATCTGCTGGTTTATAAGATTCTGCTTATAATCAACGAGGGCTTGAAGCGCATCGGAAGCGGCGCCGCGGTCGTAAACCGCCTGAACACCGTTTCCGTCATACTGGGCGGCAATTTGCCCCTGCTTGAGGCGATAAAGTTCTGCGACGGGCTGCGTTTGGACATCCAGCACCAGGCCAGGACAAACGTAACCATCGGGCTGGGACGGGTTTACAATAACGTCCGCGATATTGCGGTGTCGTACAGGGAGTCGGAATCGGCCCTGCGCTACAGGCATTATATGGGTTATAACACCGTTATCCCGATTCAGTTCGTGGAGCCTATGAACAATATCACATACCGTTATCCCCTTGAAAAAGAGGAACGGCTGGTGTATTCCGCCGTTACGGGTGAATACGAGAGCTGCCGGGAGCTGCTTGGGGGGATTTTCAAGGCGCTGAGGGCTTGCGGGCCGCTGCCGGATAAGCTTATCCCTAAGATTATTATGGACATACTGTTCCGCATAAGCCGTTTTGCCAGCGAGCAGAACATGAACATTGATGACCGCTTTACTACGTTTTTCCCGTCCAAGGAGGTCATCGCGCTGGATAATCTTGAGGATGCGTACGTATTTCTGAACACGGCGCTTAAAAGTTTCTGCTCATACATTATTAAGCTTAAAGAGGAATACAACGCGCGGCTTGTTGCGAAGGTAAAGGATTATATCAACGAGAATTACGGGCGGAATATCCCGATTTCAAGCCTTGCCGCGCAGATTGGCGCGACGCCTGAGTTCCTTGTGGAGATATTCCGCAAGGCGGAGGGCATGAACATTTACCAGTACGCCATTGATTTAAGGATAAAGAAAGCGGCGGCGCTGATGCAGAAGCAAGGCATGAGCGTGCTTGACGCGGCTAAGGAAGTGGGCTATGACGATGTTAAGTACTTTAACGCCGTGTTTAAGCAGCTTATGGGCATGACGGCGGACGAGTACAGGAAGGCGTCGCAGGCGCCTTAATCATTGCTCTTTAAATCAACAGGGATTGTCTTTGACAGCTCCGCCAGCAGCTCCGGCGTTAAGCGGACGGCGAAGGGTCTTAACGCGTAATACTTCATGGATTTCCCGGATTCGGATATTTCGTAGCTGCCTGTTACAATGGCGGCTTCTTCCAGTTTTTTGAGGTGGATATACAGAAGCGGCCTGCTCATGTGCATGATTTTCGCCAATTCGCTGACGTATCTCCGCTTTTCCGATAGAACGCCGGCTATTTTGATTCTCATGGGATGGGAGAGGGCGTCGAACAGCTTTGTGTAATCCTCGTGGCTTGATAGAATCAAGCTGTCATTTTCCACACTATCCTATCTCCTTCATCATCTTATTGATAGAGTCAAGGCTTTCCCTCATAACGGCAAGCTCTATTTTTATGTGGGCGTTGTCCTCCCTAAGTTCGGCTATCAGCTCGTCAAACTTGCGCCTGTTAATGCTCTCCGCCCTTGCTTTAAGTACATTGCTTACGTACTTAATTAGGGCGACAATAACCACAACCGCCGCCAATCCGGCGGCAACGCTTGGGATTAGCCAAATCAACTCGTATTGAATGTAAAATTTTTCCGCGTAGCTTTCCATGTGAATCTCTCCTTTAAGTAATGATATCATGTGTAAGCATTATATTACATGTGATATTAATTGTCAATATATATTTCGAATTGTTTTTCAAGTCCTGTCCTAACCGCCTCAAACCCGCGCTGGGAGAGGGTTTGAAATGTCAAATAAATGAAAAAAAAGCTGGCTTTTTTGTAGGGTTTGTGGTATAATTATTAGTGTTAAAGCCGTTTTAAAAGAAGGTTTTGTTAGACAAAACGGTTAGTTAAAATATTTGGGGGAGCGGATAATTATGGAAAACGTCATACAATTCTATGAAAATTATGATGAGGACGGACGCTTATTTCGTGACAAAGCGCATTTGCCGGAATATTTGACTACCGTTTACTATTTTGACCGCTTGTTTACGCCGGGCAGCCGGATTCTTGACGTATGCGCCGGGACAGGCAGATATTCGTTTTATCTCGCGGATAAAGGGCACCATGTTACCGCCTGTGATATTGTTGAACACTATGTCAATATTATCAAATCCAAGCCAAACGCGGATAAGTTAACCGATATAGCGGTTTGCAACGCGCTTGACTTGTCCCGGTTTGAGGAAAACGGCTTTGACGCGGTGCTGTGCATGGGGGCTTTATATCATTTAAGTTCAAATGACTTGAAGGAAAAAGCAATTTCCGAATGCATGCGCGTATGCAAATCGGGCGGCATAATCGCCCTTGCGTATGTAGTAGGCGGCTTGAATAAAGCCCTTGACGATAGCTACGAAGGAGTTTTCTTTTGCTCAACTCCGCGCGAAATAGAGGAAATCGCGGTAAAGTGCGGGCTTAAAAGGCTCCATAATATCGGCACGGACGGTATGGCATACAATAACGCAGCCAAATTAAACGGGGCGAGTGATGAGGATTTCCGGAAACATATGGAACGTCATTATTCAACGTGCGAAGATGAGGGCGTTGTTGAGGCAAGCGGTCATGCCCTTTGGATAGGGAGAAAGAATTGATATAAAATTAGGAAAGGGAAGAAAAGAACAGTTTAATGGATTTTATTAGAGAAAGCGTCGCTTTCGACCAATGGCTGAGGACGAATTTCCTGCCGCCGGCTTCGCAGCTTCTGTGGTATAAGCTGTTTATGCTGTCAAACGGCGCGGGCTGGCCCGAGTGGTTTGTGGTGCAGAATCTTGACCTGATGGCGTTGGTGCAGCTTAAAAACGAGAAAATATTTGTTGAATGCCGGAAGAAGCTGCTGGAAGCGGGGCTGATAACATATGAGAAGGGTAAAAAGGGGAGCCCGAATAGGTATAAATTAAATTCGTTGTTAAGATATACCGGTAAAACGACAGTACAAACGACAGTACAAACGACAGTACAAACGCCTGTCAAAACGACGGCCCAAACTACTGACTATTATAAACGAAAAGAAAATGAAAAAGAAAATATAAACCCCCTTAATCCCCCTTCGGGGGAAAGCGCGTGTGTTATACGCGAAATAATTGAATATTTTAACAAGCGCTGTAAAACCGAATACAAGCCTTACGGCAAATCCAGCACCAGGCATATCAACGCCCGATTGAACGAGGGCTATAAGCTCGCCGACTTCATAGCGGTTGTTGATAAAAAGGCGCTGGAATGGGAAACCAGGCCGGATATGGTGAAGTTTCTGCGCCCGGAAACGCTGTTCGGCGCGAAATTCGAGGGTTATCTTAACCAGCCGGACGCCAAGCCGCCAACACCGCAAAAATCCAAATTCGCCGATTATAAGGGGCGCGATTGGGATTTTGCGGAGCTGGAGCGGATGGCGGAAGAATATGCTGAGAGACAGGCAATAGGCAATAGTTAATAGGTAAAACCCCGGTGTTTGAGGCGGTTGGGAGGGCCGGTGCTATACCTTGAAGCAGCTTCCGCCTATGAATTCGCGTAGGATGGATGTTATCGGCACCTCGTCCGGCGGGAGGGCTACAAAGTTGTCGAGGTAGCCCAGGAGGCGCCGGGCGTCGGCTTTGCAGGCGGCGGAATCGTCTATGCCGAAGAGCAGCGGCTCTACGTATTGCTTCAGGACGCACATTTCGTAGATGAGGGCGGAGTTGAATACCACGTCCACGCTTTCCTGATAGGGGAAGATGTTCTTTTCCTCGCCGCGCGCCACGCTCTCCCACATGTACAGGGTGCTTACGGCGTTGCGCCCGCGGGTGCGCATGTCGCGCACTATGCGGCGGATAAGGCGCGTGTCCGAGGTGGGTATGCGGTTGTGGCGGTCCAGGTTTATTTGGGTCATGGCGCTGATGAAAACCTTGTATTTGCTGTCCTTGCCGATTTTGTCGGTCAGCGCGTCGTTCAGGCCGTGGATGCCCTCGATTACGAGTACGCCGTTTTGGTTCAGGCGGCACAGGTCGCCCTTGTACTCGCGCTCGCCTTTTTGGAAATTATAGGAAGGCATTTCGACGGTCTCGCCGTCAAGGAGCCTTATGAGGTCGCGGTTCAGCTGCTCCCTATCGACATGGTCGAAGCTCTCATAATCGGGCTTGCCGTATTCGTCCAGGGGCACTCTGTCCCTGCTGTGGAAGTAGTTGTCCAGAGAGATGACATGCGGTTCCAAGCCAAGGACGCGCAGCTGTACGCATAATCTGTGCGAGAATGTGGTTTTGCCCGAGGACGACGGCCCGGCGATTAAGACAATGGTTTTTTTGCCGTTATGGATATCGTCCGCAATGGCCGCAAGGCGTTTCTCGTGCAGGGCCTCGTTTACGCGGATGATGTCGCCGCCGCGCATCTCGCATATGGCGGAGTTCAGCGCTCCAACGTTGTCTATGCCCATAACACCCGCCCAGGCCGAGCTTTCCGCGTAAACGCCGCGTATCTTGCGAAGCCCGGTAACGTCCAGCACGGGCTTCGCGCTGCCCGGGTTGGGGATTTGCAATATGAAACCGCCCGGGACAGGCACAAGCTTGAAATCGCGTATATACCCGGCGGAGGGCGCAACCGGCCCGTGCAGGCAGATCCAATGCCCGCCCAGCATGTACAGCGTTACCGTGCGGGCGCGGCGGAAGCGCAGGGTGTTCAGGGTTACGGCGTCTCCGGCTTCCGCTAATATGGATTTGGCTTTACGCAGGCTCATGCTGGCGCGTTCAATGGGCATGTCCAGCGTGACGGCCTCGCGCATGGCGGCTTCGATGCGGGCGGTCTGTACTCCGTCAATATCTTTGTCCGAAACGCCTACAAGCTCACAGCTCAGGTTTTTATTTACGGAATGGTTGGTCACGACATCCGCGCCGGGGCCGAACAGGGTTTTAACGGCGTACACCATTAACAGCGCCGCGCTGCGCTGGTAGATCATATGGCCCTGACGGCGGCCTATATCCAAGAAGTCTATCTCGCTGTCCTCGTAAACATGGTCGGTAAGCTCCGCCATAACGTTGTTGCATATGGCCCCGAGAATGCCCTTTTCCATAGCGTCAGGCACAAGGCTCATTATAGTGGACCCGGCTTCCGTTTGCAATTCGCGCGCACCGATTTTTACCGTTACTTGTTTCATGGCGTACCTCCCGTTTTTGTGCTGTCACGTATTATAGTAACACTTATTTGTTGTAAAATCAAGATGATGGTGGTATAATGCTATATTAACGGAACGGTTTCATCTCGGAGGCTTGGAGGTATATGCGGATGATAAGGAAAAACGAAGCGGAAAACAGCTATTTTAACGGCCTTTTCAACAGAATCCGCCTGCATATGCGTCCCAAGCTTATATCCATATTTCTGATATTCAAGGTTATTCCGCTGGTTGTGCTTACTGCCGTGGCTTGGACGCATATTGTGAACCTGGGCGGCACGCTCCGGGAGATAGCCAGCGAGGACGCGACGAGGGCCTTAAACAACCTCGCCCGGGAAAACATCGAACGCGTAACGACGGACACCGCCAACGCCATAGCGGGTTTCCTGTACGCGCGGGACGCGGATATACTTTATCTTTCAAAGCTTGAGCCTACGGAGGAGAACTACGCCGCCTTCGCGGAAAGCCAGGTTGGCAGGCTTTTCCGGCATAACGACTGGATCCTGAGCCGGGACGGGAGCTATTGGATTCCAACCGTGCGGGGGCTTGGCGGAATCAGCGCCCATAACCTTGACAAATCGACAAATATTGAAAATAATGACCGGGACGGCTTTTTTTACCGCGCGCCGGACACATTTGCGTACATACGCGCGCCCTTATACGACCAGATCGCGTTTATAGACCTTGAGGGCAACGAAACCGTAAAATACACATCCCCGAACTCCACCAAAATCAATTATCCCATGGACAGCCGCCTGAACAATGTCACAAGGAGGAGCGGCACATATATATACGCCGAGGATTACTTTGACGCGCTGAAACGTTTGAAACCCGGCGAGATTTATGTGTCGGACGTTATCGGTGCGTATGTCCCGACCAATTTTATCGGCATGTATACGCCGGAAATCGTGGCGGGCGCGGCGGACAACCCCCTTTATGGGATAGACGTCTATTACGACCCTTACAACCAGGCCTTTGCCGGGGCGGAAAACCCCAATGGGCGGCGGTTTGAGGGCATTGTGCGCTGGGCGGCGCCCGTAACGGATGAAAACGGCGAAATAACGGGATTTGTGACATTCGCGCTGAACCACGACCATATAATGGAATTTGTCGAGCGTTTAACGCCCACGGGCGAGCGCTACACGGAAATGCCCAGCGCATACGAGGGCAACTATGCCTTTATCTGGGATTATCAATGCCGCAATATCGCGCATCCCAGGCATCACTCCATCTACGGGTTCGACCCCCTTTCGGGCAGCCCGCAGATTCCGTGGCTTGAGGAGTCGATTTACATGGCGTGGCGGGAAAGCGGCGTGGAGCAATGGTACGATTATGTTAAGCATGTGCCAAGCTTTGACAACCAAAGCCGTGATAAATTACCCGCTGCCGAGCTGACGAGGCGGGGTTTGGTGGCCTTGGACGGGCGTTACCTGAACAACGCGCCGCAATGTACGGGCTGGATGGATTTGACGCATGACGGCGGCTCCGGTTCCTTCTGGATACTTTGGAGCGGCCTGTACAAGCTGACGACAGCGGCGGCTGTGCCTTACTACACCGGGCAGTACGCGCCCGGGGAGGAAAACGGCTATTCACGCCGGGGCTTTGGCTTTGTTACCATAGGCGCGGGGCTGGAGGACTTTACGGCCCCGGCGGAGCGGCTCGTAACACGGCTGGACGGCGTTATATCGGATATGCATATGTCAACGGGGCTTCAACTGCTGGTTTCGGCGCTGGTGCTGATACTGTGCGTTGTCCTTGTGGCTGTCTGGATAGCCGGTTCGCTGACGACCAGCATAAATACGCTTATTGACGGGATGTCGCGGTTCCGGGCGGGGGAGCGGCAGTTCAGGTTCAAGACCGCCGCGCAGGACGAGTTCGGCACGCTGGCAAACAGCTTTGACGAAATGTGCGAAAATATCGAGAGAAACGTGGGCCACGCCCAGAGTATCATAGACAAGAACCGCAGGTTCATCTACGTGAACGCTAAAGGCCTTGCGCTGATAGATAAAACGTTAGGGGAGATTATCGGGACGCCCTTCTCGGAACGCAGCGTCTACCCCGAAAATTCGGTTTATGACCCCATCGCGGCGTTGGAGGAGGGCAGGGAGGCCAGCGTTATGCTCCTTGCGGACGGCGTTACCTATATTAAAGGCTCCGCAAACTACCTCTTTGACAATGACGGCAATATAAACGGCTATATAATCACGTCCACGGACGTAACGGAGATACAGAACGCCCGTAACAGGGCGGAGCAGTCAAGCAAGGCGAAGGGCGATTTCCTCTCCAATATGAGCCATGAGATACGCACGCCCATGAACGCCATAATCGGCATGACGGCGCTGGGTAAATCCGCAGCGGACATTGAGCGCAAGAACTACTGCCTGACGCGGATTGAGGGCGCTTCCACGCTCTTGCTGGGCATTATAAACGACGTGCTGGACATGTCTAAGATAGAGGCGGATAAGTTCAGTCTGAACTACGTGGACTTTGACTTTGAGAACATGCTGAGGATCATCGTCAATGTCATTAACCTGCGTATTGACGAGAAGCAGCAGCAGTTCACGGTGGTGCTTGACGAAAACATCCCCGATATGCTTATCGGCGACGACCAGCGGCTTTCGCAGGTTATAACGAACCTGCTCTCCAACGCCGTGAAGTTTACCCCGCCGGAGGGCTCCATCGAGCTGGAGGCGCGGCTGCTCCGAACCGACGATAATATCTGCGAGATACAGATTACCGTCACCGACACGGGGATAGGCATTGACAAGGATAAATTCGAGCATATATTCAACCTCTTTGAGCAGGCCGAAAAACGTACGACCCGCGATTTCGGAGGCACGGGGCTGGGGCTTGCCATATCCAAGCGCATTGTGCGTATGATGGGCGGCGATATCTGGATTGAGTCGGAGGTTGGCAGGGGAAGCGCGTTCCATTTTACCATCCGCCTTGAACGCAGCGACAGGAAACGCCCGGACATAGCCGCCGCGGATTTCAGTAAGCTGCGCGTGCTGGCGGTGGACGATAACCGCGATATATGCGAGTATTTCGCGGATATAGCGCACAGGCTGGGGTTTGAGCTGCAAACCGTTGCCAGCGCGGAGGAGGCCATTGATGCTGTAAACGCCTCCAAGCCGTATGATCTGTTTTTTGTGGATTGCCACCTGCCCGGCATGAACGGCATCGAATTTTCCGCGTGGATACGGGAGAATGTGCAAGGCAGGCATATGGTTATAATGATTATGTCGGCCGAGCGCTCAACCATCGAGGACGAGGCGCGGGAGGCGGGCGTTACGAGGTTTTTGCAAAAGCCGCTGCTGCCCTCCCTGATTGCGGAGTGCATGGCTGAGTATATACATCATGTTGAAAACCTTGAGATACGGCCGGAGCCGGGGCTTGACGGCGAAGATTCCCGCAATTTGTCCGGTCATTGCGTGCTGATAGCGGAGGACGTTGACATAAACCGCGAAATCGTGGCGGCGCTGCTGGAGCCGACGGGCGTTGACATCGAATCCGCCGAAAACGGCGCGGAAGCCCTGCGGCTGTTTAAAAAGGCCCCGGAACGCTATGACATGATATTTATGGATGTGCAAATGCCCGAAATGGACGGTTATACAGCCACCAGAGCCATACGCGGCCTGGGGTTCGTCTGGGCCAGGGAAATCCCCATAGTCGCCATGACCGCCAACGTATTCAGAGAGGATATAGAGCGCTGTCTGGCCTCCGGCATGGACGACCACATCGGTAAGCCCATCGAATACGGCGATATGATAAGGAAAATGGAGCTTTATTTGAAAAAGAAAGCGGATTTCATTTAAATTCATTTAAATTATCTTGGGGTGAAACCAATGACCAGCCATAAACCCAGAAGAAGCAAATTGGCCGCGCGCGTCAGGTACAGCAATCTAAGCGTGCTGATGCTTGTGCTTGCCGTGATTACCGTGCTTGCCGTTGTTTTGGCTACCGGCGTGGCCGGCAGGGCTTCGGAAGACCTTGCGACCGCCTATTCGGTAATGGCGGTTGATAAGTTTGAGTCGTATATAAGCCGCGACTTGATTCTGCTGCAAAAGGCGGCGAACTGTAAGATTATTAAGGAATGGTTTGCCGACGAGGGCAATCCTGAAAAACGCGCCGCGGCGTTTGAGGCTATGAGGGAATACACCGAGATGACGTACCAGTCGCAGCTCTATTTCAATGTAAGCGGCTCGCTGAACGAATATATCATATGCATAGAGTCGGGTATCGATAACTTCATCCCCTACGGCGTTTTGGAATGGGACAACCCCGACGACGGCTGGTATTTCGTTATGCTTCAGTTGGACAACGAATATACCCTGAATATCGGCAAGGATAAAATGGAGCGGATGGAACGGATATGGATTAACCGGAAGGTGTGCGTTGACGGGGAAACCGCCGGCGTCGCCGCTTCCTGGCTGCATATTGATTCCGTGCTTGAAAGCATGTTCGGCTGGTACGAAGAGAACAGCGTAAGGGGATATGTTATCGACAAGCAGGGAACTATCAGGATGGACAATTCCCTGCGCAGAAACAACGGCTTTACGAACGTCGGGACGCATATAGGGAGCACCGACGCTTTTCTGGGAGCCGCCTTTGAGCAGTATATACTTGATAACCCCAGTTATTGCACAATCGGAGGGCCGGTAGAGGTCGTCAAGCTTGCGGGCGGGCCGTACAGCTATGCCTCCATCGCGCCCATAACAGGCTCGCAATGGCTGGTCGTAACCATGTACAACAGCGATTACCTCTTTAACGCGGCGGATTTACTGCCCTTTGCCGTTGCGGTGGTATCGGCCCTTATCATCTATATGTTCGTAAACTCTGTCATAACGCGCCGCTATGTGTATACGCCGCTCTCCCATCTTACGGAAAGCGTTTCGCAAATCACCAAAATGCCGCATGACGGGTCCGCGGCGGTTTACGGAAACGGACGCGACGACGAAATCGGCGAGCTGTCCCGCAAGGTGCAGGAAATGTGGGACGACCTGTACGCCAATAATTTAAACCTTCTAAACACCACGGTTAAGCAGATGCGGCTTGACAAGCTCCTCCAGTCGGTAAACGCGGCGGCGGCGGTGCTGATGAATGTGGACGACGGCGAAAATTATAAAAAGTCCATGTACGAATGCATGAAGCAGCTAGGCATAAACCTGAACGTAGACCGCGTGCAGCTCTGGCGCAACGAGAGCCACGACGGCATCCTCTACTACGCCATGAAGCACGAATGGTACACCCAGGAGGGCAGTCACGGGGCGCAAAGGCGTCTAACGACAAAATTATGCTATAACGACATGCCCGGCTGGGAGGAATTCTTCCGTAACGGCGGCTGCCTGAACGGTTCCCTGGTAAGCCTTCCGGAAGCGGAGCAGAATTACCTGCGGTATTACAACTTAAAATCCGTTATTATAATCCCGGTCTTTTTACAGGACGAGTTCTGGGGCATCTTCGCCATAGACGACTGCCAAAACGAGCGTATATTCGAAGACGAGGAAATGGACATCCTGCGCTCCGCAAGCCTTATAATCGCCAGCTCATACCACCGCTCAGAGCAGGACGCCGAAATAAAAGAGGCGCACAAACAGATGGCTCACATGCTGGATGATATTAAAGCGCGCGATAACCTGCTCAGCGCGGTAAACCGGTCAATCAGGAACCTGCTTGAGGCCGAAACGAATATGTTCAACGACGCAATGCTGGGCAGCATGGAAATGCTGGCGGAGGCCGTCAGCGCCGACCGTATGGTAATTTCAAGAAACCATATGGAGGAGGACGGGCTTTACAGCACCCAGCTTTACGTGTGGACCGGGGTTAAGGGCGAAGAGCCGGTTAAGGGGGATGGGAAAGGCGTTTCCTTCAAGCTTGACGAGCTTTTGCCGGAGTGGCGCGGAAGGATGGAACACGGGAATTGCGTGAATACCTTAGTCCGCAATATGTCACCGGGCGAAAAGTTGTTCTTCGGGTCGAGGAGCATCAAATCACTGATTGTCGTGCCGATATTTATACATGGGGAATCGTGGGGGTTTGTCGGCTTTGACGATTGCCATGTTGAACGCCATTTCACAGAAAGCGAGGAGGAAATACTGCGTTCGGGCAGCCTTCTGATTGCGAACGCCATGCAAAGGAATGAGATAAACAAGGAGCTAAAGGAGGCCTTTGAACGGGCCGAGACCGCCAATACCGCAAAGAGCAGTTTCCTCTCCAACATGAGCCACGAGATAAGGACGCCGCTGAACGCGATTATAGGCATGACGATGATAGGCAAGGCCGCGGACAACGCGGAAAGGAAGGATTACTCTTTTGAGAAAATAGAAACCGCGTCGATTCATTTGCTGGGCGTTATAAACGACGTACTGGATATGTCGAAGATTGAGACAAATAAATTCGAGCTGTCCAATGTGGAGTTCGATTTTGAAAAGCTGGTGCGCAAGGCCGTGGACGTCATAGGCTTCCGCACGGAGGAAAAGCGGCAGCAGCTTATCGTAACAATCGACCCGGAGATACCCCGTGTCGTGACCGGGGACGACCAGCGTCTGGCCCAGGTAATAGCGAACCTGCTCTCAAACGCCGTGAAGTTTACGCAGGACTTTGGGGAGATAAGCTTTGACTCGCGGCTGCTGGAAGAGCGGGATTGCGTTTGCACCATCCAGGTAACGGTTAAGGACAACGGCATAGGGATCAGCCCCGAGCATCAGCAGCGGCTGTTTAACTCATTTGAGCAGGCCGAGAGCCATACCTCGCGCAAGTTTGGCGGGTCGGGGCTTGGGCTTGCCATATCCAGGCGCATCATAAACCTTATGGGCGGAGATATCAGGGTAGAGTCGGAGCTTGAAGAGGGAGCGGTTTTCATATTTACGGTTAAATTGGGGTGCAGGAGGGAAGACAGTATAGTCGGGCCTGTGCCGCCAACCCCCGGGTATGAACGCGCGGAGTATCAGGGCGCAGTATCGTTTAAGGGGCATCGGGTGCTTTTGGCCGAGGATGTGGATATAAATAGGGAGATTGTTGAAATCCTGCTTGAGCCTACAGGCCTTGAAATCGAATGCGCCGCAAACGGCGTGGAAGCGCTGCGCATGTTTTCGGAAAACCCCGGGCGTTACAGCCTGATACTGATGGACGTGCAAATGCCTGAGATGGACGGTTTGGAAGCCACGCGCCGGATTCGCGAAACGGATACGCCCTGGGCCGCCAAAATACCCATACTGGCAATGACGGCCAACGTCTTTACGGAGGATATAGAAAAATGTTATGAAGCAGGCATGAACTCCCATATCGGGAAACCCATCAATTTCGATGATATGGTGAGGAAAATGAAGAGGTATTTAGAGCCTAACATAAATCAAGAGGATTAAAAGGATGGTGAACAATGAAGCATTTCTTAGGCATTGAACTGGGTTCGACACGCATTAAAGCAATGTTAATCGGCGAAAATTACATACCCGCCGCATCGGGCAGCTTCGACTGGGAAAACCGCTACGAAAACGGGCATTGGACGTATAATCTGGACGATGTGTGGACGGGATTGCAAACAAGCTTCAAACGGCTTGTGGACGAGTACGCCGCCAACTACGGAAAGCCGCCGGAGGACATCGGCGGCATAGGCATTTCCGCGATGATGCACGGCTACCTCCCATTCGACAAGGACGGCAGGCAGCTTGCCGGGTTCCGCACATGGCGCAACACCAACACGGGCGGCGCGGCGGCGGTCCTTACAAAAATATTCGGCTTCAACATCCCCCTGCGCTGGAGCGCGGCGCATCTGTACCAGGCCGTCCTGAACGGCGAGGAGCACGTAAAGGACATACATTTCCTGACAACCTTGGCGGGATATGTCCACTACAGTCTGACGGGCGAAAAGGCGGCCGGGATAGGCGAGGCATCCGGCATGTTCCCCGTGGACAGCGCGACGGGTACATATAACATGCGGATGCTTAATGAATTCGACGCGCTTATCGCGGACAAGGACTTGCCCTGGAAGGTCGCGGACATTTTACCAAAATCCTTAGGCGCGGGCGAAAACGCCGGAACGCTTACGGCGGAGGGCGCGAAGCTCCTTGACCCGTCGGGGCTGCTGAAGCCCGGCATACCCTTCTGCCCGCCCGAGGGTGACGCAGGCACCGGAATGGTGGCGACAAACAGCGTAACCGTCAACACGGGCAATGTTTCTGCGGGAACCTCCATTTTCGCCATGTTCGTGCTGGAGAAAGAGCTGTCGCGTCTTTATGAGGAAATTGACATGGTGATGACCCCGGCGGGCAAACCCGTGGCCATGGTTCACGGCATCAACTGCACGGGCGACCTGGACGCGTGGGTTAAGGTCTTTGGCGAGGCCGCGTCGCTTCTGGGCGTCGATACGGACAAATCGGCGCTTTATGACACGCTGTACGCGGCGGCGCTGGACGGCGACGCGGATTGCGGCGGGCTCTTCGCCTGTAATTATACGGCGGGTGAGCATCTGACCGGTTTTGACGAGGGCCGCCCGGTCTTTGCCAGAACGCCGGACAGCCGCTTTACCCTGGCGAATTTCATGCGCGCGCATCTCTTCGCGGCTATGGCGACGCTTAAAATAGGCATGGATATCATAGCAGGCGAAAAAATCAAGCTGGAGCTGCTTCAAGGCCACGGCGGGCTGTTCAAGGCCAAAAACGCCGGGCAGAAGCTGATGGCGGGGGCGCTTAACGTACCCGTAGCCGTGATGGAAGCGGCGGGTGAGGGCGGCGCGTGGGGTATCGCCCTGCTTGCGGCATATACGGCGGAAAAATCAGGCGAGACGCTTGAGGCGTTTTTACAGAATAAGGTGTTTTCAAAGCAAGAAATCACCCGCGTTGACCCGGATGAGGACATTACGCGCGGATTCGCGGTATTTATGGAGCGTTATAAAGCAGGCCTGAACATTGTGCGGGCCGCTGTTGAGCATATATAAAGGGAGGATACATAATGAACAACATTCCAAAAGTAAAATTAGGTTTGATTTCCGTTTCGCGCGACTGCTTTCCGGCGAGCTTGTCCGAATCGCGCCGCGCCGCGGTAGCCAAGGCTTACGGCGACATTTACGAGTGCAAGGTCACTGTCGAAAACGAGACGGATATGCTGAAGGCGCTTGAAGACGTGAACAAAGCCGGGGTTAACGCGCTGGTGGTGTTTTTGGGCAATTTCGGGCCGGAGACGCCTGAGGTTATGCTGGCGCAGAAGTTCGACGGGCCAACGATGTTCGCAGCGGCGGCTGAGGAATCCGGGGATACGCTGGTTGACGGGCGCGGCGACGCGTATTGCGGTATGCTGAACTGCTCATACAACTTGGGGCTGAGGAATATCAAAGCCTTTATTCCCGAATATCCGGTGGGGACTGCCAAAGATATCGCGGGGATGATCGCGGAGTTCGTGCCCGTGGCGCGCGCGCTAATCGGGGTCAGCAAGCTTAAAATCATAACCTTCGGCCCGCGCCCGCAGGATTTCCTTGCCTGCAACGCGCCGATAAAGCAGCTTTTTGATATCGGCGTGGAAATACAGGAAAACTCCGAGCTGGATTTGCTTGTGGCGTTCAACGCGCGCAAAGGCGACCCGCGGATCCAAGGCGTTATAGACGATATGACCGCCGAGCTGGGCAAGGGCTGTAATATGGCCGGCGTCCTGCCGCGCCTTGCGCAGTTTGAGCTTACCCTGATGGACTGGGCGGAGGCCAATAAAGGCAGCCGCGAATACGTTGTGTTCGCCAGTAAATGCTGGCCCGCATTCCAGACCGAGTTCGGCTTCGTGCCCTGCTACGTAAACAGCCGCCTGGCATCGCGCGGTATTCCCGTGGCCTGTGAAACGGACATCTACGGCGCGCTTTCCGAGTACATAGGCACATGCGTAACGGGACAGCCCGTAACGCTGCTAGATATCAACAACAGTGTCCCGGCGGATATGTACGAAAGCGAGGTAAAGGGCAAAACAGCCTATACGCACCGCGATGTATTCATGGGCTTCCATTGCGGCAACACGCCGATCTGCCACCTTAAAGACGCGGAACTCTCGTATCAGCGCATAATGAAGCGTCTGCTTGAGCCGGACAGCGAACCTGACATCACGCGCGGCACGCTTGAGGGAGATATAAAAGAGGGCAAGATTACCTTCTACCGCGTGCAGGGGGCGGCGGAGGGCGGCCTGACCGCGTACATAGCCCATGGCGAGGTATTGCCCGTCGCAACTCGTTCCTTCGGGGGAATCGGCGTGTTCGCCATACCGGAGATGGGGCGCTTTTACCGCCATGTACTGATCGCGGACCGTTACCCGCACCATGGCGCGGTTGCGTTCGGACACGCGGGCAAGGCGTTGTTTGATGTGTTCACGTATCTTGGCGTTGGCAAAATCTCCTGCAACCAGCCGGCAAGCCTGCCGTATCGGACGGAAAACCCGTTTAGCTGATAACCGTTATTACATAATAATAAAGCGAGCCTTTTCACGGACTCGCTTTTTTATTTGGAAAAGATATTTGCTTCACCGAAGTCCTTATTCGTGGCTATAATCCCAACGGCTGCCGGCCGGTTACGCAAGAATTAAACCACCTTGCCCGGATTTAATATATTGTTTGGGTCAAAGACGCGCTTTATGCCCTTCATCAGCTCAATTACCGCCGTATGCTCGCTTTGCGCCAGATAAGGGAGCTTCGCGTAGCCGATCCCATGCTCGCCGGAGACTTTGCCGCCAAACTCCGCGGCCTTTTGGTACAGGCGGTGAAAAACGGCGTTTAGGGTATTCCTCCAGGTCTCCCCGTCCAAGCCGTCCCTAAGGACGTAGATATGCAGGTTTCCGTCCCCCGCGTGGCCGAAGCTCTTTATACGGATGCTGAACTCGCGTTTCAGCTCATAGGTGTAAAGGACAAAGGCTGCTACCTTATTTTTCGGGACAACCACGTCGCATTCGTCCATTTCGGTGGTGCTTGATTTTATCGCCTCAAGAAACGCCCCCCGCGCCGACCACACCATTTCCTTGCGCTCATCCGTGTCCACGATAAGCATATCAAGCGCGCCCGCCGCGAAAACCACATCCGCCGCCATTCCGTACGCGGCTTCGAGCTCTTGCTTGGAATTGCCGTCATAGGTCAAAAGCAGATAAGCCCCGCTGCTTTTGTCGGGGAATTTCTTGCCCAAAAACTTCTCGGAATCAAGGATTACCTCGTTTTCCAGGAACTCCACCGCCGTCGGGATAACCTTTGCCTTCATAATGCCCGCCACAGAGCCGATGGCGCTTTCAATATCCGGGAAAGGTATCAAAAGGCTGCTTGTTTCGCCCGGCAGCGGCAGGAGCTTTAATGTGGCCTTCGTAATAATCGCAAGGGTTCCCTCGGAACCGACAACCAAGTCCTTTATGCCGTAGCCGCTGGAATTTTTAACGACTTTTCCGCCCAGCTCAACTATCTCCCCGCAAGGCAAAACAACCTCCAGCCCGCGTACATAATCACGCGTAACTCCGTACTTAACGGCGCGCATACCGCCCGCGTTGGTGGAGATGTTGCCCCCGATTGTGGCGGATTTTTCCCCCGGGTCGGGCGGGTAAAAGAAACCGCGGCTTTCAGCGTAGGCGGAGATTTCCATCAGCATAACGCCGGGCTGGAGCGTCAGCGTAAGGTTTTCCTCGTCCAGCTCCAATATGGCGTTCATCTGCGACGTGCACAGCATTATACCGCCAAGCACCGGCACGGCCGCGCCCACAAGCCCGGTACCCGAACCCCTTGCCACAACGGGAATGCGGTGTTCGTTGGCATAGCGCATTATACGGGAAACCTCATCCGCGCTTTTGACAAAGATTAACGCGTCGGGGTATTTTTCCACGCCGCCCAGTTCGTCGCGGGAATAGTCCGGGCTTATTTCGCCGCCTGTCCTGACGCGTTCTCCCGGGATGAACGACTTGAAATACGCAATATCCGTTTCGTCTATGGTTTTATACATGGCTTTCACGGCTCTCCGTCTGTTTAATAAAAATCGGCAGAATCTCAAACACATCCCCGATAACCGCGTAATGGGCCGCGTCAAATATTGGCGCGGACGGATCGGAGTTTACGGCGAAAATAACATCGGCGTTCTGCATCCCGGCCTTGAACTGCACGGCGCCCGAAACGCCCAAGGTAACTATGAGTTTTGGCTTTACCGTCCTGCCGGAAAGACCGATCTGGCGCGTGGGATCGAACAGCCCCGCTTCTATCAGCGGCCTGGTGCAGGCCAACTCCGCGCTAAGCAGCTCCGCGAAGCGTTCGGCCAGCGCAAGCTCTTTCTGCGATTTAAACGCCCTTCCCAACGCCACAACTACCTCGGCGTCTGATATATCGGGCTTTTTACCCTTTTTGACGTATGAAACGGACGTAACGCGGCTTTTTAACAGGGATTCGTCTATGCTAAAACGCGTAACGCTTGGAACGCCGTTTATTTTCTCTGGCGTGTCGAATATCTTGTAACGCACCGTCGCCATTTGGGGTCTGTGCGCGGGCGTAATGATCCGCGCCATGATATTGCCGCCGAAAGCGGGGCGGATTTGCACAAGGCCGCCGTTTTCCTCAATTTCGAGGGCGGTGCAGTCGGCGGTGAGGCCCGTTCCGAACCGCGCCGCGATCTTTGGCGCAAGGCTCCTGCCTATAACCGTCGCCCCTGCAAGTATTGACGAGGGCTTAACCATATGTATAAATTCCGCGAAAACATTGCAATACGGCTCCGGCAGGAAGCGTCTTAACGCCGGGTGCTCGCACAGGTAAACCTTAATCCCGTATGAGGCGGAAATCTCACAGGCCAGGCTCTCCAGGCCGTCACCAATCATAAGCGCGTATACAGGCCAATTTTCTTGCGCAGACAGTTCCTTTGCTTTACCGATTAATTCCAGCGACACCGGATGCACCGCGCCCTCCGTCTGGTCTATATAAACGGCAATGCCCTTCCAGTCTTGTATATTTATGTTTAATTCCGGCATTTTTTCTCCTGTATATCCCTTATATAAATTTAAGATTACGCAATTCGTTAAGCAGCGAATTTGCTACAGATTCGGAACTGCCCCCGATATTGAAACGCGCGTTCTTTGCGTCCGGCGGATAAATGCGTTTAACCCGCGTTGGAGAACCCTTTAATCCATACATTTCAGATTCCCCCGGAAGGTCAGCCGCCGTCAGGACAGGTATTTCCCGGCTCGCGGAAGCAAGCATCAGCCTATACGAAGGCAGGCGCGGTACATATGCGCCTTTATCAACCGTAATCAAACAAGGCAGGAGGACGTCAAAGGTTTCAATATAGTCCCCCATATCGGCCTCCACCCTGATATGCCCGGTGTTTGAAGGCTCAATCCCTAGAATTATCCGTACATTTGCTATATGCGGAATATCCAGGAATTCGGCAAGCTCGGGGCCGACCTGCGCGGTATCGCCGTCGGTGGTCTGTTTGCCGCAGATAATTATGTCAAAACTTCCTGATTTTTTTATTCCATCCGCCAAAGTGCGCGCCGTTGCCAATACGTCCGCGCCCGCGAAGGCTTTGTCGGATAATATCACACCGCTGTCGGCTCTCATCGCGAATGCCTCGCGCACGGCGGCTTCCGCTTGGGGCGGCCCCATGGTGATTACCTTCACCGTGCCGCCAATGGATTCGCGCAGTTTAAAAGCTGCCTCTAACGCGTATAAATCATAAGGGTTCAATTTGGCTTCCGCGGTACTGCGGAGCAGAACCCCGGTTTCCGCGTCTGCCTCCACTTTGTTGGTACCCGGTACTTGTTTAATGCAGCATATTATTTCCACGATTACCTCTTTTATAATAATGTCATGATTTTTGTAATCATTGATATTATATCATCCTTGTTTTCCTAATGCAAACAATCAAGAAGGACTTCTGTTGATTATTGATTAATAAAGATATATAATCAAAGCTGTGTGAAATTCCCGGTGGAAAGGTTATTATATGGATAAAGCAAGCATATCACAGAGAATATTATTTATGGTGACGGCTGTTTTTTGGTTCGCGCAGTACGCGTATACGCCGTATGTGAACCCGCAGCTTATTGTGATAGGCGTTTCCGCTTCCGTTATTGGGTTCATAGGCGGTGCCTACGGCTTTACGCAATTCGTTTTACGCATACCCGTGGGCATCGCCGCCGATAAATGGCAAAAGAAGTTTTTTATTTGCGCGGGCAGTTTATGCGCGGGGCTGGCGGCGCTTTGCATGCTTGTGCTCCATAATCCCGCGGGGTTTTTGATAGGCCGGGCTTTGGGCGGCGTCGCGGCTTCCTCATGGGTGCCGTTTACCGTGCTGTACTCCAGCTACCACAAGCCCGAGCACGCGACGCGCTCTATCACCATGATAAACCTTGCAAACCAGGCAGGCCGGTTGGCCGCGTTTTTGATGGCAGGATTATTCGCGGCAAGCTTTGGGCCCAAGTCAGCGTTCTTACTGAGTGCAGCCGGAGGGTTCCTGGCTTTCGGCATGAGTTTGCTTGTCCGTGAGGATAAAGCCTCCATAGGCAGAAAACCCATGACATTCCGCGAACTGATAACGGTCGGCGGCGAACGCAATTTGCTTATCACGAGCATACTCGCTGTTTTAGTGCAGCTTATCGCTTTTGCCACATATAACACTTTCACCGCAAACCACGCCGTATCCGTTGGCGCGTCGGCATCGCAGATTGGATATCTGCATGTGGCGCTTCTTTCGCCGAGCATCGCGCTCAATTTTTGTTTAAGCAAATTCATTTTAAAACGGGTTGACGCAAAGTACCTTGTTGTCCTGGGCTTTGCCGTAACCGCGCTATATTGTATGGCGGTACCTTTCACAACCGCAGTCTGGCAGCTTTATTTAACCCAAATGCTAGGCGGTATTGGAAATACACTTACATATTCGCTGCTGATGGGTTTAAGCGTACAGAAGGTTTCCCAGGAAAAACGCGGTGCGGCAATGGGCTTCCATCAATCAATCTACGGTGTTGGAATGACTATAGGCCCGCTTGTTATGGGGTTTTTGACCGACACCATAAATCTAAAGTTCGGCTTTTTCTTTATGGCAGGGATAGCGGCGTTGTCCACACTTACAGCATCATTATTCTTACATAGGCGATACTTAAAAAGCCCATACCATTGAAAACTGTATGTATGATAAAACGAAGTATAAAAGAGCCCTTACTAAGTTCATAGCTAAAAACGCAATACTGATGACAGATTCAGCTGTATTTT